>JAEEGL013936655.1_pt1 | contig 23636 bp, 11 predicted proteins | sample 9134231 | NCBI WGS metagenome assembly JAEEGL01 (sample SAMN16246548, study PRJNA631951) | gut metagenome | biome: gut microbiome; feature: rumen; material: fiber-attached | host: Bos | place: Iran: Karaj | collected 2018-10 | reverse complement strand
TTCTTCTTCTACTTCTTTTAACATATTTTCATTACTTGCATATATATGATTATGAATATATTGTGCTCTTTCTGAATTATAAATATCACTTTTTATTTTTCTACTATTTTTACTTTCTATAGTAATATTAATTGGATTTTTTAAATTTTTTTGTGAATTATATCTATTTAATCTTGCTTCAATTTCTTCTTCAATACTATGATAATGAATACTAATATAACTATCATCTTCAAGAAATAAAAGAATAGCAATAGGAATGAGAAAAATTCCTTGAATTTGAATTGCAAGTCTCCAATTAAAATATTCATATAAAAAATTAATAACAATCCCACTAACAATATATCCACCAATCATTCCAAAAATAGTAGTTGCATGTAATATTCCTAACCAAGTAGTACCTTTATCTTTAGGAGAATAATTATTAACCCAAACAGGACCATAAATAACAACAAATGATTCAGTAACTCCCATAAAAAATCTAGTTGAAAATAATATAATTTTATCAAATGAAAGTGAAAATATAAAACAACATAATGAATTTAATAATAAAACAAATGCACAAACATCTTTTGCTCCAAATTTAGAAATTATTGGTGAAACAAATAATGATGCAGTTGATAATCCTAAATATACTAATGAACCTAATAATGCTTGTTCTTTATAATCGAAATTTATTTCCTTTTCAATTTCTAATAAACTAGCTGGAATTACTCCTGTATCATAATTTAAAAGAAGATTTGATAAAAGGAATAATATGAAAATTTTTGTATTTTTTTCCATAATTTTTGAAATTAAATAATAAACATTTTAAATTATAAATTCAATTTTTTTTTGTAATTTTTTATAATTTTATATGGATAAAAATAATTTTTCCTTTTATTTACTTATATATAATATTCAATCTAGAAATAATATAAAAATATTAATTAAAAGTGCTATTTCTTATAATTGTAAAAAATTTTTAGTTTTAGGAAAAGATAAAAAAGTTTTAGAAAAATTTTTTAATGGAGAAAAAGAAATGACTTTAAAATTAAAAGATTATTTTGAATATTTTGACAATATAGAATCATTAAAAAAATATTTAAAAGAAAATAATATAACTCCATGTGGAGTAGAAATTGGTGCAAATTGTATTCCTATTCAAAATCATCCATTTAAAGGAAATACTTTATTTATTTTAGGAAATGAAGGTACAGGATTAAATAATAAACAAAAAGAATTATGTGAACAATTTGTTTTTATCCAACAATATAGTGAAAAAACAGGTTCATTAAATGTTGCAATTGCAGCTTCAATTATTTTTTATCACTTTTATGTATGGAATGAAAATTACATTTAATTAAATTTTTTATTTTTCATTTTGTTTAATTTAAAATAATATCAATTTCATCTTGATATATATTATAACTAATTAATATTTAATATATATTTATTCCTTATATAAAGTAAACTATTTTCATTATTAATTATCAAAATATTATAAATTTTAGATTCTTCAACCTCAATTTTAAATTTTACTATTTACAAAAATAATACAAATAGAAAATATAATAATATTTCGTTATTAATGATAAATAGAATTTTTAATATTTTTAAAATATGATTAAAATTAAGTGTTTCATTAGAATTGATTTTATCTTTATTTATATTATCATTTATATCATTTTCATTATTAATAATTGCAATTGAAATATATTTTTAAACCCATTTTTTATAATTAAAAAAAAATCTTTTTGGTTAATGAATAATTACTTAAATCAAGAAATAGAGGTATATTTATTGGAAGTTTAAAAAGAATTCTTTATGCTTTATATATATTTTCCTTTTATTTCATCATACTTTAAATAATTATTAGCTAATTCAAAATAAATAGATATATTTTATATATAAAAAAATAAGAAAAATTGAAAAAAATCTAATTTATTATAATTAATATTTATAACACTCATAATTTATAAATTATTTCACACAAAAAATTACATAAAGAAATCAATTGTTTTACTTATATAATATAATATTTTCAATTTAAATTTCAAAGCCAAAAACCTTAATATAGTTAAAAGAAAGCATATAAAAAATGGAAAAATCAAAGTTAATATAAAACTTTCTATAGTACTTAATAATAATAACTTTTGATTATTTTGATAAACTGCACAAAATGCACCAGTATAATACCAAAAAATAAATTCTAAAATATAAGTTAAAGAGAAGAAAAACCATAATTTTATTTTTAAATTTCTTAATATTTTTTTACATAATATTCTAAATTCATCAATATTTTTTTCATTTTTTAAAACTTTTTCTAATTTTTCTTTAGAATTACTCAAAATACTTAATGCAAATGTTATAAATAAAGATACAATAAAAGAATAGATTGTTTTAGGTAAATCAGAAATAAAATCAACAACACCATTTCTTTTATAGGCTTTACTTACATAATCATCATTATAAAAAAAAGCATTTAATGTAAATTCTAAACCAAAAGAAAAAAAAAATAATATAATTTTAATTGCAGTTAATTCTAAATGATTATCAAGAAAAAATGTATTTAAAATTATTTGTTTTTCTTTAATATAATCCCAGTATATTTTGAAAAATCCTCTAAAATCAAATTGAATTGCAGTTACATATTTCATATTACTTAATTTTTCATCTTTTAATTTTTCTTTATTATCATTATTGTCATTATTTATATTTGATTCATTTTTTGTTTTAAAGTAATTTTCATTTTTTGAATATTTATATATTTGATTTAATGATTCTGTTGTTGAAGAGGAATATGAATTCTGTTTTAAATGGAAATTAAATTTATTATTATTAAAATTTAATTTATTATCATCATCCTTGTATTTTTTCGAATCAGAAAAATTTGATTTTATTGTTACAATATATGGACTGTTTATATTATTTGATGATTTATGAATTGATTTTCTAATTTCATTTGTACTTCCTAAATTTGTTTTACTTTCAAAATATTCATCTCTATTTCCAATATCATAATCATAATGTAAAGAATCAAATTTTTTTTGAATATCAAAATCTAATATATCATCAATTTTGTTATCATAATTAATCATCTTATCATATTTTTCTAATTCAATATGATTTTCATCTTTTTCATCTTCTAAATCATCATTATTAATATTATTATTATTCAATGTTTTATTATATTCATATATATAATCAGTTTGAGAAAAATGAATTTGTCTTTTTTTAGGAGGATTTGATTTTGAATTTAAATTATTATTTGTATTAAAATCATTCTCAATATCATTAGATGATGCTGCATATATAATTTTATTATCTTTTGGTTCAAATAATATTAAAAAATTTCTAATTGGTTTTATCCCTTTTCTAAAAAAAACAAAAGTAAAAATAATTGTTAAACAAATAATTACTAACATAACCCAACATCCATAATTTTTTTTCATTATTTTCCAATTAAATACTAAATTATAACATTTTACAACAGAATAATTCCAAGTAAATAATTTAGAAGTAAATGCATTTTTTATATTAGTTAAACTTAATGGTTTTGTATTATTATTAATACTTTCAATTTCTTCTTCTGGATCACAATTACAAACAACAGTCATTTTAGAATAATCAATATGATCATAAACACAACCTTCTTCACAAAAAGAAACATTCTGATAAAAATCATTTCTTCTATCTTTTAATGGAACATCTGTTCCATTATTTGATGTGAATGGTTTACACAAGTTATTAAAAAATGAATCATTTGAATTAAATACATCAATTCCTTGTTTTGATAAATCTTCAGCAGAGATTAAATCTAAAAGTTCAGGATTTACAATTGGTTTTTCAATATCTACATTTTCACATAATGTTGAATCTAATTTATTACCTTGATAATCATATAAATAAAAAAAAACTTCATTTACTGGACAATTTACTAAACTTTTATCTACTTTAATCATAATAATATCTTCATTTTCAGGAATATGATAATGCTCTTTTAATAATTGATAACATTCATTTATGTCAATAGTAGAAATTCTAGCTTCATTTGCAATAATTTGAATATTTTCTGAATCATGAAGTTCATATACTTGAATAGTAATATCATTACCTTGAATTAAACTATCAGAAGAAACATATGCTCTAATATTATCATCTATTTTATCAATTATTGAATCAGTATCATTAGAAAGAATTGAATTTACAACACAATGATGATTTATATTATTAACTTTTGTTATTGAAGGACATTCATTAACACATTCACTTATAAATTCATAAGTATATGTTCCATCAGGACAATTTTCATAACAATTATTATTATACTTATAATAACCTTTTGGACAATTTTCAATGCAATTTGAATTATATAAAATTAATGATTTATTTTTACATGAAATACAATTATTAATGAATTTAGAACCATAAGTTGAGCAAGTCTCACATAATTCATAACATTTTGAATATTTATCATTATTAAAAAAATAACTTTTTGAAGGTAATGTTGACTCATTATAACAGTTTGAATAAGGTTCACCTTCTATATTATAATAATTATTTCTAGTATTACATTTAATACAATTAGTATTCAATTCTCCATCACATGTTTCACATGCTTCATTACAAGGTTCATATAATTTTGTTGAGGGATTTAAATAATAACCTTCATCTATTGTAGAATCATTATAACATTTCGTAGTTTCTATTTTAAAATAATAATTTTCTATGCAATGAACACAAATTAATTCATCATTTACTTTTATACATCTTGAACATAATAAATCACATTGTTCCCAAATATTATTTTTTAAACTATATCCTAATTCAGTTATTGAAGAATTATGACAATTATTTGTATCTTTTATTTTATAATAATTATTTTGACAAATATCACATTTTAAATCCTCTTTACTAAGCTCATCATTTTCAATTGGTTCTCCTATACATGTTTTACATGAAAAATGACATTTTTTTAATAAATTTGTTGAAGAATCATAATAAAAACCAATTGCATTTGGAATTGTTGAACAATTATTAATATTTTCTATTAAATAGTATTGTTCTGAATCTATTGTTTTACAAGATAAACAATTTTGACTGTTTAAATCTTCTTCTGATGAACATGTTTTACAATAATTATTACAAGGATAAAATTTATTATTTGATAAATAATATCCTTTTTCTTTATAATCTATTTGATAACAATTCTTAGTTCCATCTTCAAAATAATAATTTTCTTTACAATTTTGACAATTATGATTTATATCATTTCCTTCACCATAGCATTTTGAACATGAACTAAAACATGGAAAAAAATAATTACCATCCAAATAATATCCTTTTTCAATAAAAGTATTATCATAACAATTAGAAGTTCCTGAGAAGAAATAAAAATTATCTTTACAAGTAATACAATGTTGAACATCATTATTTTCATCATAAATATCATTACAAGAATTACAATTATCATAGCATTTATAAAAATATAATTTATGATCTGTAGAATTTTCTCTAAGAAAATATCCTTTATTTTCACCTTCAGTTTCAGTATAACAATTACTTGTTCCATTAACTAAATAATAATTATTATTACAAGTAATACAATTATGAATATCATTTTCACTATCCAATCCATTATTACAAGTTTTACATCTCGAATCACATTTCTCAAAATATTTTCCAGAAATATAATAACCATCATTTAAAAGATCTTCAGGATATCTACAATTTGGAGTTGCATTTCCTTTAACTGTACCTGGTTTACATCTATCACAATAAGTAGTAGTAACGTAACAACTTTTACAAGTTTCATAACATTTTGCAAAATAATCACCCATAATTAAATAATAATCAATTTTAGTTGATTTTAAAATACAATTTGTTTCATCATCTTCTAAATATGCATAATCTTCTGAACATGCTTTTGGTTGACAATGTGTACTTTCTGTATCTTTTCCCTTTGTACATTTAATACATGCTTCATCACAAAATAAAAATTGGTTATTATCTATATCAAAATACCAATTATCTTTTTTTTCTGATATCATAAAACAAGATTTTGGGTCTTCAGGTGAAATATAATATTCTTCAGCACATTTTATACAATTATGACTTTCTGTTGTTTCTTCTTCATCACATTCAGAACATGATTTATAACACTCTTTAATTTTTATTGTTACTTCGCCTTCTGATGAACTATATGTTTCAAGATTATAAATAATGTATTTAAAAATATCAGTTCCTTTTAATGAAAATGTTTTAAAAATAAATTTATTATCTTCATTAATTAAATATTTTTTTTCTGTTTCAATTAATTCTTCATTATAATAAAATTGTCCTGATAATGAAGAAGGAAGAGAAGTAAATTGTATAAAATGATCTATTGATGTATATTTATTAAATAATGATAAAACATTTATAACATTTTCTTGGTGAATAAAAAAAGACATTGTAGATTTTAAATTTTTTAATAATGGAATCCTCATTATATGTGCTTCAACAGATTTATTATTTTTTTCATAAGAAATAATAAATTTTTTAGAACTTATTCCAAGAATTTGTAAATAAGATTTTTCCCCTTCTGTTTCAATTTGAAATGAATTTATTATAGTCAGAGAAGTATTTATTCGAATACATTTTATTATATTACTTTTTGTACAACAAGCAATTAATTCTTTTTTAATTGATGGTAATTCATCCATATAAAAATCTTTAATATTACTTGAGCAATCTTCCAAAATTCTAATTGTATTTTCTTTTTGTTGTACTATTGGTGTGTTGTAATACAAAGTAGTACTAAATTCATAAAACATTAATTCAATATTGTTATTTATAGTAATTGAAGCAACACAATGTGAGATTGCGGTGAATTTATAAAATAAATTAATTCCTAATGATTTTTCGTTGGTTGAAAATTCCATTGATGAATAATCTTGAAAAGTTGAATAATTAATTATCTTTCCCTTAACATTATTGCCACAAATAAATGCACAAAATATATGATCATCTGTATATTTTTCACAAACTACCCATTCAATATAAATAATACAAGATAAAGAACTTCGATATTGTAAATTTTGTCCATTTGAAGTATAATATTTTATAATAGAATATGTATATGATGTAATTAAAAATATATTCATTCCAGTGTTACTTGTAAAAAAAATATTTATAGATTTTTTATCATTCATATTAATTACATCAGAATAATCATAAGATATACCATTATTTTTAGAGTCATCGTCATTTAAATCATTAATTACATATACTTTTTTAGAATATGCAAAAGTAATTAAATTTGCATTTTTATTTTCATCCCATGTTATAAGTCTATCATAATTACATCTAAATGAATAAGATGATATTATTATACCTGAATCTGTATTAAGTATTATTTTTTTTTTTGGCAAATATATTATAGTCTCTGTGGTTGTTTTTTCAAATAAAATGGGATTTTGTGAATCATTATCTATTATAATTGGTAATTCAATTAAAGTTTTAGAATAAGGTAGAATACTATTTAAAATATATAGAATTATACTAATATGTTTCATATTATTTTTTTAAAATTTTATATTTCCAATTTATTTATTAAGTAATTTAAAATTTATAAAAATATTCATTCTGTATATATTTAAAAATTCATTGGATTTAACAAAAAGAAATATAAAAAAATATTATTATTCTTTTAACATTAAAAAAATAACTTAAAAAATAAATTGAATTAATGGGAGATAATAATATTATTTACACATCAATTCAAATAAAATTAATATTAATAGGTGATATATCGGTAGGGAAAAAATCATTTATTTCAAGAATGAACACATTACAATGTACAAAATCCCATAAAAAAGATCTTCCTGGAATATTATCATCAAAAATTTTAGAATATAATTTAAATACAACATCAATTTTTATTCAATGTTATATTGCAAAAGGAGCAGTAAATATTTTAGATATTGATGATTCAGATTCAAGTGATGAAGATGAAGAAATAAGACATGAATATAAAATACAATTTAATGAAACTAAAAAATCAATTATTGATATGTTTAAAGCAATTAGTAAAAATGCTGAAAATGATCCTAATTCTTTACAAGAAACAATTTTTATTTTTATGTATGATATGAGTGATTTTTCAACTTTTGAAAGATTATTAATTTATTATGATAGTATTAGTAGGAAATTTGGTTTAAAAGGTAATTCTAAATGTGTTGTTATAGGAAATAAAAGTGATAGAAGAATTGTTTTTAAAGATGATGAATATGATAAAATAAATTCATTTATGAAAGTAGATAATTTTAGAAAGTATGATATTTCAACAAAAATAAATTTTGCATTTAAACAATTTTTTTATGATTTAATAATAAATTCAATTGGAGAAGATGTATCATATAATAAAGAAAAATTTAAAAGTATATTAAATAATAAAACAACAATGAGTAAATCAGAAAGAAAAGGATTAGATTTTGGAAATAATAAAATTCCTGAACCTGGTAAATATAATACAAATATATATGAATTTGATTCAATGGAACAAAGAAATGAAATATTAAATGATAAAAAATTGCGTTTTTCTAAAAAAATATTTGTAAATAAACAATCTCCAACTTATTCTCCTTTTGGTTTTATTAATGAAGAAGAAGTTTTACGTAAAAAAGAATTTGAAAAATTAGAAGAAAAAAGAGAAAAACAATTAAGAAGAATTCAATCTATGACTTTAAAAAATGCAGGTAATGAAATAATGGGTAATTCATCTTTAAAAAAAGGAATTTCTCTTTCTGGTACATCTTGTTCTTCAATGGGTAATATTCATTTACTTGAAAGAAGTAATAAAAATAAAAAAAGAGATGAAGAATATTTTAATTCTTTTGGAGAAAATAAAATAAGTATACTTCATAGACCTTATTCATTTAGACCGAAATCAAAAAATTATTTTGATGATATTGAAAATAGAAGAAATCAATATCAGCAAAATTTAAATAATAATTTAAAAGAAAAAGAAAGTAAATATGATGAACAAAGAAAAAAAAATATTGAAGAAATAAATAATAATATATTAGAACGTTCAATGAAAATTTTAAGTAAATATGAAAATTATAATAAGGAACTAGAAAAAAAAAGAGCAAAAGAAAGATATTTAGATATAGTATTTGGTAATAATGCATATAATTTAGATAAAATGAATACAAAAATAGAAACAATTAATTTATTAAAAAGAAGTGAAGAAATAAAACCAAAAATGCAAATTGATATAAGAGGAAATATGTTAAATCCTAAAAAAGGAATTTCAATAATTGGAAAACCAAAACCAATTATATTAAAAAGGGATAATGCAAAATTATATTATTTAAAAGATGATTTTGAAAAAATTGTAGATAAAACTAAACCACATTCAGGAACATATTCACCAAGATATCATTCAGCATTTCTAAGAAAAACAAAAACAGAAGAACCAAAAAAATTTGATAATAGTAAATTTATCCAATATGAAAAAAATAGATTAAGTTCTGCTAAAAGGAAAAATTTAGAAAAATACTTTAATGAATTAAGAGAAAAGAAAAAACAACACGAACAAAAATATAATTTAATAAAAAAAGAAGAAGATGAATATCATAAATTACTTCTTTTAGATTATTATAGTAAAAATCCAGTTGAAGATGGAAAATATCCTCCTCCAATTAATTTTTCTCAAGTTGAAGATAGAGCTCCTTCTTATACAATTGCAGGAAGACATGAAAAAAAAAAGAGAAGAATTGGAAATAATTTCTTTAGTATTTTGAATAATGAAGAAGAAGAAGAAGAAATTCCTTATTTACCTAATCCTGATATTAGTAAAGTTAGACCTAATAATAATGGATTTACTTTTGGAAAAGAAGAAAGATTTAAAATGGATAATAAGGATATTATTAAAGAAAATGATTTAGAAAATGAATTTGATGAAGATGATGAAGTTTTGTTTGGTAGTGAAAATAAGAAAAATTTTTCAAATATTCAACCTTATGATTCTAAAAGTAAAAGAAAAGATTTGTTTAGTAATAGTGATAATCCTGGACCTGGACAATATAATTTAAGAGGTTTTGCTGAGGAAATTGTAGAAAGTGCTTATAAGAGATATACTGGAAAGAATGAAAAAGAAAATGAGAAAAAAGATATTAGAGATAAAACAAAGAATGATGATAAAGATGAAAAAATTGAGAATTCACAAGAAATTATTATAGATGAAAATGTTAATAATGAAAATTTAATTAATTTAAATAATGTTAATAATAATAGAAATAAAAATAATATAAATAATAATCAAAATGCAAATATAGATATCATTCATGTTTTAAATAATAATGATAATAATTATGAAAATCAAGAAACTAATATAAATAATAGAAAAGAAGATGAAAAAATTATTGAACAAAAACCTATTGAAAATAATCAAATTAATAATGATGATTTTATAGATTTAAATGAACCTAAAAATACTAATCAAAAAGAACAAAACCAATATTATATGGAAGAAGAAGCAAACATAGATATAAATAAAACAAATAAAAATATAGAAAGTAAACCTTTAATAGAAGAAGAAAAAATAATTACTAGAAATATTGATCCATTAGAAAATGAAACTACTGATAATATACAAAAACCCAAAACACAACAAGAAACAGTTTTCTCTCAAGAACAAGTAATTGAATATACAGATGGTTTAGAAAAGACTGAACAAATTAATAATGAAAATACTAATAATAATAATAATGAAGGTGAAGTAATTACTTATACTAATAATTTAGAAAATGATAATAATAAAATTGAACAAATTAAAAATGAAAATATTAATAAAGAAAATGAAGAAGAGGTAATAGGTTATAATGATAATTTAGAAAAAGATGATAATAAAATTGTTCAAATTGAAAATGAAAATACTAAAAAAGAAAATAAAAGAGAAATTATTGATTATAATGATAATTTAGAAAATGATAATAATAAAGTTGAACAAATTAAAATTGAAAATAATAAAAAAGAAAATGAAGAAGAGGTAATAGGTTATAATGATAATTTAGAAAAAGATGATAATAAAATTGAACAAATTGAAAATGAAAATATTAAAAAAGAAAAAGAAGAAGAGGTAATAGGTTATAATGATAATTTAGAAAAAAATGATAATAAAATTGAACAAATTGAAAATGAAATTACTAAAAAAGAAAATGAAGAACAGGTAATAGCTTTTAATGATAATTTAGAAAATGATGATAATAAAATAGATCAAATTCAAAATGAAATTACTAATAATAATAATGAAGGAGAAGTTAAAGATTATAATAATAATTTAGCAAATAGTGAAAATAAAGTTGAAGAAATTCAAAACGAAAATACTAATAAAAATAATGAAAGTGAAGTTATTGGTTATACTGATAACTTACAAAAAGATGATAATAAAGTTGACCAAATTCAAAATGAAAATTCTAATAATAAAAATGAAGGTGAAGTTATTGGATACACAGATGAATTAGAAAAAGATGATAAAAAAATTGATGAAAAACAGAATGAAGGAGAAGTAATTGGATATACAGAAAATGAAGAAATAGATATTAATATTTAAATATATAAATAAAATTATTATCATTATTATTTTATTTGAAAGTAATTTTTTGTTAAATAAACAAAGTAAAGATAATTTTAAATAAAAAATTAAATATTAAATTATTAAAAAATATTAAAAAAAAAATAAAACAAAAATTAAGAACATAAATCATTAAAAGTAAAAACATTAACTCCTTTTTCAAAATCATGTATAGTACTAACAATAGAAGAAATAGGTAAAATAATAGCAGAAATTCCAATAACAAAAAAAAGTGCAAAAACTAAATAGCTTTGTCTTCCACTTTTTTTAAAAAAACCTTGAATAACAATAGTACCAATAATAGAACCAAAAGATGAAAAAATAACAGAAACAATGGCATATTCATAATTTAACATTTTAAACAAAATAAATTGAAGAGTAGTAGAAGAACTAGTTAATAAAACTAAAAAATTAGTAGTAACAGTACTAACAACTGGATAAATTCCTAAAGATAATAAAATAGGACCTAAAACAACTCCTCCTCCAATTCCAATTATTCCAGCAATAAATCCACTTAAAAATCCAATTATAGATATTTTTAAACTTTTATCAAAATTCCAATTTATATCTTTTAAATCATATGGAAATGCTATTGAAGTTCTATAATTAAATTCATGTTGAACATGTAAAAGTGACATATAATCTATTATTAAACAAAATATAAAAAAAATTATAAAAAGAAACCAATATGAAAATGAACATTTTGGTGTTATTTGAGATTCTCTTAATATACTTAGTAATGCCATTATTAAAAATGGTATTAAAATATATTTTAATTTGTCCCATCTAAGAAATTTTTTATCTTTTTCTAATTCTTTTTTTATTTCATCTTCAATTGGATCATTTAATGGATTTTCTATCATATTATTATTAGAATTTAAACCATTATTAATATCATAATCTAAATTTTTAGCACTTGATTGAGCACTTATTTTTTTTATTGAATTATTTTCATTTTCATATTCTTTTATTCCTACTTTTAAAGTTTTATAAGTATTATAAAATAATAAAATTGTAAGAAGAAATATTATTATTACATTAGGTAATATTTTATTTAAAGTAACACCTAAAACAGTTCCCATTAATAAATTAGGACAAATTAAAATAATCATATTAAAATCTAAAGCTTTAGTGTTTCTTATAGGATGAGTTAATTTTAAATTTAGAAAAAAAGATGATAATGAACCAAAAAAAATTACAATTTTTGATAAAGGAATTGCTTCATGAGTATAAAAATGCATTATTAATAATAATACAGGAATAAATAAAGTTCCTCCTCCAATTCCACCTGCATTTGAAAATGCTGATGCAAAAAATATACTTAATAAACCAATTATTTCTTTTGATTTAAATGGAAATAATGATATGTGTTTACATGTATTTTTTTGACATATATTATCTGTTTTACAATCTGAGTTTGTTTTACAAAATTCTGACTATTAAATATTTAATAATTTATTTTACTGTGCTTTTTGAATTTTGGATTAAGAGTATTAGAAAGAAAACAAATTTAATAATTTTATTTTCTTTCATTTATTTTTTAAATTTGTAAAAATTATTATTTATTTATTAATTTTAAGATAAATTGAATAATATTATTTTAATTTTATCATTTACTCAATAATAAAAAATGTCAAATAAATATATTAATAAAATATCTACAAATAATAATTTATCAAATTCAAAAATACAAAAAGAAAATAATAAACATGAAACTTTCCAATCTCAGTCTACATCTAGTAATAATAGTATTGAAGAAGAAAATTTAAATGAATATATAATAAATAAAAATGAATCTTTAATAATTCAAACAAATAATCAAATTGAAAAAAATGATTATTCAAAAAAATGGGAAATTTCAGAAGGATGTGATTTAGATAATTTTCAATTAAAATTTGAAAATAGAGTTGAAGAAATTTTAATTGATATTTTTGAAAATACTGTCAAAAATTATAATAATAAATATTCTCTTACAATTAAATGTACACGTTTTGCTAAAGATATAAAATATTATTGTGAAGAACTTCATTTTCATTTTGCTATTTTTATTTTAACAATTTTATCACAAAAATTTATTCCATTAATTAATTATGTTCAAGAAAAATATATTAATTCATCAAATTTTAAAATTAAAAAATTATTTAAAATTAAAAATTGTTTAGCACAAACAGGAAATGATATTCAAAAAGTTTTTAAAAGTGTATTTAATAGAACATATTATTTTGATATAGGAAGTGTTTTAGTAGAAATTTTTTTAAGAAATATATTAAGTGAAAATGATTTTAGTAATTTTATAAAAAATGAAGATTTTGAAAAATTAGAGGAAGTAAATTCTATTGGAGAAAAAGATAAATTTGAATCATATTTAAATCAATTTAAAAGTGATTTATATGTTTATGATAATGAATATAACACTGATGAAAATAATGAAGAAGAAAAAGAAGAAGATGAAGAAAAAATAGAAGAAATAAAAAAAGAAAAAGAAAAAATAAATGATGATAATATATTTAATATAACAGAAAAAGATATTGATGAATTAGTTGAATATATAAATTCTGATATTCCATTAAAAAAAGGAAAAAGAAAAAAAAAGAAAAATAAAAAAAATAAAAATTATAAAATAGAAGATAATATTGAAGAAAATAAAAATACTTTCAATGTTATTGATAATAGAGATGATGTAGTTGAAAATTTTAAAAATTCTATTAATCAATATACTGTTGAAAATCATAAAAAAATTCGACCAAATCTTAGTAAAAATTGGTTGAATAAAATAAGTAAATTCCAAATTTAAAATTATATACTTTATTTAAGTTGCATTATAAATATTAAAAAACTAAATAAAAAAAATATATCATTATTAAAAAAAATTAATTTAAATTCCATTTTTTATAATTTTTAATTTAAAAAAATCCCATCTAACAAAAAAAAAAAATGAAAAAAAAAAAAAACCAAAAAAATTAATCTTTCAAATAATTTTTAACTTGTTCAGGAGTAAGTAACTCAAATCCACTACTTTTTAAAATAGCAATCTCAATATTATTTTCAGTAACTTCACCATCATATCCTTCTCTAAGAGTACTAATCATAATACTTAATCCATCATCAATACTTAATCCATCTTTATATCTTCTTTCTAAATTTTGTGTAGCTCTACTTCTATTTTTTCCAATAGCTCCAGCTTTTAATTCATAATAAGCACCAGAAGGATCAATTTGATATAAATGATGACCTTCTCTATCATAACCAGCCATTAATAAACAAACACCAAATGGTCTTACTCCTCCACTTTGAGTATATTCTTGCATTACATTTGCTACTTCTCTACTTAATGAATGTATTGGCATTAAATCATCCTTAAATTTCAATTTGTATTCTTGGAATTCTTTTCTTGCTTTTTTTAATAAGACTCTACAATCTGGTGATAAACCTGAATATGCTACTCCAATATATTTACTTAAGTTATTTATTTTTGAAAATGAGGTACTGTCTACTAATATTGAATTTAAGTTCTTTTCATATGCTAATATTACTCCATCTTTTGTTTTTAAACCTAAGGTTGTTTCACCATTGTTTGCTGCTGTTATTGCATAGTTTACTTGATCAAGAGAACCATCATTTGAAAAGGTTGTTAAGGAAAAATTATTTGACATTTTTTTTTTATATATATTTTTTTTTTTGAATTGGGTTTTTTAATATTTTATAAGGTTCTCTCTTTTTTAATTTTTTTTTATTTAATTTAATTTTTTTTTTTTTTAAAGTTTATATTGATTAAATCCTATTATTATTTTATATAAATAATTAATATGAATTCTACATTACAAAGAAGAAATACTACTACAAATCCACAGAAAAAAGAGAAAACTATTAAATTTAAATTAGAAAAATCTGAAAAAGAATATCAAATTGTTTTAAATAATCAAGAACCATTACATATTCAAGAAGAAGAATTTTTAAAAAAAAAAAAAGAATTACTTGGAATTCAAAATATCGAAAATTATTGCTTATATGAAAAAAATTCTCAATATATAATTTATGAATTTGAACTTTTTGGAACAAAATTTAGTGATGATACAATTTTCATATTTATAGATTGTAAGCCTTTAGTAACAGATATGATAAAAAAATTAGAAGATGTAATAGATAAACCAGAAACTCAAAATAAATGTTTATTAACTTTTAAATTATTAGGAATATATGTTAAAGCACCTCAATTTACAAATTTATTTATTGTTGGTGAAGGAATTGAAAAAATAGTAACTTTAATAAAAATATTAAAAATAAATGCTCAAGCTTACATAGCAGAAGCAATTTCTGGTTTAATGGAATATCAAAATGCTTGTCAATATGTAAATGAAAATCAATATATTTTTGATACATTTTATAAAATATTAATGGATAATTTAAAAAGGGTAAATACTACTAAATATATGTTAAATACTTTTATAACATTACAAGCTTATTTAAAAGAAAAATTTCCATCTCTTTTTTTAAAAGCTGCTGAAAATTATGCAAAAGAAACAAATTCTATATTATTAGAAGGTTATTGCAATTTATTAAAAGATAATTATTATGAAAATAAAGAAATTGCTTTGGAAATAATTATATCAATGTTAACATGTACACAAGAAAAATGTAGTAGGTCTGAATTATCTCAATTAATTTTAAAATTAAAAGAAGCACCAATAACTGATGCATTAGAAATTAAAAGTTCAACTCCAGAACAACAAAATGAAATGAGAGAACTTTTTAATAATCATCCTCAATATAAAGAATTATTAGATACTTATCAAAGAATAACAAATGAAGTAATTGAAGGTTCAACTTATCAAGTTGAAGAATTAAATAAAAAAATAAAATCTTATGAAGAATCAATAACATCACTTGAAAAAAGGACAGAATATGTATTTCAAAATCAAAAATTTTATGATGAAATTGTAGCTGATTTTATTCAATTTAAAAAATTAAGTGAAGTTTGTATTGATCAAGCAGGTTATTATGATCCTTATTGTCCTACAGAAAGATATAATTTGAAATTAGGAAAAAAAATTAATGTTGATAATGAAGGAAGAGTTAAAATAAAACAATTAAGTAATAATGAAATGCAAGATGAAGTTAGTATTCTTCAAAAATATATTGCTACTTTAAAAGATAATAAACAAAAAGTAGAAAATGAAAATGAAGAATTAAAAATAAAGCTTATTGAATATATTAATAATGAAAAATTAAGAGGAGATGTTGAAAATTTTGAATATGTTGAATTGCAAAATTTGAATGTTGAATTAAGAAAAAATATTGATGTTCTTAATAAAAATTTAGAAATAAAAGAAATGGAAAATAAAAATTTAATAAATGATAATGAACAAAAAGAGAATGAAAAAAATAAATTTAAACAAGAAATTGAAAGAATTAAAAAAAGGTTTTATGATTTTCATATTGAGAATGAAAGTTTTAAGATTATAGGTATAGAAAAAAAAATAAATATTATTGATAATCAAAATAAAAACATTATTATATCAACAGAAAGCAAAATTAAAACAGATTCTACAATGAAAGAAAATATAAATAATCTTTCTTCAAGCAATATAACTAATATTACTAAAAAAAATACTGATCAGCAAGTTCCAGATGCATCAATAAAAACAATTTCAGGTAATAATACCACATCTGTCCCAGATACTACAAAAAAAACAGTTTTAAGTAATAATATCACACCTGTTCAAGGAAGTACAATTCCTCCTGTTCCAGGAAGCACTATTCCTCCTGTTCCAGGAAGTACTATTCCACCAGTTCCAGGAAGCACTATTCCACCAGTTCCAGGAAGTATAATTCCACCAGTTCCAGGAAGTACGATTCCACCTGTTCCAGGAAGCACTATTCCACCAGTTCCAGGAAGTACAATTCCTCCTGTTCCAGGAAGCACTATTCCACCAGTTCCAGGAAGTACGATTCCTCCTGTTCCAGGAAGCACTATTCCACCTGTTCCAGGAAGCACAATTCCACCAGTTCCAGGAAGTACAATTCCTCCTGTTCCAGGAAGCACTATTCCTCCTGTTCCAGGAAGCACAATTCCACCAGTTCCAGGAAATAAAATTCCACCAATTCCAGGTAGTACTGTACCACCAATTCCAGGAAGCACAATTCCATCTATTCCTGGATTACCAAAAGTTCCAGGTATCTCTTCAATTCCTGGAGTACCCCCAATACCAGGAGTTCCTTCTGTTCCAGGAATTCCTTCAGTTCCAGGAGTTCCATCGGTTCCAGGAGTACCAAGAATACCTGGCATAGGAATGCCAGGCTTATTTTCAATGCCAAAAAGAGTATTACCAACAAAACCTAAATTAAAATTACCTCAACGTTGTAAGGCTTTTCCATGGGTTAGAATCATTATAGACCCAAATAAAGAAGAAATGAATCATTCAATATGGAAGGGAATGAAGGAACAAAATATAACATTAGAAGATGTTTGTGATGTATTTTCAATGAAAACATTAGCTCCAAAAAATTTAAGCAAAAGTACATTAATAGTACCTAACAATAATATTCAAAATGAAAAAATAAAATTTTTAAATCCAAAAAGAGCACAAAGTGTAGGAATAACAATTGCAAAATTACCTGCAATTGCTTCAGTAAGTATAGCACTTGATACAATGAACACAAAATTATTATCAGAATCAAATATTGAACAATTAAATAGAGAATATATAAAAGATGATGAAATTGAAGAATATAAACAGCTAATATCAAAAAATGACAATCCAGTTTTTGAAAAAGGAGAAGAATATTTAATTAGTTTATATAAAATTCCAGATTCTAAAATTAAATTAGAAATATGGGAATTTATAAATGAATATAATATTCAAATTCCAATAATGGAAAAAATGATTATTGCTGTAAATAAAGCAATTGATATATTAAAAAAAAGTGAAATTATACCACTTTTATTTTCATATATTTTAACTGTTGGAAATATTTTAAATGGTGGAAATGATAAAGGACAAGCAGATGGATTTGATTTAAAAGTTTTATCAAAAATTACTGAAACAAAAGGGAAAAATGGTCAAACTTTAATTCAATTTATTTGTAATGCAATTATACAAACTCATCCTGATTTTAATAAAATTTCAGATAAATTTGAAGATGTGAAAAATGCATTAGATTATTCATATATTGAAGTTCCTAAAAATAGTAAAAGAGTTATAGGAAGCTCAAGAGAACTTGAACATAATATTGAAAAACTTAAAGTTAATGATGAATTTAAGGAAAAATCAGAAGAATTTTTAAAAAAATATAAAACACAAAAAAATAAAACAAAAAGTGATTTAAATGATATTGATACTAAATATAATGATTTGATGATTTATTTTTCTGTAGATCCAAAGGAATCTTATTATAAAAATCCAGATGAATTATTTAAATTATTTAATAATTTTTTCAAAGAAGTTGATTCTGCTATTCCCAAAATTGCAGAAAAGAAAGTATTTGTTCCAAAGCATAAGATTGGTGATAAAGTTGGTAATCAAAGAGAATTATTATCAAATATGATGAAACTAAATGCATTAAAAGGAAGTAAATTATAGAAAAAAAAAATTATTTAAATATTAAAATAAAATATAAACATAAAATATACACAAATTAATTATTATTAAAAAAAATATTTTGATAATTAAGTAGCAAAAATATGAGAGCTTTATTCTATTTTAATTATTTAATAATTTTAAATTTTAACATTTTATTAATGATTTTTCTTTTTGAATATTATTACAAATATAGATATATATTTATATTCTTTTATATTATCAATATATTTTTAAATAAAATAAATTCAAAAAAATTAAAAAAAAAAATAAAAAAAAAAAATAAAAATTTCAAAAATGGAAATAACATATGAAACAGTTCCTCAAAGGGAATATTTAATAAATGGTCAGCCAGCAAGAACTTATGGTGAATGGCCAGGAATAAAATCGAATCATTGGAAAGGTTCAGTACGTATAATCCGTCCAGCAACAGTAACAGGTAGAATATTTGATGATGGAATATATAAAAATAAAATAGGAAAAAGACATTTTCAAAGAGGATATTCAAATGAAGATATATTTAATCCAGGAAGAAGGCCATTTCCTCAAAAAAAAAATGAAATGAATTTAGAAGAAAAAAAAACAGGAATTAAAAAAGTTGATATTACATTTTCTGAAACAAAACTTGATTATGAAAGAAGACATTATAAACCTAAATTTGGATATGAAATTTTACCTCAACCTTATTATATTAAAACTTTTAGACCTTGTGATACTTATAATTGTTCTAATAAAGAAACTTCTTTAGAAAAAGAAATTGGAGGAAAAATGAGAATTTATAGTTTAATTCAACAAAGAAATGGTTTTGATTTAAGAATTCCTGGTGATAAATTTTATAAATTAAGTGAACAATTTCCTAGATTTTTTCATGATGGTGGTTTAATTCCTGGAAGTACAAATAGAATTAATTATAATAAAACTCAAAGTAAAAAAGGTTATAATTTTTATGAGACTATTGATTTAACTATTCCTACTTTAGATCCTAATAAAATTTGGAAGAATAAATGTAAAAATCAAGAATTTGCTTTTGATAATAATTATGTTGGAAAAACTATTAATAATTGGGAAAAAACTATTTTAAATGATTATTTTCCTGATTTAGGAAAGAAAGATAAAGTTGAAATTAAAAATGATAAAAATGCAAAAGGAGGAAATGCTAAAACTAAAGGAAAGAAAAAATAAATTTTTATTTTTTTTATATATTATATAAGAAATTGGATATTTATTTTTTTAAAATTTGTTGATTAAATATTATTATAATTTAAATTTATTTATTTAATAATATTTTTTTTCATTTATTCCTTTTTCTTTTTAGATTTATTTTCATCATTTTTTAATTCTGTTTGTTTATTTTCCTCATTTGATTTATTCCCATCTTTATTCAATTTTCTTGCTTCTCTTTTTTTATTAATATGTTGATATGTTAAAAGTATTATATAAGCTAAAAAACAAATGAATTGAATAGTAATAAGTATAATTAGTATTTTTCTTAATTTTGGGTCAATTGAATCAGGAATATAATTAAAAGGAAACATATTAAATAAATAAAATAAAAGAAAATAAAAAAATAATTATTTTAAATAAATATAAATAATTTTTATCAAAAAAAATATATAATTATATTTCAAAAAAATTGAATAATTTAATTATAATATCATTTTTTAATTTTGAATACATTAATTATTTTGCTTTAAATGTAGGAAGTTTTTATTATCATATTGGAATTTTTTCTTGATTTTCTCTATTAAAGAGAAATATATAAATATTTAATTTAATATTTTACATTAATTATAGTATTTTACTTATTAATCTATTGATTTTTTCTTTATTTTTATTAAGTTAATCTATCCTTTTTTATTTCATTGTTTATTATTTTTTGATTAGTTTTTTTTAATTTTTGAAATTTATTATTTTTTATTTTTTAATTTGATAAAATTTATTTTAGTAAATAATAAAAAAATGACTTCTCAATCATCTTCTGCTATAAATACTCCTGAAATGAATAATTATATAATATGTTATATATGTAACGAAAAAATTTTAAGAGAAAAATTCTTATATCATTATGATGAATGCAAATCATCTTATTTATTATCAGAAAAAGCAATATATTATCCTTTAAAAGAACCTTCAAATATAAATGAATTAATTGAAATTATTTCTAATAATTTAGTAATTTCAGAAACAATTTTAAACATAAATAAACAATTTCAAAATTTATATGAGGAAATGAGAAAAACTTTTAAAGAAGAAGAAAGTCATAAATCAATAACTCCAAATGAATTTTTTCAAGAACAAAAAGAAAAACGTTTTAGGAAATATTCAATGGAAGATTATAAAATTGAAAAAACTGAAACATATAAAAAATTGTTTTTATACAAGAGAACAAAATTAACTTCTTTAAAATTAAAAAAAATAACAGAAGAAGAGTTAGAAAATATAAAAAAATTTACAATAAATATATAAATTTGTTTTATTTGTATCTTAGATTTGTTAATTTTAAAAAATGAAATATTATTAACAAATTTAAATGTATTTAATGATGAATAATTATAAAAAAATTATACAGTTAACAAATGATAAAATATTATATAGTTAAATATTATATATATAAATAAAGATTTAATATAAATTTTTTTTATTAAAATTTTTATTATAATTATATTAAATATTTTTATTTAAAATTTTTTTAAAATATTATTAATTTCTTCAATAGAATTTTTTCCTGCTAAATCAAAAAAATGATATTCAATTTTTTTATTTGAAGAAGAAAAAGATTCCATACTCATAATATATAATAAAATTTCTTTGAAATTACTCATTTGTTTTGGTTCATTTCTATAAATTTCAATATAATCATGAATTATTGAGTTAAATGCTTCAGATTTATAATTTGGAAAATCAGTAAAAATTAAAACAAAAATATGAAAAATATAATCTTTAAATTTTGAATTAAAATTAAAAAGACAATATAATAAATTTCCTTTAATTGATTTATTCATTGATATATATTGAGAAAATAATGTTCTTAAACTTATTGAAAAATGATTAAAAAAACTATCATAAACAATTTTTGGATCTTGTTTATTTGATAATTCAATTGAAAATTGAATAAATTGTTCAATATAATCTTTTAAGTTTGCAGAAGGGATTTTTCTTTGTGATAAAATCATTGACCATAATTTATTTTGTTCAGCTTGGGAAAGTTCTAAACTAAATTTAATTATATTATAAATATTTGTATCAAATAAAATATATCTATCATAAATTAAATCTAAATTAATAATATTTATACTTTGAAAACTTGCATATGAGACAATATTAATTATAAATTCAGAATCATCCTTAAATAATGAATTGAAAATTCTTAGTCCATTTTTTTCTATAAAATAATTTATAAGTTCTAAATTAAAATTTTTTACACAAGTATTTAAAAATATTAAAATCTTCTCTTTAGATAAATCTTGATTGAAATTACAAATTTTCATATAAAATTGATATATAATTTCATAAATATCTTTTTCAGGTATTTTTTCAGCAATATCAAATTGAATATTATTAAAAAAAAAAAGAATAATTGAAATTATATATGGAGGATAAATTTCTAAAATTTTTCTAATTAAATCACAAAAAAAATTACCACTAATTTCTTTTATATTATTAAATGCAACTTCCAATAACATATTTGAAACATATAATTTTTTATTATTTGAATTATAATGTTCTTGACAAAGTAAAATTTCATCTTTAAAATTATTCAAAAAAAATTTGGCAAAATTTAAATGAGTTGATGTAATTTTTGGGTCTAAGGCAATTAATTTTGATTCATAACTTGAATTTTTTTCTTTTAATTGTTTAAATACTTTTTTACATAAATCTATCAATAAAACTTTAAAAGTACTTGTACTTTTCATATGAGTAAAATTATTTAAATTAGTTGTAGAAATTAAATTATAAAAATCTTGAGAAACTGTATATTCTTCATTAATATCAATCTTTCCTTCATTAATATTTATATTTGTATTATTATCTTGATTTGATTTCAAATTTATTTCAATATTTGAAACATCATCTTTATTATAAGTAGGTGAAAATTTTATATTTGTATTATTCTCATCTTCACTATTTTCATTATTTAATTCATTAGATGATAATTTAGGTGAATCAATAATATTTAAATCATTTATTCTACTATTATTATTTCCTATATAATTAAGATTTTTAATTAAAATTTTTTTATTTTCTAAATTAGTAGAATTAGATAATATAGGAGTATCAATTAAAATTTCAATAGTAGGTGATTCATTATACTTTATTAAATTTTTATATTTTTTCATTATTTCAGGATTATTATGAATTTGATGAGTTAAATCATTTAAATTTTTTATAATTCCTTTATCTTGACAAGTTTTCATTGCTTCATAAACACAATCTCTTATAATTTTAGAATTTTCTCGATC
>JAEEGL013250349.1_pt1 | contig 23636 bp, 23 predicted proteins | sample 9134231 | NCBI WGS metagenome assembly JAEEGL01 (sample SAMN16246548, study PRJNA631951) | gut metagenome | biome: gut microbiome; feature: rumen; material: fiber-attached | host: Bos | place: Iran: Karaj | collected 2018-10 | reverse complement strand
TAAAACACCAATTGTGCGTGTGATTGCAAATCGGTTGGATGCCCCCGTGGTTATGCGCGGATATAAACGCAGTGCGAAAACTGGTAATATCGGGGACGAGGCAACAATGTTAATGCACGACGGAATCGCGGTTCATGTCGGGCATCGTAAAAGTAATATAATGTTATTGAACCGTCAGAAAAATGAAAATGGCCCAATTTTAATGGATGATGGTTTACAAAATCCGTCTATTGCAAAAGATATTTCGATTGTTGTTATTGATGAAAGTTTGGGCTTTGGAAACAGGTTTCTTTTGCCGGCGGGGCCGCTGCGCGAACCGGCGGGGCATGCCAAATGTGCCGATGCGATAATTGTTATAAAACGCGAAGGCGCAAAACGAAAGTTTAAGTTGCCTGATGGGGTTCCCGTGTTTTATGCAACAAACAAAAATATTATGCCGGCGGGACGTTTCGACCGGATTGTCGCGTTCGCAGGAATTGGGTATCCAAAAAAATTCTTTCGTGCGTTGCCAAATGTCGTGGCGCGCCGTGCGTTTGGCGACCACTATCAATATACCGATAAAGATATTGAAGATTTGTTAAATTTGGCCAAGCGCAAAAATGCAAAACTTCTTACAACAGAAAAAGATTGGGTGCGGTTACCAGAATATGCGCGTGATAAAATAAAATTTGTGAAATTAGAAACCGTTTTGGATGAAAAATTCTTTGATTGGTTAAAGGAGAAATTAGATGCCGACAATAAAAAAGTCTGTTGAGTTTTCTGGGGTCGGGATTCATTCTGGGTTGCCTGTGCGCATGGTTGTTAAACCATCAAAACGGCATGGAATATTTTTTAGACGTGTTGATTTAGGTAAAAATTTGATTTCCGCAAAATTTGATAATGTTGGCGATACAAAAATGCGCAATACCACGGTTGGTGATATAAACGCGGCGCATGTGAAAACAATTGAACATTTTATGGCGGCGATGTTTATGGCCGGCATCGACAGCGCGATTGTCGAAATAGATGGACCGGAAACCCCAATTTTAGACGGAAGTGCAATCGAATTTTATAAAACAATATCTGGGGCGGGTGTAACAGGCGGAAAAATGAAACGCATTGTGGTTCGGCGGCCTGTATATGTTAGCGCGCGCGAAGTATTTCAGTCTTTGCCGTTTATGTTGCGTGCAAAAATTTGGTTTATGAATTTATTGTCAGGATGCACAACAGATGGGTTTGTGAAATTAACACCATCCGAGAAAAAATCTTTGAATATATCGGCAACATTGGTGTATCGCGAGAAAATTATTGGATATCAGAATTTTTCTTATTCGTATGACGGAACAAAAAAATCAGTCCAAGATTTTGTTAAAAATATCGCACGCGCACGAACATTTGGAAAATATTCTGAATGGGAATACCTTAAAAAACACGGCATGGCGCGTGGGGCAAATGAAAATAATGTCATCGCATTGAACAGTAATGGTGATGGAACATTAAATAAAACTTTCTGGCCTGATGAATTTGTGCGGCATAAGATAATAGATGCCATTGGTGATATGTTCACATCCAGCGGGTTTATTATTGGAAATCTGGAATCATATAAGGGCAGTCATGCAATGAATAACATGGTGCTTAAAAAATTGTTTAGTAATCCAGATAATTATGATATAATAGATGCATAAAATTTATAAAAAGGAAGAAAAATGAAAAAATATTTGATGATGTTTTTGTCTGCAATCGTGCTGTACGGATGTGGCGGATATATCAAAAATGAAAACGGCAGTGAGTATATAAAACAGTTGGATGGTGAACCAATTGGTTGTACTTTCTTGTATAAATTGGAATCAGAAGTTTCGGTCTATGACCAGGCGGATGCACGCCGGTATCTGGAAAATCGTATAGCAGATCAGGCGCGCCCAGGTAATGCGTATTGGATTGTTAGTGAAAGAACACGTCCAAACGAATGGGTTATCTTTGGACCGGAACGCGCATTTGTTTTGGCGGCAAATGTTTATGATTGCCCAAATTTAAGAACTGTGCGGACTGCACGGTCTGATTCTCCAATGCCGGAATATGAATTAAAACCGTGTCGTGGAGTATCTTTTAATGGTGTTAATGATGGCCGGTGTTACCAATAAAAATTTAAAAAATACAAAAAATTAAAAACCGTTATGAAAATAACGGTTTTTTACACTGGAATTGAATAGCGGTTTTATGTTATAATCTATCACAAGTGGTGTGAGAGAGAAAATTTGTCTGGACAATATGTACATATTAAAAGAAAAAAATATGCGGCGGGTTTGCTGTGGCAACCGTTGGTTGCTGGGTTCACACCCCGTGCGTATGCTTATAAACTTTCCCGCGGAATAGATAGACGATTAAATAAGTATATATCATACAATGATATGATAGGATTGGGTGCGCGTGTTAATGGGCATCGTTCGGGAATGTCGTCTGTGGCGGTGGAAATAGTTGATGCTTTGCCGGGTTATGCATCTATGTTGTCTGCATTTGCAGTTGATAATAAATTTGTGTTGGTCGCGGTTAGAAATGGCGTAATAATTTATGATTTGCTGTTTGATTCCGAAGCGGATGCGCGTGAAAAATATGCAGAATTGGCCGAAATACCTGATTGGAACGCTTTGTTTGCACCTGCGGCATGGGGAATGCCACGTGCAGTGGAACGCGATTTGACAGATTTAATTTCGGGTTCTTCACATGGTGTTCTGCGTTCAATAAGTCGTTTGGGAACAGGATTAATATCTTTTATTTTGCTGTTTTTGTTCGCGCTGCAGTTCTTGTATATTTTCCGTGAACCAATAAATGAAATGTTTTCCGCAAAACCACAAATAGCACAGCAAAACCCTGAACTGGTTGCGGAATATAAACGCCAAATAGAAGAAAAAAACAAGGAATTAGACAAAGAATTTAATATGCGTCAGCCCGTGCCAGTTGAACCGTTGGTTATGCCTTTTGATTCGTTACCAAGTCCGGCAGAGCGCGCAGATTTATGTTATCGCGCAATTGGGTTTTTGATGCAACCTGTAACAGGATGGAATCAGACTGTTTCGGAATGTGGCGAAACACATGCGTTTGCAACATTTAAGCGGTCTTTTGGGACATTGGACGATTTTTATTCAATGGCTGCAAATATTATGCCGGGCGTGTTTGTCCAAGAAATAAGCGATGATGAAATATTGGTGCGCGCCAAATTGCCAGAACGTGTGGTGGCACCTTCGCATGAAACACGCGATTCAGACGAAATAGTACGTGAGTTAACAAGTCGTTTCCAGGCGATAAATCTGGATGCAAATATGACGGTTGTGGTTGATGCTGTTTCAAACGAAACACAATCTGTAGAATTATACGTTGTTGAAATATCAGCAGAATCTAAATTGGTACCAAGCCAATTTATGCTGATATTTGACGATTTTAGTGGCGTATATATGACCAAGGCGGCGTGGAACGTTGCAAGAAGAACATGGAACTATGAGGTGATAATCTATGCAAAATAAAATATTTAAATTTTTACTTGTTCATGTGTGTTTAATATTCGGATTAACATTTGCTTGTCGCGCGGACACAGTATTCGAAAATGTCGAAGATGTTATTGAAGAGGTTAATACAGATGCCGCCGCAAATGAAGAATTTTCTGCAGATGCTGTTGAAGATTATCAAGTGGAAGGTTCTTTGTTTCAGCAAATTACAGATTTAGAACAAGAAAAAGTTCTGATGCAGTTGGAAAAAGAACGTGCTCAATTGAACCTGGATTTGGACCGATTGGCCGCAGAAAAAATAAAATTGCATATGGAAATTGATACACTGTCGGGTCGTGCCGAACAGCAACAGCAAGAATTTGAAACCGAGCGCGCACGTTTAGAGGCCGAAGCCAAACGTTTGGAAATGGAAAAAGAAGCCTTGGTTAATAAACCCCAAGATTTCCAAAAACAACAAACATCGCAATCTTTTGTCGCCGAACAACCAAAAGATATGGATATAGAAAAAAACTATAAGTTGTTAAATGTATTTGGTGTCGGATCCCAGTTGCAGGCAACTGTTCAAGATTTATCAAACGGACAAAACAAACGTTTAAGTGTTGGGAAACAATTGGATGGTTATACGGTAAAATCTATATCTTTGGATGAAGGTGTCGTGTTTATAAAAGACGGTGAAATTCAAACATTAAATGTTGGTAACAAAAGTTAGTTTTGGCGTATAAAATGAAAGCAAATAAAAAAAACATATTAAATAATACCGAAAATTCCGAAAAACCCTCTGTACCGGCAGGTTTAGAGCATGCGGATAATAAAGATATTATAGAATATTTATTTACAGAAAATAATCATTTGCTGACCGCGCCTGGCGGAGAATTTGAATTACCAAAAGAAACACAAGGTTTATTGGCGTACTTTTCGGGTGGATGTCTTATAATTTCCCGTACACACAGGTATGATGGTCGTGTACTTGCGTTTATGGATTTATTGCGCAAAAAAAATCGGCCTATGCGTGTCCCGTTTTATTCTGATTTAGGTTTGGTTTCTGCGATATATAAGCATTATGAAAATGAATTGGGAACAGTCAATCGTTCGCGCATAGATTTTAATAATCAAATGCAAAAGGACTTTGTCGATATTGTTGCCAAGGCCGCTGCGCAAAAAGTTTCTGATATTCATATCGAGGTTGCAGACCAAACAACAATATATTTCCGTATAGATGGCAGTATGCAACCTGTTCTTGAATTTAATTCTGGGTGGGGCGAATCTTTTGTTCGTGCGGCATTTGCTTCTGCTGATATTTCAAATGCTAACTATGCACAAAATGAATATCAATCTGCACAAAAAGATGGTCGTACCCCGTTACGCGGAACTAAAGATTTATATCTGCCCCAAGGCGTGCTTAGTATAAGAATGCAATTTAACCCGATTGCATTTGGGTCGCGTTATGTTGTTATGCGATTGTTATACGATAACCCATCGGAAAGTATCACAACAGAGCAGGAATTTGGAGATTATGAACAAACATTGTTGCGCAGACTGCGTTCGTATCCAACAGGCTTGGTCATTGTTGCCGGTCCAACCAGTTCAGGTAAATCAACGACTTTGGTTCGGAATATGGTTTTAATGTTGAAAGAGCATAATTATGAAATAAACCTTATAACAGTCGAAGATCCAGTCGAACAAAAAATATTTGGCGCACATCAAATTCCGGTTGTTAATACCGCCAGCGAAGAACAGCGCGAGGCTGAATATACCGAGGCATTGGCCGCGGCATTGCGCAGCGACCCTGATACATTGATGGTTGGTGAAATAAGAACTTTGGCCGCCGCGCAACTTACGGTCAAGGGCGCTTTGTCTGGTCATAATGTTTGGACTACACTGCATGCTAATTCCGCGATGGCCGCATTGGTGCGATTGTTGGATATGGGGGTCGAGGCGTTCAAGTTAAAAGAAGAAACGATGATGCGTGGACTTATTTCTATGCGTTTGTTTAAAAGATTATGTCCACATTGTCGCGAAAAATTGATAGACCATCCGGAATATCCTGAATATAAACGCGTGAAAGAAGCATTTGGCGAACTGGGGCTGAACCAGGTTTATGTTCGGGGGGGCGGATGCGATGAATGCAATGGAACCGGAACATTTGGTCGTATCAAGGCCGGTGAAATAATTATAACTAACAGCGAATTTTTACAATTGGCATTGTCTGGTAATACAGATGCCGCGGTTAAATATTGGTTGGAAGAAATGGATGGCCGAACATTAAAAGAATCTGCATGTTCTTTGATGTTGCAGGGTATAATCGGTGTTGATGAATTAGAACGCTGGGTCGGGTTGTTAGACAGACCGGGGGTCTATTAGTCATGACAAAACTTGAAATATTTTATGCCAAAATGGTTTGTCGTTTAAGCAACGACAAACGTATTGCAATTTGGCGTAAATTGGTTTCTTTGTTGAAAAATGATTTTACATTGGTAAACGCATTGAACCGGTTACAGATGATAGAATCGCGCGGTGGTGCAAAACCAAATGAACCGTTTGCAATATGTATGCGTGAATGGGAAAAAAACCTGGAACGAGGAATGAGTTTTTCCGAGGCAACACGTGGTTGGATTCCTGCAGAAGAAACATTGTTATTAACATCTGGAAATATGTCCAGTTTGATTGTGGCATTGGAAAATGTTGAACGCATAATTGTCGCAAATAAAAGAATAGGGAGCGCGGTTTTTAGTGCAATTGCGTACCCAACACTGTTATTGGTTTTGGTTTTTGCCATTATTATTATGGTCGGATTATATTTGGTTCCGCCACTTTCGGCGGTTGCCGGCGATAATATGGTTTGGTCTGGTGGGGCAGCATCACTTATATGGTTGTCAAATTTGGCCGGAAAATATTGGCAGGCTTTTTCCATTTGTTTTATTGTATTCATGATTTTTGTTTGGTGGTCTTTGCCACGTTTTGCGGGGCGGTTGCGCGTTATGTTTGATGGTTTACCACCATGGAATATATACAAGATTCGTTTATCGGTCGGTTGGATGATGTCTCTTTCTGCGATGGTGGCCGCCGGGGTAACAATACCAGATGCGATGCGTATGTTGGCGGATAATTCTAATAGATATTTGCGACATATTTTAGAAGAAGCATTGCATTACATTGCAAATGGCGATAACCTTGGAGATGCGTTGCAAAATACAGGTATGAAATTTCCAAACGAAGAACTGATTGGTGATTTGACAATATATGCCGATATGAATGATTTTGATGAAAACCTTACCCAGATTTCAAATGACTATTTAGAAAATTCTGTTAAAAGAATTGAAGCCTTGGCCGAAACATTGAATACGGTTGGAATATTGTTAATATCCGCAGTTATTGCGTGGGTCGTTTTGGGCACATTCCAAATGCAAGACCAAATTACGGCATTTTTGAGTTAGTGATTAGTGTCAGTTGATAGTGGTTAGTAGTTTTTGGAATAGTTTATAATTCCAGAAGTTGCTGACTACTATTCACTGACACTCGCCACTTCTATACCATAAACGGCAGGTTTTCCAGTGTACCTTCGGCCACACGCAGGTTTACGTCAATCATCATAAATACGCAATCTGGACTTGCATTGGCCAAGTCAGGATGGAATATATGATTTGATAACAAGTGGCTGGTATTAACCGAGATTTTTGTAATAAGATGATCATCATCCAAAAGAGTGTAAATCGGACCTTCGTCACGCGGAACATTTTGGCCAATTTCGTGTTCGTTTTGTGGGCAACGCAGACCATCAAACAATGTTTTTATCCGATTATCAATGTCTGAACGCGGAACCCCGATAATTTCCGGGTGCAACATTTGAATATCTAATTCCGCAATCAACTTTAGTTTTGGGGTGATAATAGGGTTCCAATCTATACCGCCTACATGACGGGTTGTGATTGGACTTTTGCTGGCATTCGGCAACATATATTGTGTCAAATTATTCCATGGTTGATGCTCTACCAATTTCTTTAATTGCGGGTGAAATTGCATGCGGATGTCGGAAATATGCTGGGCCCGCTTTTTGGGGTTGATTAAAATTTCGCCAAAATACAATAGCTTAAACTTCATTTTCTTTCACCATTTTGTTTTAAAATATATTCTTGGAACACCGATAAACCCATTGGGTGAAGCAGTAATGTACCAGATTTGTTTTTGATAACAACATCTGTTTTATGGTTGTGGACTATGACTTTAGTTTGTTTGAACCGCATATCTCGCATAGCTTTTTCAATGATTTCTTTGGGCAATCCAAGTTTATTGACCAATTTTGTAGCCGATAAAAAGTCGTCTTTTGTAAAGTTTTTTGTTTCTGGACCTTTTATTTCGGGCAATCGTTTTTTGTCTTGTTTTGTTGCAAAAACATCATGTATTCGCATATTTTTCTCCTTTTTCTTTGACAATTATACCATAATTTGCTATGTTTTTGGTACAAAAAAAGAAAGGATTTTTACATGTCTGTGAATAATGAATATACTGGTGATTCAATCAAGGTTTTAAAAGGGCTTGAGGCGGTTAAAAAGCGTCCCGGAATGTATATCGGGGATGTCGGCGAAGGCGGGTCTGGTTTGCACCATATGATTTATGAAGTTGTTAACAATTCTATTGACGAAGCGATGGCGGGTTATGCCGACACGGTCTATGTTTCGTTGAACCCAGACGGCAGTGCAACCATACGCGATAATGGTCGTGGTATGCCATTTGATATTAACCATGAAACAGGTCGCAGTGCATTGGAACTTATTATGTGTGAATTGCATGCCGGTGGTAAATTTGATAACGAAGGTAACGGCGCGTATAAGGTTTCCGGTGGTCTGCACGGGGTTGGTGTGTCGGTTGTGAACGCGCTTTCCACTTGGTTAGAGGTCAAGGTTTGGCGTGGGGACAAGCAAGCAGAAATGAAGTTTGCCGATGGTGTGCCGACAATGGATTTGAAAATTTCTGAAAACACCACTGGGCGCGAACATGGGACTGAGGTTACTTTCTTGCCATCACCAGATACATTTGCATCGACTGAATTTAATTTCGATGTTTTGGAAAATTGGCTGCGAGAGCAATCTTATCTGAACGCAAATGTTCGTATTATTTTGGAAGACCTGCGTGGGGGCGAGAAAAAAGAACGCGAATTCCATTCAACTGACGGTTTGTCCGGGTTCGCAACATATTTGGATAAGTCCAAAGAATTGTTAAATCGCGACCCAATCCAGATGATAAAGAAAATTGATGATTCCTATATTGAAATTGTTCTGCAATGGACAACGGCATATACTGAAACATCATTGTGCTTTACAAATAATATTCCGAATCGTGATGGTGGGACTCATTTGGCGGGTTTCCGTGCGGGCCTTACGCGTGCGATTAACAAATATATATCTGAACATAATACGAAAAAAGACATCAATCTTTCGGGTGAAGATTTCCGCGAAGGTTTAACCAGTATTATTAGCGTCAAGATTCCAGACCCAAAATTTGGTTCGCAAACCAAAGACAAATTGGTGTCCAGCGAAGTTCGCCCGATTGTAGAAAATACTACATCTGAATTATTGTATCAGTATTTAGAAGAAAATCCGGCAACCGCGAAACTGATTGTGGACAAGATTCTAGAAGCCGCCACCGCGCGTGAAGCCGCCCGCAAGGCGCGTGAACTTTCGCGTAAAAAATCAGGACCAGAACTTGGGGGATTGCCGGGTAAACTGGCGGGATGCAGTGAACGCGACCCGGCAAAATGCGAACTGTTTATCGTCGAAGGGGATTCCGCTGGCGGTACTGCAAAGCAGGGCCGTGACCGTAAGACCCAGGCGATTTTGCCATTGCGAGGTAAGATTTTGAATGTTGAACGCGTGCGTTTTGACCGTATGTTGACTTCTGACACAATTGGTGCGTTGATTACTACAATGGGGGCCGGTATCGGTAAAGACGATTTTGATATTGAAAAAATGCGTTATCATAAAATTATTATCATGACCGATGCTGATGTTGACGGACAACATATTCAAACATTGTTGATGACGTTCTTTTATCGGCACATGCCACAGGCGATTGAACGCGGATATATCTATGTTGCAAAACCGCCGCTTTACGGCGTAACCCGTGGTAAACAGCAGATTTATATTCAAAACCAACGCGACATGGACGACTATTTAATGGACCAATTGGCGACCGATGGTGTTGTCCAGATTGCATCTGGGGCGCAAATTTCCGGTGCAGATATGAAACGTTTGCTGGATTTGGTATTGGATATGCGCAATGTCCTGCAACCACTTAATCATATTATGCCGTTGCGGTTTGTTGAAGCATTGGCATTAAACCGCGTGTTTGATAATGAATCAGAAGAAAACTGTGCTAATGCGGCGAAAATGTTGGATGCCCAAGAATTGGAATTTGAACGCGGATGGAAAGTCATTGCTGGTGAAAACGGTATTACAATTACACGCACACTGCGCAGTGTTACCGAACAATATGTGTTGTCGCGCGAAAGAATCAATTCGCCAGAAATCAACGCGTGGCGCCGTATGCCGGGTCGTGAAGAATTGATGGATACATTTTCGGCGCCAACAACATTAACCGTCAAATCTAAATCTCAAAAGATTTGGGGTGCGTTCAATTTGCTGAATACCGCGTTTGAATATGCGAAAAATGGATTAAAGATTCAACGGTACAAAGGTTTGGGTGAAATGAATGCCGAACAATTATGGGAAACAACAATGGACCCGAATCATCGTTCATTGTTCCAGGTTACTGTGAACGATGCGAGTCAGGCGGATGCGGTTGTGTCTATGTTGATGGGCGATGTTGTAGAACCACGGCGCGACTTTATTGTTGATAATGCATTGGATGCAAATCTGGATGTGTAATAAAAGAGGGTATTATGACAAACAGTAAATACCAGATTGATGAAAATGGCGTGATTCATCGTGATGGCAATAGTGCACCTGTTTTTAAAAGGGCAACAGAAGATTTGTTGTATGAAGAATACAATAAATTGGTGTATGATTTGTCACATCCAGAACGTTTTTCACCAGAAGAATACAAACAAAAACAGAAAAGACGCGCAGAGATAGAGCAAAGCGGGTATGATTTTGTTAAAAGTGATTTTAATCCGGCTATGTTTGCGACGGAAAATTCTTTGGATGGTATTTCGCCAGATTTGGTTGCAAAATTTAAGCAAAGAAATTCCGGTAAAAAATAGTATGTTTGATGCAAAATGGTTCTTTGATTTAGAAAAACAAATACGGGATTTGGGCGCGGCATCTGACGCCCAATCTTTTGATGAAATTCGTGATAATTTGGCGCATCCGCGCACTTTTTCGCCGGACGAGTTTGCAGCCATGTGTGCCTATGTTATTTTGGCGGGCGGGTTTTCACAAAAAACTGCAAAGCGTATTCATGCCGATATTATGGAATATATTTATAAAAATGGTGCAAATTTTGATGCGCTGTTCCAAAAGTTTCATAATAAAAATAAGATAAATGCAATTTGTAAAATTTGGAATAATCGCGCCACGCTGTGCGATGGTTTTTATAAATGTGTGGCGGATTCTGAAAAATTGAATTATCTGGCGCAATTGCCCCATATTGGAAAAATTACGGCCAATCATTTGGCGCGTAATTTGGGTGTGGACACAGTAAAATATGATGTTTGGATTCGGCGCCTGGGGGCGCGATACGCCGGAATCCGCTGTATAGACGAATTAACGCCGGAAATTAAAAATGCCTGTGATGATATGTTTTCGCACATGGTTGCGGTTACGGGGCTTCCGCGCGGGTATATAGATGTGGTGCTGTGGAAATCCGCACAAATAGGTTTGATAAAGTTATAGGTGGGTAAAATGGATGTAAAAATTGAAGATTCTTGGAAACGGGTTTTGGCCGACGAATTTGATAAAGATTACTTTATAAAACTGACCGATTTTGTGCGCGGTGAATATTTGGCGGGTAAAAAAATTTATCCGGCGGCAAAAAATATTTTTAATGCTTTTAACCTGTGCCCATTTGATTCTGTGCGTGTTGTGATTATTGGCCAAGACCCATATCATGAACCCGGCCAAGCGCATGGTTTATGTTTTTCTGTGCCGGACGGAATTACACCGCCACCATCGTTGGTAAATATTTATAAAGAAATTGAATCAGATTTGGGGCGGCCAAGCCCGACACACGGCGATTTGACATCTTGGGCCGGGCAGGGCGTATTATTGTTGAATTCTACATTGACCGTTGCGGCGCATTTGGCGGCATCACATGCAGGCCACGGTTGGGAACAATTTACCGATGCAGTAATTCGCGCATTGGCCACGCGACGCGAAAATATAGTTTATATGCTGTGGGGTTCGTACGCGCAAAGAAAGGCAGAATTTGTTGATGGAACACGTAATTTGATTTTGAAAAGTGTTCATCCATCGCCACTTTCGGCACACAGGGGGTTCTTTGGAAATCATCACTTTTCCCGCGCAAATGAATATATTGTCAAACACGGCGGACAACCAATTCAGTGGTAAGGGAAATTTATGGACGACCGCTACCTTGTCCGTTGCCGGTGTGTCCATTATTATATGTTCCACCAGACATTGAACCAGACCCACCACCACTTCCACCAACACTTGCTCCGCCATTACCCCCGCTATTGCCACCACCATTATTTGGGTTGTTTTGTGGAATAGATCCCAGAACACAACTTTTATATTCATTAGGTTCTATTTGCATCCAACATTCTTCGCCATCTTGATTTTTACGCATTTGGGATTTATAAATTTTAATGTTGTATTCTGGTCCTTCTGGTTCTGAATTGCACTTACATTCACCTGTTTGTGAATCTTTTGTATACCCATTTGCACATAATTTGAAACTTTCGCCCCTTGTGTTAACAGAATCGATATTATTGTTGTTGTCATTGTTGCCGTAAAATTCTATTGGTTGAACTTCTATTGAATGTTTGCCTGCAGAAACAACTTGTAATAAAATCACATCTTTTTCATTAGAATAAAAAACATCAATGTCTTTTTCTTGGTATGGGGCGGGTGATGTATTGCTATTAAATACATTGGTTAAATCGTCGCTATCGCACGAGTTTGTGCTTGGACTTGTGTATCCGCATTTGTCACCATAATAACCAGTCCGACAAATGGTTTTACAGGATTCTGGGGCAATAAAAACTTTCCATTTTGCTCCATTATGTTGTAACTGCATGCGGCAAAATGTCGCCCCGTGTTGGTATATTTTTGTTGCCGCAGAAATATTAACATATTGGAATTTATATGTTTGGTGGGTTTCGATAGTATAATCAGATGTTATAAAAGATTTTGGGTTTGTGGCACTGAAATTCCATGCGTCTTGAATTGTTTCGCTAACATCGTTCACACCAGCATAGGTATGCTGACATAATACAATCATAGATATCGCGACAATAAATTTTTTCAAATGCTCCCCCTTGGACCTTAACAATCTAATAGTATTATAATTTATATTTCATTTGTTTGTAAAGAAAATAACCACCTAGAAATTATACATCACACCCAGGCCATAAAATGCGTATGAATAATTCTCGGGGGCAGTGTTCGCGTTGGAAAAATGATGCATAAATAATTCAACATTCCATTTATCGTTTACATGCCAACCGGCGATAATCTTGAATTGAAATAATAATTTTGCGCCCAATCGTTCGTTCTGTTGCGCCTGGAGCCCCACACCTGCGCCCGATGCAACATAGAAATTTTTGTATTCAGATAACCGAACATCACCCGACAGCACAATCATCGGAATTGTATAATCGCGCCAATGCCAACCGTATTTGTCCCCAAAACCCAAAGTCTGGTTAATATTTATAGACTGGCGCGCCGGAACCCCAAAAAAAGTCGTCGGTTGCGAATATTGAAGATTGATAAGGTTAAACGGAACAAACTGGTTCGGGGGCGGAATAATAAAGCCGCTGTTAACACCCTGGCCAAAGTTTAAACCGATTTGATTTTTGTAGTTGCCAGTAAAAGTATTCTGAAAATTCCCCGCAAACGATGGAATTGCGGGCATAAATATGGCAAACAAGATTAAAACTACATATCTCACTAAGATAATATTATACACTATTTTTAGCAATTATTCAAATCGTATTAGTTTTTTCATGAAAAGGCATAAAATCATAGTGCGTGCGCAAATAATATAATTTCTTGCTTTTGTAAAATTGTCTGTTATAATCGGTTCGTTTTCATGGCGGCGTAGCTCAGTGGTAGAGCAGAGGAATCATAATCCTTTGGTCAGGGGTCCGAATCCCTTCGCCGCTACCAAAATAACAAACGACCCTTGTGGTCGTTTTTTATTTTTGTATAGTCGCGAAAGATGAGGACCCCGGGTCCGACACGATAGTTGACGAGAACGAGTAAAACGAAGTTCGAGTCTTACGAGTGGAAAGGGGCCCACGAATGAAATGAGTGGGAATATACAATCCCTTCGCCGCTACCAAAATAACAAACGACCCTTGTGGTCGTTTTTTATTTTTGTATAGTCGCGAAAGATGAGGACCCCAGGGTCCGACACAATAGCCAGTTTAATAAGCGCAACATAAATTTATCGAATGCTCTTTCCTATTTCGGCATTGGTTACACTTTTAATCGAATTTTTTCAAATGCCTGCGAACCATAGTAAATGTTTCATCAGGTGTCAAATTGGTAGAATTTATAATCAACCTGTTCGGGCTTTTTGAATGAAAAGCGCGTGGCAACCAATCTTTTAATAAAATGCTATATTTGGCCTTGTTTGATATTTTATTCCGTTTTCTGCGCTGTTCGTTATCACAACGTGCGAGTAATTCATTGGGCTGAACATTTAATTCAATTGGTATAAAATCGGCATCTAAATTTTGGGCAAATTTCTTTAATTCTGCGGGAAATTTTTCGCCACGCACAATTACACCCGTAAATATATAACGAATATGTTTGTTCTGTGGGTGATATTTGCCCAATACTTCAAGAAAAATTTTGCGAATTGCAATGATGTATTCCGAATATTCATACCATTTTTCATCGGAAACATCGGTCAAGTCTTTAAATAAATCATAGAAATAGTGATTGTCCATCAAAATTCCACCACATTTTTCTTGAATTTTTTTGGCGACCGTGTATTTTCCACTTGCTGGCATGCCGTATATCAGAACAACTTGATTTTGTTTCATAATCTTTCCTTTTAAGATGTGTTTTATTATATCATAAAATCAGATTTTTGTTAAATTTATATACTTTTTTGTGTATAATTTAATCTGTTAAAACAAGGGGGCATTCATGAAATCTTTGGTCGTTTATTTTTCTCATTCTGGTCAGAATTGGTTTGGTGGTGGTGTCGTGAATTTGGTCAAAGGTAATACCGAATTTGTAGCAGAATATATTCATGAATTGACCGGCGCAGATTTGTTTAAAATAGAAACAGAAAAGGATTATCCAAAAGATTATGATGAATGTACCAATGTGGCAAAACAAGAATTAAGTAAAGATGCGCGCCCAATGTTAAAAAAGTGGCCTGTTGGGGATTTGTCAGAATATGATGTTATATTTGTTGGTGGGCCTGTATGGTGGGGTACATATCCAATGGCGGTGTTCTCGTTTTTGGAACGATATGATTTGTCTGACAAAATCATTATGCCATTTACTACGCACGAAGGTTCCGGACTTGGGGAATGCGTAAATGATGTAAAAAATATTTTACGCAAATCTGATGTTAAAAAAGGATTGGCTGTATACGGTTCAAATGTCGCCGTGTCCAAAGATGAAGTCGAAAAGTGGATAAAAGATAACGGTATAGCATGAAACAAAATAGCATAGTAAATTTGCTGTATACGGCAGCTGACAATGTATACAAAGATTTTAATTCGTCTTTGATAACCACGGTTGATAAAAATCGATTTATTGGTGTGCGAACCCCAAAATTGCGTGCAATATCCCATAATATTGTGAAAAGTGGTGATTGGAGTGATTTTATCGCGGATTTGCCACATTATTTCTTTGAAGAAAATCAATTGCACGCGTTTATAATATCGGAAATTCGTGATTTTGACTTTGTTATTGCGGCGGTTGATAAATTTTTACCGTATGTTGATAATTGGGCGACTTGTGACCAGATGTCGCCAAAAGTTTTTGTTAAAAATTCAGAAAAAATTTTACCATATATCAAAAAATGGATTAAATCGAAACACGTCTATACGGTGCGTTTTGGGGTGTTATGCCTTATGAGATATTTTATGAACGATAAATTTGATAAAAAATATATGGATATTGTTGCCAAAATAAAATCAGATGAATACTATATAAATATGATGCGTGCGTGGTATTTTGCGACCGCCGCCGTAAATCATTTTGATGATGTTTTATCATATTTGGATAAATTGGATGATTGGACACGGGCGCGCGCAATTCAAAAAGCCATAGAATCCTATCGTATAACGCCGGAAAATAAAGTAAAATTAAAGGCGTTAAGAAAGGATAAAAAGTGAATAATTTTATTGAAATAATAAAAAAACGCCGTTCTGTATATAATTTGAACAGAAATTTGCCTGTTTTCCCGGATAAAATAGTTGATTTGGTGCGCGATTCTGTGCATTTAGTGCCAGATGCATTTGATATGAAAAGTCAACGTGTTATGGTTTTATTGGGCGGACAACATGAAAAATTCTGGGATGCGGTTTATGATGAATTAGTGAAATATACGGGCGAAAGTTTTTCACGCAAACGAATCGATTCTTTTGCCGCCGGGGCGGGAACAATACTCTATTTTTATGATGTGGCGGCGGTGGAAGAGACCCGGCGCGCGTATCCGATGTATGTGGAACATTTTCATGATTGGGTTATGCAATCGAACGGTATGTTGCAATTCACAATATGGACGGGTTTGGCGGCCATGGATGTCGGAGCAAATTTGCAACACTATAATCCAGTCATAGATAAAATGGTGCGTGATATGTTCGATTTGCCAGATGTGTGGACTTTGGTTGCGCAAATGCCGTTTGGTGGAATTGGAAAAATGCCTGCGCCAAAGGCAGATGAGGATATGAATATTCGGGTAAAAATTGAAAAATAGGCAAGGGCGCTTTTTTCTTGATTTTTTTATGTGTTACCTTATAATCGGGGGGTGATTTACGAATTGCCCTAATAGTCTAGTGGTAAAACACGTCCTTGGTAAGGACGAGTCGCAAGTCCGATTCTTGCTTAGGGCACCATCTGATTTTAATAAAATTCCTTTTTGAATACGATGCGTTTTACTTTAAGTGATTTTTATGGTATAATTTGTTGGTAGGTAGTTATTGGTTGGCTAATAATAGGAGTATATATCGTGAACACACAACTGGAAAAAAATTTAAAATCTGCTTTGGATAAGGCGCGCGAGATAGTCGAAGAGCACGACCGCCAAGAAGAGATAGATAAGTGGGTAAATAGACGTAAAGGTTCATGTACGAAAGAACACTTTTTAAAAATAGTTTCTCTGGGATATGTACCAGAATATAAAGATTACGAATTATTATGCAGTGTTTATAATAAAGATGGTAATGATCATTCAAAGTTTTTGGCTGTAATGGATACGAAATTGTTGCGGGTGTTTTGTGAAAATGGGATAAGTATAGAAGATGCCACAAAAATTCTGAAAAGGTTTCAAACTGATTATTTGTTCTGTGATGTAATGTCATTATCAGATAAACTTGAATGGTTGGATATATTGGTAAACGTTGGGCATGCCGATATTCGTGTGATAGATATTAAAAGGTTAAAAGAGTGGGCGGATGAGAAAGAGCAAATAATAGATGTACCTATTACTCGTGAGAATTATGTTTATGCCGGAAGTCCGGGTGATTTTGATGTTAAGACCGAAGTCATAGGTCATGAGCAACGCTTGTTCGTTCCTGTAAAGGGTGCAATGGACATTTTTAAAAAGATATTAGAGTTGGGATATGAACCAACAAAGTATGAAGAAGTCAAAACGTTCTTGGCTTTGGCTGAAAATCTTGCTGGATCGCGTGTGCGTGAGTTAATGGAGAAAAAAGATTTAAGTGATAACCATGTTTATGACGTTGTAGGTAGGTCCGATTCTGGAAGGGGCTCAAGATAGTAAATGTGACAGAATCAAAAATACAAATTCGGATGGATAAACACGGTAATGAATCGCCAATGGCACCGTTGTGTGAGTTTGACGAAAAAACCGGTGAATTTGAATATGTGGATTCGGTGATGCGAAAAAAAAGCGATACACGCAAGGTCCGCAAATCACAAACCGATGAATTAAAACACAGGGAATCCGGCATTAGAAAACATCTGGCGCGGGCGGGGCTAGAAGAAAATTTTGGTAAAACCGGGGACAGTTTGACTGGCACAGTTTCGGATAAAGATTTAAGAGTTGCAAAAATTCAGCAAGAACATACAAAAATTTATATCAAGCGGTATCGTGGAAACAATCACAGATAATAAAGGTTAAATGGTTCTTGTTGTGGTGCGTGCGGATGGTGTGTTTCCGGTGCTTTTGGTCTTTTTGTTCAAAATATCAAGTTTGCTTTTTTTGTAAATTTTATTTGCAAATTGTATCAAATTATTCATGCGTTCGATATCTTGGTCTTCAACAATACCTGTTGATATGAACCCGTCTCGATAAAATGTTATAATTTTTTCTTGGAATTTATAAACCTGGTCGATTTCTTGGGTGCTTGTTGCTTTTTTAAGGTTGTATTCAATTGCACCATGTAACAAATCATCTGATTTTAAATTATCTTCGCGGGTTCCACAGATTACAAAGGGTTTTAAGTAATCTGTAAATTTTACCTGGGATGTTTTTACAGTTTTATCAAAATCTTTTGCAAATTTATTACCAAGTCCCCAATACACATCTTGCAGAAATAAATTGTTTTCCAATTTTTCGCCAATTAAAAGGTCGGCAAGAAGAACCAGAGAGCCATATCCGGCACCAGGTCCCGGTCCAACGGTTCCCCGAAAACGCGATGCCAATGCATCGGTGATGGCTTCGTTTAATACAGAGCCTTGGTTTTCAATGGTGTCGATAAAGTTTGCCTTTGTTGTTGCATAATGTGAACCGCGTTTTATGTATCCACCGGTTGATGTTTTACCCAGTTCTGAGGAAAACGCATGCAATGTTTCATGGGCGATTTTGTGTTCGTCTATACCTTTTGACCGAAATGCCAGTCCTTGGTCCGCAGAACCTTTTTCTGTATCTATATTTGTCCAAAAACAGTGTGCAGCGGCAGTCAATTTTTGATTTTGCAATGTCCCGTTATTTAAATATTTGTGAACCAAGGTGTCATCACATACAATAACCGCAAGATTATCTTCTATTTTTTGAATTTGTTTAATTTTAGTTATAGGTGCAATTTTTGTAACAAAATCAAAGACATGTTTAATTATGGATTCCAATTCTTTGTTTGGGGTTGTTTCACTGTAATCTGGGCTACGAAAAATCATTTATTTGCTTCCTTGTTGGCTTTGATTATATCAGATTTTGGTAATAGTCGCAATATTATCAGTCAAAGTAATATATGATATAATTTCTTGCAATTGAAATAGTTTGGTTCTAGAATTCAAAGGAATTTCTTTGAACAAGGCGATGATGTGCCCAACAACCACGGAGCCGTAATTCAAAAATAAAAAGTGATAAATTCGGGTGGCACCGCGCATAGTCAAATATTTATGCGCCCCGAAAAAAGTTGTTTAACCAATGGGTGCCAAAATCATTTGAATCTTGGTTGCCCGAAATAAAAAGGGAACAGAAATGTTATCACTGAAATCAAAATATAGAACGCATACTTGCGGGGAGTTAACATCTAAAAATGTTGGCGAAACGGTTACTCTTGCTGGTTGGGTTCATCGTAAACGCGATCATGGGTCTTTACTTTTTATCGACCTGCGCGATAATTATGGAATTACTCAAATTGTATTGGACGGCGGAAATGATGATTTGGAACGTGTGCGTCCGGAATCTGTGTTACAAGTAACAGGTAAAGTCGTTGCGCGTGATGCGTCCCAGGTAAATGATAAAATCCCAACTGGTGAAATTGAAATTCAGGTTGAATCTTGGAATGTTTTGACCGCCGCCGATGTATTACCTTTCCAGGTGTTTGGTGATGAAGATACAAGTGAAGAATTGCGGTATAAATATCGTTTCTTGGATTTGCGGCGTGAAAAATTGCATCACAATATTTTGATGCGTAACAAAATGATAAAATGGTTGCGTGATAAAATGTGGGATTTGGGATTTTCAGAATTTCAAACTCCGTTGCTTACCGCGGATTCGCCCGAAGGTGCGCGTAGTTTCTTGGTCCCGTCGCGTTTACATCACGGAAAGTTTTATGCGTTGCCCCAGGCACCGCAAATGTTCAAGCAATTGTTACAGGTGTCGGGCTTTGACCGTTATTTCCAAATTGCGCCATGTTTCCGTGATGAAGATTTGCGCGCAGACCGTTTGTTAGAGTTTTATCAGTTGGATTTGGAAATGTCTTTTGTCGATTTGTCTGATATTCAGGCCGTAGGCGAGGCCGTAATGCCAGAATTTGTGCGGACATTTTTACCAAACGCAAATGTTTATCCGGAAATTCCACATATTTCTTTTGATGAAGCAATGTTGAAATATGGGTCCGATAAACCAGATTTGCGTAACCCGATTTTGATTTCTGATGTAACGGAAATTTTCCGCGGTTCAGAATTTGGAATATTTGCAAACGCGATAGAGGCGGGCAGTGTTGTTCGCGCAATTCCGGCACCGAACAGTGCGGATAAACCGCGTTCTTGGTTTGATAAATTAGGTGAATATGCCGTCAAAGAATTAGGGCTTGGTGGATTGGGCTATATTGTGTTTGCAGATGAAGCCAAAGGTCCGGTTGCCAAGAAATTGGATGCGGAACGCATTGCAAAACTGCGTGAAATCGCGGGTGATAATTCGTCTCTGTTCTTTGTGTGCGATGCGCCGGAATCCGCAGCCAAGGCGGCAGGCAAGTTACGCAATAAATTGGGCGCTGATTTAGGATTGGTTAACGAAAACGATTTCGCATTTTGTTGGGTCGATAATTTTCCGTTCTTTGAACCAGATGAAGAACGTGGGGGCGCGCCCGCATTTACGCATAATCCGTTTTCATATCCGCTTGCTACATTGGAAGAATTGTCTACGCGTGATCCATTTACAATCAAGGCGGCACAATTCGATATGGTGTTAAATGGTATGGAAATTTGCAGCGGGGGACTTCGCAACTATAACCCCGATGTTATGAAAAAGTGCTTTGAAATTGCCGGGTATCCGATAGAGGCGGTTGAAAAGAACTTTTCTGGTCTGTATACATCGTTCCAATATGGCGCGCCACCACACGGCGGATGCGCATTTGGTATTGAGCGTCTGATTTCGGAAATTTTGGGTAATGGCGACAGTTTGCGTGAAATTGTTGCGTTCCCGGCGAATCAACGTGGGCAAGATTTGTTGATGGGGTCGCCGAACGAGGTTACCGAACAACAACTGCGCGATGTTCATATTCAGGTAAGAAAGAAAAATTAGTGTTAGTGTAAGTGGTTAGTTTCGCCCGCTTTTGCGGGCGATATTTTTTTAGAATTTATCGTGGGTTTTTATGAAACTGCGCATAAAGGCCGGGTCAAAATATCGTGTTAATTCAGATAATGAATATTTGCGGCGACCGTTTGGCGCAACCGTTAATGATACCGTTACCGCATCTGGCGCAACCGCGCGCATTTTTATATCTAGCCGTGCGTTCATTAAATTGTCTTTGATGTCCAAAGCGCCAACCGCATCTGCATGACGAATAGACATCTTGATTGGTTCTGTTGTTATAAAATTACCGTTATTATATTCCCCAATAACACGCATAGTTTTTAATTGGGTTGTGCCCGATTCAAGTGCGGTTATGATTCTATCTTCCACATTTAACCGCGTAAGGTTTTCGGCATTGTTATAGAAATTATCAATTCCAATACCGGTGATATAACCACCATCAAATGTTAAATCCATGTGGCCCGTCATATTATATTTTATGTCATGCGCAATATGGCCGTATGTATTCAGATGTATTTCGGCGGTTACAGATGTATCTGCAATGTTCAATGGAAATGCCAAAGGTAATAATTTGCCACTTACAATAAAACGACTTAATTGTATAAATATGCTGTAATTGTTATGTTCTTTGACGATTGTCGCCAACAAGTTACCGCGATTGTTGTCTGTAATTGAAAATGTTTGAATTCCAGATTTTAATGAATACACAAAATTCTTGTAATTATTTTCACCGTACGTCAATGTGTCGGCCGTTAAATAAATGTCACTTGAAAAATCAAAAGGTATCATAATGGGGGCATTTGTTAAAAATTCCATTTCTTCGTGTTTATCAAAAAAGTCTTGGGTAAAGAATACATCTGGATTCAGGTTTGTTGTGTGCAAAGTGATGGATTTACTATTCGCAACCCCAGTGAACACATGATCACCAATTTTAAGTGTTAAATCTGATATGTCTCCACGCGAATTATAGAATCCGGTCATAGTATATTTTTGTTTTTTGATTGCACGTAAATCTATGTGTGGAAACCACGTTTTTATATCATTCCCAGATATGTGAAAGAAATTATCATACAGGGTTAAAGACCAATCGTTCGTATTTGGGGTAAACGTAAATGTTTCATCAGTCCATGTCATGTTACCAATAGCATCCATGAACTGGGGTAATAATTTTATATGTGTGTTTACCCATTTCAACGGTTTGCCATAAATGTATTCGTATTTTATTGTTGAATCACGTGGGGTTAATGTGAATGTTCCGCCCATGTTTGCAAATTTAAATTTGACTATTGCATTTCTCGCCCCGAATCTCTTGACGTATGATTCAAGTTCTTTTAAATCAATGTTCTTGTTTGATGTTATGTTTGCTTCAATTGTTTTATCTTTGAATTTTATACTGCCGGATATATCGCCGTATGTAAATGTATCACATCTCCAATCTGTATCGGTGCCAGTGAAAAGACATTCTGTTTTTTTGTCGTCCAATATTGCGCGAAAAATTATTTCGTGGGCACCATTTTTATCTATGGTTCCACCTGTCAAAGATATTGAATCTGCGATAACTTTGTTGATTTGAATATATTCTTTTGTACTAACAGCGTCAATTTTTACATGCTCAAATCTGCGATTTTTTAAAACAAGGTCGCCATGAAAATCTATATTCAGTGTCATGTCAGTCATAATTTTGTCTGGGTCCGACAAGAATGAAAAATCAAAAGGCGTATTGTCGGAATATAATCTAATCGTTCGCCAACCATTTGGTTCCAATGTAATGTCGCCATGAACATTATTTGCCTCTATGTCCATGAATTTAAAACCATATCCGCCGTCCCAATAAAAATTGGTGGTTAATTTAATGTTGTGCAGAAGTTTTGGTTCGTCAAATCCAAACCAATCATTTATTTTATTTGTGTTTATCTCTAATACACCTGTGGCACCACCCGAAGGGAAATATTCACCACGAATATTCAGTTTAAGATTTTTATTTTTTACCGTAAAATTATTACCTTGAAATGAAATATCGTATTTATGTTCACTGGTTCTGACCTGGCCATCAAAGGTTCCGTTCCGGAACAGCCCGCGGACAATACGATAATCTTTGCCCATAAAGTGTAATACAGCATCATTAACCGCCATGGCGTATTTAAATTGTAACATCGATAATGTTTCAATATCTATGTTCGGTCCATGCACAGTAATAACACCATCCAAATCGGCATGCCCTAAATCAAATAATTTAGAAAGCGGAACATTTACCGCAAGGGTTTTTGTGCGACCGTGTGGGGTTATAATATCATGCGAAGTAAGGTGCGGCGTTCCAAGAAAACCGAAATTAATATCGCCGGCAATTTTAACATTTACACCCGTTTGGGCGAAAATCGCGGATTCAAGGTGGGTACGCAATCTATTTAAATTTATGAAATTGGGTACCACCAACAGCGCAATGGCAATAATTCCAATCGTAACAATAATTGTCCAAAGTATTCCGCGCCCATGATGTGGTTTAACCAGCATATATTCTCCCCCTTGCTTTTCTATTATAATGGATTATATTGGTAAATGTGAATAAAAAAATTTTTAATCTTGAAAGTAATTATAAACCTATGGGTG
>JAEEGL010382761.1_pt1 | contig 23636 bp, 16 predicted proteins | sample 9134231 | NCBI WGS metagenome assembly JAEEGL01 (sample SAMN16246548, study PRJNA631951) | gut metagenome | biome: gut microbiome; feature: rumen; material: fiber-attached | host: Bos | place: Iran: Karaj | collected 2018-10 | reverse complement strand
CCTTTTCGGTGTAGTGGCAAGGTGTCGGCCATCGTGTGAGACCAGCAGACCTTTTCGCCATCGTGGGACTTTCGGGGTCGCTGCGACACCGGGAGACTTCGGGCTTTCGGGGGTAGTGCGAGACCCAAGGCGAATTTTAACAGACGAGACGGCTTTTGTTTATTTTTTAACGTTTGTTTACATATTCCGCTTGCCTCAAGGGGTCGGGGAGGGTCAGCGAGGACAGGGCGCGTGGGGGGTCTTTACTCCGACGGGTTAAGGGCGGTGCCCTTAACAATCCCCTAAATGCCTGAAAGTCAGCAGCCGAAACAGTCTTTAACTTAACTATTTCGGAATTTAACAAATGAAGGCCGTTAATGGCCACATTTGAGCCGACTGTCAGGAAGCGGTCGCGGCTGCATTACGTGCCTCACTTGCCGCGTGTCGTGTCTGTCTGGTGCCCGCTGTCTCTTCCCCTGCCTTCGGCCAGTCAAGTCTCAGGCAGGGGCAGCGGTCACGTCTTTTCTCGTTGGTGTGTAGCGGAGTAACTTTGCGGTCGTTAGTGAGAAATCGTAAATCAGTAAATCGTAAATATCTATGTCAAGTATCAACGCAAACGCTACTGTTACCCTTACCGTCAATGGTAAACAGGCACAGGACATGCTCGACAGCCTGAAGAAGAAGAGTGTGGACTTGGAAAAGGCCATAGAGGACGCTGCAAAGGCGGGCGACAAGGCCAAACTCACACGACTGCAGCGTGAGTTAAGGCAGACGAACCGACAGATCGCGCAGATAGAGAGCGCGACAGCCGGGGTGGAGAGAGTGCTGAAGAACCTCGACAAGGCAAGTCCCAAGGAGCTGCAAAAGACCCTGACCACGCTCAGAGGCCAGCTTAACGGCATCGAGCGGGGTACGGTGGAATGGAACCGTCAGGCAGAGGCCATCAAGAGGGTAAAGGCCGAAATTGCCCGTGTCAATGCCGACCTCTCCGTCGGAGAGGGATTCTGGGACCGCTTCAACCGCAGAATGAACGAATGGCAGACTACCCTCATGGGGATTGCCGCTGCCATTACCGGGCTTATCATGGCCGGACGCTCTGCGGTCAAGGCGTTTGCGGACATGGACGCTGAGATGGCCAATGTCCGCAAGTACACGGGCATGACCAAGGAACAGGTAGAGGCACTGAACGAGGAACTGAAGAAGATGGACACCCGCACCAGCCGGGAGGAACTGAACAAGCTGGCAGAGGATGCAGGGCGGTTGGGAAAGACGAGCCAGGAGGACATTCTGGGATTTGTCAGAGCCGCCGACCAGATTAACGTCGCACTCGATGAACTGGGTGACGGTGCCACCCTGACGCTTTCAAAGCTGACCACCATCTTCGGCGACGAGGAACGGTTAGGAACAGAGAAAGCACTTTTATCAGTGGGAAGCGTGATAAACGAGCTTTCCCAGAACTGCACGGCATCGGCTCCATACCTTGCCAATTTTGCAAAGAGGATGGCGGGTGTCGGCGCACAGGCTGAAATGACCATACCGCAGATAATGGGATTCGCCGCCGTGCTGGACTCCCAGGGCCAGGCGGTGGAAATGTCGGCAACAGCCGTTTCAAAGCTGGTGATGGATATGTTCAAGGAACAGGACAAGGTGATAAAGGCAACGGGCATGAACGCCGAGAAGTTCAAGGAGACTGTCAGCCGCTCCACCAACGAGGGCCTGATCATGCTGCTTGAAAGGCTCCATGAGCTGGGCAACATCGACGTGCTCGCCCCGGTGTTCAAGGACATGGGCGAGAACGGGGCAAGGGCAGCACAGGTGATTTCGGCACTGGCCGGGAATCTCGATATGGTGAAGTGGGAACAGGAGGAAGCGGCCAAGGCATTTGAGGAAGCCACGTCGGTAACGAAGGAGTATGACGTGCAGAACAACACCGTACAGGCCGGGCTTGACAAGGCAAGGAAGCGTGTAAATGAGCTGGCCGTAGAACTGGGGGAGAAGCTGCAGCCAGTGATGCAGCACGTCATCAGCAGCACGACACTTCTTCTTCGCTTCATGTCGACCACCATTTCCTTTTTCATCAACTACAAGGAGGAGATTGCGGCCACTGCCGTTGTCTGGACTGGCTACGCCGTGGCGGTGAACTATGCCACGGTGAAGACGAAGCTGGCCGCGGCGGCTCATGCGGCATGGAACATCGTCATCAAGACGGCCAATGTACTGATGCCTATTGCACAGGTGCTGATTAACGGTATGCGCCTGGCAATAGAGAAGTATGTGCTGCACACCAAGAGAGCTACGACGGCACAGATAGCCTATAACCGCTCATTGGTGACGCTGCGCAACAATGCGCTGGCGGCTAAGACGGCATACGGGCTGATTGCGGTGGCAGTCACGGCTCTTGTGGTCGCCCTTGTCAGGTATGCCAAGCAGCAGACGGCAGAGGCAAAGGCGTTGAAGATGCTGAATGACATCAGGAGTGAGGCGGCACAGAAGGTGGCAGACGAGAAGGTGAAGCTGGACTTGCTGGTTCAGGCGGCACAGAATGAAAAGCTGTCGCTTGACGAGAGGACGAAGGCCATCAACGAGCTTAACAGGATTGTACCTAACTATAACGCACAGCTTGACAAAACTTCGGGAAAGTACAAGGCCAACAAACAGGCGCTTGACGACTATGTGAAGTCGCTCGTCAAGATGTACGAGGTGATGGGGGCGAAGGACATGCTGAAGGACCTGGGGGCGCAAAAGGCCGACCTGATGATACAGAAAAGCCAGGCGGAGGAGAACGTCAGGCAGAAGCAGCAGGCCGTGAACGTGGCCGGGTCGTCCATCGTCAACAGCCGATATAACCAGCTGGGGACTTCAGGCGCAAGGATGATGGCAAGGAACGTGAACAGCGGGGAGAACTTCGCCCGCTCCGCTCTCAGCCAGGCGCAGAGCGAGCTTAACGGCATCAACGAGCAGCTGGACGAGATAGCCCTGAAGGAGAAGCGCATAACGGACATCTGGGGGGAGGACTTGCAGAAATCGGAGGTCAGAGAGCCGGAGGTGACGGGTGACACCGATGACAACAGCCCTGTAGTCACGGTGCCCACGACAGATGCGGGCAAGTCCTCAGAGGACAAGTTCAGGGAGGAAAAGGCATGGAAGCAGCGCGAGGAGGCATTGAACAGGATTTCGTATGCCACAGGGCAGAAGAACTATGAGCAGTACACCAAGCGCATGTCGGAGATTGAGGTGGAGTACCATAACAAGGTGCTGCAGCGCACCGACCTGACGGAACAGGAGAGGCTTGACGCACAGGCCAGCTACTACGAGGCGCAGCGCAAGCAGAGGGAGGAGCACACGAAGATGACAGTGGAACAGGAAAACCAGTTCTACAGCGAGAGCGTGGCCATGCAGAAGCAGCGGTACATTGACGGTGAGGTAGATACGGAGGTGTACCAGCAGACACTTGAAATACTCGAATTGAACCACCTCCGGCGCATGACCACGCTCTATGCGGAGGGAACGGCAGAATACCGTCAGGCGCAACAGACGTATCAGGACAGGCTCATTGCCGACCAGCAGAAGCACCAGCAAGAGACGGAAGCCGCCGAAAAGAAGCATCAGGACAGGCTCGCCCAGATAAAGAAGGACTATTTCGGCGACAACAGGGGCGAGCGTGTCGGCAAGTACATGGCCGACCTCGCAGCCCTGAAAGAGGTGTACCAGCTGGAGCTTCAGGCAGTGGGTGACAATGCGAAGGAAAAACTGCGCATCGAGGAAGCCTACCAGGAGGCCATGAAGGCACTGCGCAAGAAATACCGCATCGATGAGTTAGACGAGAACAAGAACTTCCTCGAATCGTGGAACGAGGACATGCAGGAGTGGCTGCAGTCGGACATGGGAAAGGCCGTCACTGGCTCTTTGGAAGTCATCAGTTCAGGCATGAGCAGCATCTTCCAGCAGCTGACTTCTTTGGTGCAAGCGGAAACAGATATACAGGTCGCCGCCATCGAGAAGCGGTACAAGACTGAAATCTCCAATGCCGAGGGCAACAACTACCAGGTGAAGAAGCTGGAGAAGCAGAAGGAAAAGGAGATTGCCAAGGTGAAGAACGAGGCAAACAAGAAGCTGTACGCCATGCAGGTGATGCAGGCCATAGCACAGACGGCCACCGCCGCCATCAATGCCTACAGTTCGGCAGCGGCTATTCCAGTCGTAGGATGGGTGATGGCCCCGATAGCAGCGGCAACGGCCGTGGCAGCTGGCATGATTCAAATTGCCGCCATCAAGAAGCAGCAGGAGGCTTCACAGGCACAGGGCTACGCAGAAGGTGGTTTTACGGGTGAGGGCGACAAGTACGAGGTGGCCGGAGTGGTGCATAAGGGGGAATGGGTGGCCACGAAGGAGCTGCTGCAATCACCCGTAGCCCGCCCGATGATTGAGGCACTGGACTATGCGCAGAGAACGAACACAATAGGATCGTTGCGCTCGGAGGATGTTTCAAGAACCATCGTGGCCCCAAGCGTTTACGCACAGTCCGGCCAACAACCAACGCCGACAGTCATTGTGCAGTCGCCACAGGCAGACGCACAGACTGAGATTGCAGCCGGGAGCGCATTCATCCGAGAGTATGCGGACATCATGCGGCAGCTGAAAGACCGACTGAATGAGCCGTTTGTCACGGTGAACACGGTCACGGGCGACACGGGCATCAAACAGGCTCAGGACGAGTACGACCAGCTAATAAGGAACAAGACACCAAAATCAAGGAGGAAATAGCCAATGGAGATTACAATCAATGGCCAGATGGCCTGTCTGAAGAAGAACACATCGTTTGAGTATATCAGCGAGAACAGCATGTTTACGGGAAGTGACAGCTACACGCTGACCATCACATTCCCGCTGAAGGACTGCCCGCAGAACATCCGTATCTTCGGGCACATTCACCGTCAGGACGTGGAGAAGAACAAGGTGGTCTTCGACTGCGAGATTCGGGACAAGGCCTTCTACAAGGCTGGCTCCATCGTCGTGACGCAAATCTCGGAGGTGGAGGTGAAGACGCAGTTCCTCGAAGGCCGCAGCGAGCAGAACTTCGATGACACCTTCGATGACGTGTACCTCAACCAACTCAGTTTGGGCTATCCCGATGCCAACACTCGTAACCCGGCCAACACGCCGCCTAACGAGATATGGGTGCCTGACTCGGATAACCCTACCTACGTCGCCCTGCCGTGGGTGAACAACACGACGGGCAACCTACAGAATGGGGCGACTTTTGACGGCGAGAGCGCTAATACCTATTCGTGGATGAATACGAGGATGCCACTCAGTTTCCAGCCGTACCTTATATATATATTGAAGAAGATCTGTCAGGTGATGGGCTATACTGGCGACTTCGGGCCGTTGGAGGCAGTGCCGTATAAATACTTGCTGATATGCAACTGTCTGCCGTCGGCATGGGGGGCTTTCAACTTCGCCATCGCCCTGCCGCACTGGTCGCTGACGGAGTTCTTTGAGCAGCTGGAGTATTTTCTGGCAGGGGAGTTCAGCATCAACCACAAGGCCAAGACCATAACGTTCAGGTTCATCAGTACGATAGCCCAAAGTGTTACGGAGGTGAAGATTGACAATGTGGTGAACAAGTACACGGTGGAGGTGAGCAGCGACAACAGGCCGGACTACCTCGGAACTAAGAACCTGGTCTATGCGGAGAATGACAACCGCTATTGGGCGTACCGCGACTGTCAGTGGTACATAGACGAGCACAAGGACGAGGCCATTGTGTATGACAGTTTCTTTGACTTGCTTGAATACGCCCGGCAGAATCTCGCAACTTGTGGCTACTACAGGACGGAAACGGCGCACGGATACAGGGAGAGCTATATGCGTGGCTACCCGAATGCGTCGGACGGTCATAAGCTGTTCTATGCCCGCGACCTCGACACATATTTTATAATGTGGTGTTACAAGGCGGAGCTGGTCAAGTCGCATGAGATGGGAGGCACGACGTATAACTGGTATCAGTACTACAACCGTCTGGAGCCTATCAACCAGTTCGGCAAGTACATCGTGGATAAGGACGCAGAGGACATAGAACTGAAGTGTGTCCCTGCATGGATTGACGACACGGACGAGGAACTGGGGCCGTGCCTGTTCCTCGAATGTGGCGAGATGGGCAGTGCCGTTTCCTGGACTGATGAAACGGACGAGGAAGGCAACACCACGGGAAGCGGGACGGGCATAGGGGGCGGCTCCTTTGGCGGAGGACGGAGGGCGCCGGCAAGGGCTGGCAGCTTTGGAGGGTCAAGGCCAGAAGGCAGCACTGAAGTTGACGATACCGACTATAACGACGGCGCACTGGCACAGCCAAGGACGGCAAAGGCCATCGCAAAGGGTGAGCAGGAGAAGGATGATGCGTACTTCGACTGCCTCTATATGGGCTACCAGGACTGGGAATGGTCACGTCAGTACGGCTATCTGAAGCACCCCTGCATCGACCAGCTGCAGAGGGAAAGGGGCTTCATATTCTCCTATTCCTACTACACCATGCGCCTGAAGGACATCGGCATCGCACAGTCAGGCCTTGTGAAGAACATCGACCCGAAGAAGAAATACAACTTCTCCTTCCTCGCCGATGAGATACCCGACCCGAGAGCCACCTTCTACATCGACGGAGGCAAGTATATCTGCGAAAAGATAACTGCGACCTTCCACGAAAGTACGGGAAAGTCGCAGCTGCTCAAAGGGGTGTTCTACCGCATTATCACAAGTTAGCGGATGGCGGCAATGAGGTGTTCGGTGTGCTGCACGATGGTCTTCTTCAGGATCTTACCATATATCTGAGTCGTTTTTACGTCCTTGTGGCCAAGGGTGCGAGCCGTCTTGTCCATCGGGAAATCGTAGGTGAGCAGCAGCGTGGCGAAGCTGTGACGGGCAATGTGACAGGTGATGTTCTTGTTGATGCCCAGCTTGTCTTGAATGAGGTGCAGATAGTCGTTCATTTTCTGATTGGTAATGATGGGTAGTTGATAGTCGTACTTCTTCAGCACCTCCATAGCAGGGGGGAGGATGGGGGTGTAGAACTTGGAGCCTGTCTTGGTACGCGCACTGTCGATGTAGTAGTACTCGCCCTGCTTCTCGGCCATCGTCTTGAAATCGAAGCTGCACATATCAACGTAGGCAAGCCCAGTGTAGGCCATGAAGATGAACATGTCGCGCACTCTGTCAAGACGGCCAGTAAGTTCGGCCTCGCGCATCTTGATAAGTTCATCTTCAATGAGAGGCACACGCTCCTTGTGGGAACCACGCTTGAATTGGACGTGATTGTAAGGATCACTTGCTATCATTTCGTTCCTCCAGAGGATGCGCGTGTACTTGTGTATGCGCTTGTGGTAGCCGTAGATGGTAGAAAGAGACTTGTCGCCCTGGGCGTGAAGGTATTCATCGAACTTGCGGAGGTTGGCAGGGGTTAGGTCTTCAAGTGTCAGGAGCATGTTTGCACGTTTCAATGCATCAACTACTACAATAAGGCGACGTTTCGTGCCAGCCTTGATACCCTCCTTCTCCATGTATTCTTCTATGAAGTCGGGAAAACTTTGCCGCTGGTCATGCCCATTGAACATGTGCCTACTGTCTTCATTCTTCTGAGTCGTGCTCATGGCAAGGCAGACATGCCGATTGAAATTCTCCAGTGTCATGTCCTCACCAAGCAGCATCATTGCATTAATGACCTGCTCGTAGTGCTTGATTTTGGACTGAATCTGCTTACTCTGTGCCTCTGCCTCCCATTGGTCAGCAGTTGCAGTTCCGACAGTCTCATATCTACGCTGGCCTGCCTGCAGGTAGATACTCAGCTCAATTTTGCCACTTCCAGTTTTTGCTACCGCTCCTTTGCGGTCGAAAACTACGTTGATACGCTTTTTCATACGTTTAACTTTTTTTAATGCGGCTGGGCGGCATCTTTCGGATGAAAAAGGGCTGATTTGCCAAAAAATTGATGCTTTACAGGGCCAGTGGTAACAAAAACACTCGCGCTGGTAGCAAAAATTTTGGAGGCGGTAGCAAAAATGGTAGCAAAAATGCTTTTGAGCCATTTCCTATCCAATCCAAGTAATACCCGCAGAACCGCGTAGTTTAACAATAAATTGAACTATATTACCTGTAACTGGATATTCTAAAGAGATATATCTCTGATTTTCAATAAATTTCGACTAAAAACCTCATCTTTCCAGACTTCGTTTTTTGTCATTGTGCCCGCTTGGGGGATTGCACCTATGCTGAATATCAGCTTTTTATGAGCTCTTTTGATACCGCTTGTAGGGTGGTAGCAAAAAGTTGGCTGGTGCTCCTTAAAGCGGAAAATCACAGCTTTTTGAGCCGTGATTCTCTGAGTTGTACACCCTCAGGGGCTCGAACCCTGGACACCCTGATTAAGAGTCAGGTGCTCTACCAACTGAGCTAAGGGTGCAACGTTTTTCGTTTTGCGGGTGCAAAGGTACGCAGTTTTTTTGAACCGACAAAATTTTTCAGCACTTTTTTTCATAAATAGCAAAAAATAATCCTTTTTTGCATGTGAATTTGCAGAAAAAGTGTACCTTTGCAGTCCCAATATACAATATTATAATAAAATATGTCCTGCATATTGCATATAGAGACCAGTACCGACCTTTGTTCTGTAGCCGTGAGCGAAGACTCGCAGGTGATATACCACGAAGAGAACCGCGAGGGCCACAGCTCCGAACATCTTGGGTCGATGGTCGACGAGGCCCTATCTTTCACCGACAGCCATGCCATTCCCTTCGATGCCGTTGCCGTAAGCAGCGGTCCAGGTTCGTACACTGGTCTACGTATTGGAATGTCACTGGCCAAGGGTATCTGCTTTGGCCGCGACCTGAAGCTTATTGCCGTACCTACGCTGGAGCTGCTTTGCGTTCCTGTGCTGCTACGCGAGGTTATCGAGGAGGAAGATGCGCTGCTATGTCCCATGCTCGATGCGCGGCGCATGGAGGTATATGCTGCCATTTACGACCGTAGCCTGAAGACCATCCGTGAGGTAGGTGCCGATGTGGTTGACAGCACTACCTACAAGGAGTGGCTGGACCAACGGCCAGTTTACTTCTTCGGCAACGGTGCTGCGAAATGCAAAGAAGTCATCTCACACCCCAATGCCCACTTCATCGATGATATAGAACCGCTGGCTCGATGGATGCAGCCTCTGGCCGAGCGAAGGTTGCTGCAGGGACAGACGGAAGACGTGGCGTATTTCACACCATTCTACTTGAAAGAATTTGTGGCAAAGGTATCGAAGAACCCACTTCAAGTGTAACAAATCGTAAATCGAAAATCAGTAAATCGAAAATACAAGTGATGCTAGGATTAGATTACAATACGCAGCGCGAAAGGCTGCTACTGCCCGAATACGGGCGCGAGATACAGAAGATGGTGGAGCATGCCGTGTCGTTGCCTCTGCGCGAAGACCGTCTGCGTTGTGCCAAGACGATAGTGAAGATGATGGCCAAGAAGATAACGCAGGTGCGCGACAGTGCCGACCAGCAGCAGACGCTGTGGGATCATCTCTATATCATGAGCCACAAACAGCTCGACATTGACTGGCCCTACGATGTGAGCGATGCGGAGAAGATTCTCTCCAAGCCCGAACCCCTGAAGCTGCCCCAGCAAGCCATCCGTCTGCGTCATTATGGACGGTTGGTGGAAGAAATGTGTGAGAAGCTCAAGGAGATGCCCGCCAGTGAGGAGCGCGACGTGCTGGCCCGCCACACGGCTAACCAGATGAAACGTGACCTCGTGCTTTGGGGACACGGCAATTCCGATGATGAAAAGGTGGTGGCCGACTTGGCCGACTTCACAGACGGCATCATCCAGTTAGACCTAGACACTTTCTCTTTCGACCCCGTGAAAATCACGGAGCTGCCATCGGCGACGGGAAAGAAAAAGAAGAAAAAGGGCAATTAAGCAAACAAATCGTAAATCGAAAATCCGTAAATCATAAATAACAACAGTGTCATCGTTTATCATTGAAGGGGGACACCATCTAAGCGGGACTATTACTCCACAGGGCGCGAAGAACGAGGCCCTGCAGGTCATCTGTGCCACCCTGCTCACGGGTGACGTTGTGACCATTCACAACGTTCCGAACATTCGTGATGTCAACAACCTGATACAGTTGTTAAAGGATATTGGGGTGACAGTCAAAGGGGAAGGTGGAACCTATATCTTCCATGCTTCTGACCTCAATCTCGACTACCTTCAGAGTGATGAGTTTGTCAGGAAATGTTCGGAGCTTCGCGGCTCGGTACTGATGATTGGCCCGCTACTGGCCCGTACGGGCAAGGCTGTCATTGCCAAGCCTGGTGGCGACAAGATAGGCCGTCGCCGTCTGGACACCCATTTCCTGGGCTTCGAGCGGCTGGGCGCACAGTTCCAACATGTGTCCGGGCGCGATGTTTACGAAATTTCCACCAGCAGTTTGCATGGACGATACATGCTCCTTGACGAGGCCTCCGTCACGGGAACAGCCAATATTGTCATGGCTGCCGTCTTGGCCCATGGCACCACAACTATATATAATGCTGCGTGCGAGCCTTATATCCAGCAGTTGTGCCGTATGCTCAACGCTATGGGTGCACGCATCAGTGGCATTGGCTCCAACCTCCTTACCATTGAGGGCGTGGAAGGTCTTCACGGCACGGAGCACCGAATTTTGCCCGACATGATTGAAGTGGGGTCGTTCATCGGCATGGCCGCCATGGTGGGCGATGGTGTGAGGATCAAGGACGTGTCGATGAAGAACCTGGGCATCATCCCTAACGCCTTCCGCCGCTTGGGCATCAAGGTGAAGGAAGAGGGCGACGATCTCTATATTCCCGCTATGCGCCACTATGAGATACAGTCGTTCATCGACGGTACCATCATGACGCTGGCCGACGCACCCTGGCCAGGACTCACACCCGACCTCCTGTCGGTGCTCATCACCGTAGCTACGCAAGCCCGAGGCTCGGTGCTCTTCCACCAGAAGATGTTCGAGAGCCGCCTGTTCTTTGTCGACAAGCTCATCGACATGGGAGCACAAATCATCCTCTGCGACCCCCATCGTGCCGTCGTCGTAGGCCATGACCGCAAGCTGCAGCTGCGCGGCGGACGCATGTCGAGTCCAGACATACGTGCCGGCATAGCCCTGCTCATTGCCGCCATGAGTGCCAACGGCACCAGCCGCATAGACAACATCGAGCAGATAGACCGAGGCTATGAGGACATCGAGACACGCCTCAATGCCCTCGGTGCACAAATCAGCAGAATGTCATGATAAAGCAGGAAGAAGTCTACCGCATAGGCCGTCTGGGTAAGGCCCACGGCGTACACGGCGAGGTGACGTTTCACTTCGACGATGACGTGTTCGACCGCACTGATGCCGACTACCTGGTGCTGGAGGTAGATGGCATACTAGTTCCATTCTTTATTGAGGAGTACCGTTTCCGCTCCGACAGCACAGCCCTGATGAAGCTGGAGGGTGTAGACAGTCAGGAGCGAGCCCGTGAGCTGACGAACGTCGATGTCTATTTCCCCCGTCACCTGGCTGAGGATGAAGATGCGCCCCTGACGTATGCCTTTCTTGTGGGCTTCACCATCGTTGATGCCACTACGGGCCGCCAAGTGGGCATCATCGGGAGTGTCGACGAGAGCACGATGAACATCCTCTTCTGCCTTGAGGATGGTACGCTCATTCCTGCCGCTGAGGAACTTATCGAGGGAATTGACCAGAAGAAAAAAGAAATATCCCTCCGGCTGCCCGAAGGGATACTTGACTTATAGTTAGGAGTTAGGAGTTTAGAGTGCATCCATTGCCTGCTTCAGGTCGGCGATAAGGTCGTCTACGTCCTCGATGCCTACTGACAGGCGGATGAGGTCGGGTGCCACTCCTGCCTCTCTGAGTTGCTCGTCGCTGAGCTGGCGGTGAGTATGGCTGGCGGGATGGAGCACACAGGTGCGGGCATCGGCCACGTGGGTGACAATGGCAATGAGCTTCAGGGCATCCATGAAGCGCACAGCCGTCGCGCGGTCGCCCTTCAGACCGAAGGCCATCACACCGCAAGAGCCGTTGGGCAGGTATTTCTTCGCCAGCTCATAGCAGTCATCACTAGGCAGACCGCTGTAGCGAATCCATGCCACACGCTCGTCCTGATTCAGGAACTCAGCAATCTTCTGTGCATTCTCACAGTGGCGCTGCATACGAAGATGGAGCGTCTCCAGGCCGAGGTTCAGCAGGAAAGCGTTATGCGGTGAGGGTATGCTGCCCAGGTCACGCATCAGCTGGGCAACGAGCTTTGTCATGTAGGCCATCTTGCCAAACTTCTTCGTGTAGGTAAGGCCATGGTACGACTCATCGGGAGTGCAGAGGCCAGGGAACTTGTCTGCGTGGGCATCCCAGTCGAAGTTGCCGCTGTCAACAACGCATCCACCCACCTGTGTGGCGTGGCCATCCATGTACTTCGTAGTACTATGGGTGACAATGTCTGCACCCCACTCGAAGGGTCGGCAATTGATGGGCGTCGGGAAGGTATTGTCCACGATGAGGGGCACTCCGTGGCGGTGGGCTATGCGGGCAAACTTCTCAATGTCAAGCACGCGGCAGCCGGGGTTAGAGATAGTCTCTCCGAAGAGAGCCTTCGTGTTGGGCCGGAAAGCAGCCTCAATCTCTTCTTCGGAAGCCTCCTGCGAGACAAAGGTGCAGTCGATGCCCAGCTTCTTCAGCGTGACGCCGAAGAGGTTGTAGGTTCCGCCATAGATCTCGTTCGACGTGACGAAATGGTCGCCAGCCTCGCAGATGTTGAATATGGCATAGAAGTTGGCGGCCTGTCCGCTGCTTGTGAGCATGGCCCCTACCCCACCCTCCAGGGCCGCAATCTTTGCTGCCACGGCATCGTTCGTGGGATTTGCCAGACGAGTGTAGAAATAGCCATCCTTCTTCAGGTCGAAGAGGTCGGCCATTTCCTCCGTGTTGTCATACTTGAATGTAGTGCTTTGGTAGATGGGTAGCACACGCGACTCCCCATTCTTCGGTTGCCACCCTGCTTGTACGCAGAGGGTTGCGGGTTTCAGATTCTTTTGCATTTTTGTTTTCGTTGTTATTGTTATTGTTTATTTCGTTTTGAAAGTTCCTTCTACGACTTTAATATCATCATCATCCAAACCCATATATTGAAAGAAAAGGTTATTGATTGTCATTATTATATTATCATCTGGAGTGTTTTCATACTCATGATACAAATCCACTATCTCTTTTTCTTGTATCTCTGACAATTGCGGTATGGGTATCCGTTCAACGGTGTATTTCAACCAGCGCATAGTACCCATTCCGGAAGTGGTGCATCGCTTTGAAAAGATGAACTCGCATATTGACGAGTTCAGATAGCACAACAGATACTCCAAGCGTTCGCCAGTGAAGAAGAAAACGGTGTTGAGACAATAGTAGCGACCATCCTTGTCGTATGCGAACTTGGATTTGTCCGATAATTCTCCCCACATAATCTTCGGCTTTTCAAATTCGCGCAGATATGCACAGTTGCGCAGGTTGTAAGGGGTATCGCCCTGATCCTCCCTTTTGACCAGTTTGGGATAAATCTTTTCATCATCCAGTCGTTTCTTGACGGCGGGATAGAAACCGACATTGACTCTTGGCAGACCTGCTTCTCCCTTTTCCTTATCTTCTTTTAAACCGTTATGGATGTTGAGCAACCAAATGTGATTATTTACTGAGAATTTTGTCAAATCCTCTCCCCTCACCATATCAACAATGATTTCTCGCGAGTTCGGGTTTTCAGAAGTCAGTTGATTAACCTCTGCCTCATTATTTATGCAAAAGACTTCATTGAGTCCTGTTTTAAAACCACTGTATATATTATACCCCATAGAGTATAAAGTCGTAGGAGCCGTGTCAGCGTCCTTCTTGCAGGCTTGGTCCACTTTTGATAGAATAGCCTTGTCGGCTTCGGAAAGGACAACCCAGGGATTCTCCGCATCATAACTATTCTCTACAAGCCTTTCTGAGATATATGCACTGAGATTCAACTTCTTCTTGTAGTCATCAATCTCGCATGCCATAGTCTTGTGTCTGTTCTCACACTTGCGGGCCAGAAGGATATTGGTGGCAACCGTTACATTATCAAACAATTGCGCGTCTTTGAAATCAATGAGCAGCATGGGGTCTGAATGAGCATCCATGTACTGTCGGATTCCCCCGCCAGAATCGGAGCGCAGCCACGTGTTTGATGTGATATACATCAGCAACCCATTGGGTTTAAGCAACTCCATTCCATATTCGTAGAACAACATGCAGATGTCGCCATTACTGTTGAAGGATGTATAACCACCCTTGGAGAGCGCCTTCTTGGTGACCTCCCTTAATTTGGCAATAAATATGTATGGAGGGTTGCCTACTATACAGTCGAAACCTACGAAACGCCCTGTGTCATCCAGAACTTCAGGGAAAGCGAAACGCCATTCGACAGCCCGCTTGTACATTTCCTCGCGTTCCTTGATCTGTTCATTGAATATTATGATTTTCTTGTTCAGTTGCGCTATTTTCTCCTGAAGCTTCTCATTCTTCTTGTCATCTTCACTACCGAGTGCATCTGCATACAAAGAACTCGTCTGTTCGTTCCATTCTGCCTGGGCTTTATTACGCTTCCGATATAGTTCATCATCGTTCTTGATGACATAGAGAATGTTATTCTTCAGCTCGTTAAGTCGCGCCTCTTTCTCCTTTCGCTTCTCTTTGTCGTGTATGTTTTTATAATCGGCAACGAGTTGTTTGTATTCCTGAACATTCATCCGGGCACGTGCCATCTCCCCCCGTAAGTCATCAGTGAGGCGTTTCCTGTGTACCATGCTGTCACCACACTTGATGTTGATGTCAATATTGGGGAGCGTAACCAAATGATTGCTTTCGTCGTAATAAGCATTCTTGAGAAGCTCTATCCAAAGACGCAACTGGCAAATGTTCACAGAGTTTGGATTAACGTCCACACCAAACAGACAGTTCTCGATTATGTCACGTTTCTCACGGAACATCACTTTCTGCAGTTTAAGTGTCCCTGTATTGCGTTTATAGGCAAAGCGTTTACCCTCTTCGTCGCGTATCACAAGTTCGTCATCGATGATTTTGACGCTGTAGTCCTTCACGGGTAATCCTTCATCGTCCAACAGAACACCCAGGCGGTATTTTATTTCAACGAGCTGGTTTAGAGCCGAAACAAGGAAATGACCGCTACCGACAGCTGGATCGCACACCCGCACAGAATTAACGATTTGGTTGGCTCGCTGACGATTGTCTTTATTGATGAGTTCCTTCAGTTCGCTCATCGTAGAGCATTCCCATCCCTGCTCCTTGAATTTCTCTACCACAGTGCGCTCAAGGGCCTGCTGGCAGATGAATTGGGTGATGGTGGATGGGGTAAACACGGCACCATCCTTATAGCCGTTGATTTTCTCGAATATCTTTCCAAGCACAGAGGCATTGATAAGTTCCTTTTCCTCACGGTCAAAGCTCAGCATTTCCTTCGAGTCGGCACCGAAGTCATAGTTATTGAGAAAATCTACGATATACTTTATGTTGTCAACACCAGAAGAACTATTCTTAGCATCCTCAACCAGCACCGTCTTTTCGAAGTAATTCATCTTCTCCACCTTCAGGCTTGAAATGCGGAAGAAGTCTGCCTCTATCTTGGACAGTTCAAACAGACGGCTGTTCAGATAAGGTACCTTCTCGTATGCTTTCTCCTGCTCACGGTTGAGATAATGACGGTCGTTTTCCCTGATGGCAAGCACCTGAAAGAACAGTTCGTTCAGGTCGTTGTAGTCCTTGATATTCTTGTTCGAGAAGAATTTATATTGCTCTCCGTCTTGGTTGAAGCTTATGAGCTGCGACTCAACCAACTTGATGAAAAGCATTCGGTTCACCCACATCAGCACCAACTCCAAAGCCATATCCAGCTGACCTTCTTCGTCGAGGTGGTTGAACTGAGGGAAATCCGACAATTGGTGAAGTGTGTTCTCCAGCAACGACGCTGAATCACGTTTATCCTCAGAACGCCGCGTGATAACTGGCCTCCCATTCTTTTTCTTCTCCTCCAGGCCGATGATATAGAGCAACTCATTGTAGAAGCGCTCGTTAAGGGCATACTTGTCATTATAGGACTGCTTGAGCAGGAAATAAGGGCTGAGCATCTTGCAGATGCTTTTTATGCCGACGGAATGTTCGGCTTTGTCAAGCGAGAAGCCAGTATAGACCAGACGGTCGAGCACTCTCTCCACAGCAGGTTTTACTTCCTGCTCATAGAAGGTGGTCATTTTTGTCTGTTTGAGACCAGGTGCTTTGACAGCTTTATACTTATTCAGGAGTTTGTTTGTGGCAATGAGTTCACGTATCATTAAAGCCTCGAAGACATACCAGTCGTAGCCATTAGTCACGATGAGATATTTCACTTCGAAGTTTTCACGTGAAAGCTCATCAAGATAATAGGTGATAACTTCATGAAGGGCTTTACGGTTCAGGTGATCGTCACTAATCATCTCCTGATTGTCCTGCTTGGGGTTCTTGCACTCTATCAGAACCTGTGCTGCAGAGTCTTCGTTGTTTTCTGCAAATATGCAAAGGTCTGTGTTGTTTGCATCTTTATTCCCAATGTAATGTTCACCCCTATAAAACGCATCAAGAAGGAAATCCCGGATATGTGTTTGATGAACTTTCTCCGAAAAATTGGTTATCCGGTCTCGGGGGATTACATGCTCCTGCAGGGCTTTTATAAACCTTGCATTCTCTTCGTTTTTCAGCGTTACTGTATTCAAGTGAACGCGTTTCAGCGCGTCTTGTATGGATAGCCTTGTACTCATTTCTGTTCCTTTTCGCTTTTATATAACTAACAGTTATTTGACTGCTTTGCAGTAGTAGGTCACGCTTCCCAGCGTGACATCCGCCATAGAATTCACGCTGGGAAGCGTGACCTACTAATTGGACGCTGCAAAAGTACAAAGAAATTCTGAGATTATGGCGATTTGAGTGCTTTTTCTTTTTAAAAACACCAATTTACTTGTAGGGGAGGCAAGAATGATGGGCCATTACGAAACAATGCCTTATAAAACAAAGGGTGAAGATGAAAGTAGTCTCACCACTATCATCCTCACCACGCTGCTCACCACGAGCTGCATAAACGCCGCAAGGGTGATTAAGTATAGCAGCCTACTGCATTACAGCAGGTTGTTTCTTTCAATGTCCTTGAAGTAGCGGTAGGTGCCCACCTTCAGCTCCTCGCAGGCAGCGTCGTCGGCAACGATGATGCCGTGCTGGTGCATCTGGAGTGCGGAGATAGTCCACATGTGGTTCACACTTCCCTCGATGGCGGCCTGCAGTGCGCGGCACTTGGCGTGTCCGTTGACCAGGATCATCACTTCCTTGGCAGCCATCACGGTGCCTACGCCCACGGTGAGCGCCGTCTTGGGCACCTTGTTGATGTCGCCCTCGAAGAAGCGGCTGTTGGCGATGATGGTGTCGGTGGTCAAGGTCTTCTGGCGTGTGCGACTGGTGAGCGATGAGCCCGGCTCGTTGAAGGCGATGTGGCCGTCGGGGCCGATGCCGCCGAGGAAGAGGTCAATGCCTCCAGCCTCCTCAATCATCTGCTCGTAGTGGGCGCACTCAGCAGCGAGGTCTTTGGCGTTGCCATTGAGGATGTGTATGTTCTCTTTCGGGCAGTCGATGTGGTTGAAGAGGTTGGTGAACATGAAGGAGTGGTAGCTCTCGGGATGCTCTTCGGGCAGACCAACATATTCGTCCATGTTGAAGGTCAGCACGTGCTTGAAGCTCACCTTACCCTCCTGATAAGCCTTCACCAGTCCTCGGTACATGCCGATGGGGCTTGATCCAGTGGGAAGTCCGAGCACGAAGGGTTTCTCTGCCGTTGGCTTTGCGGCATTGATTTTGGCTACCACGTAGTTGGCAGCCCACTGCGACATCAGGTCGTAGTTCGGTTCAATGATAACTCTCATAATTGTTTTGTTTTTAAGTTTGTGTTTGTTAGTTGTTTTTTCACCTAAACATAAATGTTTAACGCTTATCTCCTGCTATTTATTGTCTGCTGTCTTGAATTTTTATTCATTCGCCATGATGGTGATGACTGCTGAAATATCTGCCACATCGACGGTTCCGTCTTCGTTGACGTCGCCCTTCCTGAAGCTGCCGTCCCTTATGTCCACGTTCTCGCCCGTCAATTTGCCGTTGCTCCATGTCAGCTTGGCTGTCACGGTTTCAGAGTCGGCATATCCCTCAGCCGTAGCATACACGGTGATGTCATACTGAGTTGAGAGAGCCAGCTCTTCGTCCTCATCCTCCATAATGTTTCCAGCCGTGACCTTCGATACGAACCTTACTCCCTCCGTCTCACACTCGAAACGTATGCGTCCGTCTTCGAAGATGATGGTCGGCGTGGCACACTTGGCCACATCGGCCATGAAGTCGAAGGTAACGGTTCCGTCGGCGTTCTGGATGATGCTGCTGATAAACTTTGACAGCATGGTGCTACCTTCGCTATTGGCGTTATTCATCTTCGCTGGGGGGACCGAGTTGTTAGTCAGCGAATCATTGACGACATCTGTGGAGTCTGTCGTCCAGGGATAAGGCGACGTGCTAAGAAAGTTGCTGTTCATGCGGTCAGAGTTGGCATAGTTCTTTGGTTTTTCCCACGACAACAAGTAGTCGTACCACTTGTCATAGTCCATATTGTCGGCATGTATCAGCTCGAAGCGTCGCTTCGTCTTGTCGTTGTTCACCGAGTTTGAATTCCACGAAGAATAGTTGTAGTCGACATGATAAATCACAAGTCCCTTTCCCGGCACACCTGAATCCCAGCCTTCCTGCTGCCGGTTTTCCAGTAACAGCCACTCGTTGTTAGAGTGCTTGATGCGGTACACCTCTCCTCCCTTGGCCACGGGTTTCAAGTTCCTGATGGTCTGCGGCTCGGTCAGTTCTACGGGAGTGAGCCATCCTAGCAACATCTTTTCCGTCGGTGTATAGTTGGGGGGGCACCATCCATAATTGGTGAAGTTTCCACCGTCCATAAGATCCCATTCGTCCACCACACTGTATCCGGCTTCATCTATCGTGGGATAAATGTCTGGCAGACCCAGCGAGTGGGTGAACTCATGGAGGATGGTTCCAATACCACACGACGTACCATTGGCCCAAAGCTCTGCACTGGCAGTATAACTACTGATTCTCTTGCCGTTGGTAGTGATGGTGGAGAAGGTAGAAGTGTTCGGCCAGAGGTATCCGTAGCACGCTTCTGAACTCTGATTGCCAGACAAGCCAGCTGTAATGTAGATAACCTGGTTCACCGAGCCGTTGTTGTCCCAGTCGTATGGGCTAAAGTCCACCTGCAGTGAGTCGATGACCTTATTCGTGGCCTCGATAAACCCCTCGCGGCCGTAGTTGTGGGTAGAAGAGGTGGGCTTGCTATATGGCTGCGCCTTTCTGTTTACCTTTATAGGCCCATAGACATCGAACTTCATGTTGAACAGTCCTCCCGACTGCACGCGGAAATACTCTGCCACGCATCCCGGTCCCTGCCGCTTGTTGAAACCCGGACAGTTGAACATGCTGTCGTAGGTCTCGCGAGGGTTCTCCATAGAGAAGTCGGTGTCGGAAAACGACACGAGTATCACCGCCTGGCGAAAGACACGGGTGGAGTCCCATTTAGTTCTGATGCTTGACAAACGCAGTGGCCCGCCCGGGCTTGACGTGGCAGCCCCGTCCCCCTCGCTTAACCCTGGTGTACAATTTCCTCTCACCACTGACCACGTCTGTGACCAGACAGCAGAGGACAGGAAAACCATTAAACAAAACAACAGTATCTTTCTCATTACTCGATATTATTAATTCAACTATAATTAATAACGAGCGTCATGTCCAAATTATTGTGATGATTGAAAAATATTTACAACACCATCGTCATACGTTGAAAATTTGGAACGAGGACGGTCGGGGATTCATCGGAGCGAGTTTTGAGCGGGGAATATGGGGTTCTGGGGTTTGGACGGCTCAAAGTAGGAGAGAAAGCCGTCCAAAGTCATAGTTTGAACCGTCCAAACCCATCGTCTAAGCCGTTCAGACTCCTGGTTTGGTAGGTTTTGTTTTCGTGAAAAATGGCTTGTAAAGAAATCGGATAACACTCAAAAACAACGGGTTACAATAATGAGGGGTGGCAGGAGTCAATGGCTTGGCGTATGACAGGTTTGAACATTTTTTTCATTCTGGAGGTGAAAAAGCATCAAAACACCGTTTCTAATTGTTAATTTCTGCACAGATTGGAGAATTTGTGCAAGAATCAAGTGGTTAAAAAGTACACAAAAAGACCATTATGTGCAAACTGGCGTTCTAGATTGAACTTTTTTATGATTCATTCTATTATCAATTTTCTTTACAAACGCACAACATTTCCTTGCCCGTCTGAATGTCGATTTCTTTTTTTATTCGTACCGTATGACAAATCTTTCCGAATCGCTTGGCGGTTCGGATTTTTGTTCGTAATTTTGCACTCGATACTGTAGGGGCTGTCTCCGTACCAGCCCGCAAGTCAAGACATTGATGGATAATAGTAAACAGCTTGTGGTCTGCCTCTAATCGTACAAACTAAAAAGACTTTAATCCTCAGAATAATCGAATTGCAACAAGAACTCTTCTGATGTAAGGAATGGTAGTTGGCAGAACTCGTAGAAATCTTTTTTGTTGTTTGTTACAATCACATCGCATCCTGCGGCTAAAGCGCACTGATATTGCAGCATGTCCTCGTAATCCTTTACATGTTGTGCCAGCGCAGCATCCAATTGCACATCATCACAAGGCAGAACAGTTATACCCTCGCGGGTAGAACTTATTTAGGCATATTTTGCTTCGCGCTCCATATCACGAAGGATATAGCCCATATTAGCGTATGAAAGATAGGAAGCAAAGAGTTCTATCTCACCCATGTCAGCTAAACAGAATATGGTTTCGGCTTCTTCATGCCTGTCTCGTTGCTGCCCATAATCAAGCAGTATATTTGTATCAAGAAAAACTTTCTTCATGCGTCAAGTCCCAGAATGTGTTTTGTACGCTCATCAGTCAAGTTTACATACTTGGCGGCATCCTCGCGCATACGCATCAACTTTTCTACCCTTGGTGAACGCTTCAGGTTTTTGTATTTTTCACGTATAATGTCCGCATTAGTTTTAGATGGCTGTTCCTCCACCACTTTCATGTGTGGCACCATGGCAACAAGGAACATAGCAACGGTCAACTTATCTTGATTGCTCATTTTCTCCATCAACCCAACATACGGAGCCATCGGCGTGGACTGTATTTTCTGTAAAGAAGGTGTCATATATCGGAAATAGATTGTTTGTTGGATACAAAGGTAGGCATTTTTTCTGTACCATACAAATTTTCCTGTAGTTTTCTTTGTCGGTTCCCAGACTTTTCGTAATTTTGCACCCGACTCGAATAGCCCGCAAGGGCAGGAGAGTCAAATTTTAGTGGTAAAAGGACGTTTACGAACGTTATTTCTGTACACGAATCTTGCAAATTCAAGCCAAGAAGAAACGCAACAGGAACGTCCGCTTCGGGTGTATTGTACCCTGTCCATGCTCTTATGGACACCGTCAATATATCTCGGCGTGGGCTATCGAGTTGCTTATCCTTGGCAAGGCAATGCGAGAGCCCGTGTGCAGGATAGGCGAAGTAGAGCACCCACGTCTTTCCGTTTAACATCTTAACTGCTGAATCTTGGGGAGCTATAGGTAGAAATATTATCTAGCGTATGTCATATATTGGAGGAAGAGAAGAAAAACCTTTCGTTAAAGGGTCATCCAAACCAAAAGAAGAAGAAACTCCGGCTACTTCGACCACTGTAAGGATGAGGCCGCCACGAAGGGTTTCCGCCGCTACGAGATTACCACGACCGACGGTTACCGTCTGGTGGTCTATAACATGCACATGGAGGCCAGCACCGAGGAGGACGAGGTGAGCGGCGAGGACCTGCCCGACCGTCAGACCCGCATCAAGCAGTGGCTACAGCTGAAGGATCACATCCTGTCGAAACTCGACGACCGCCCCGTGCTTGTCATTGGCGACTTCAACACCTACTACTGCCGCGACGATATGAAGGCCAAGTTCATCGATCCCATCAATGCCTCGGGCCGCGCCACCATCGGCGATGCCTGGATAGAGAAATGCCGCGACGGCGTATTCCCCAAGCTTGAGGAGGACACACGCATCGCTGACGACGGCCGCTACACCGGCTGGACCATCCGTGGCGAGATGCCCGACAAGATCCTCTACATCAACCCCGTGGGAGGCCACAGCGTAGAGTTGCTCAGTTGTGAGTACGACAACAGCAAAGCCTACCATAAGGACGGCGGCGAGGTGCCTTTAGGCGACCACTTCCCCCTTTTCGCCAAGTTCCGGCTGAAGTGACATCTCCTCGCACGGACACGACCCGCTTATTCGTACCTTTGAACGCGATTTGCAGAAATTAACAACAAACAAATAAGAAAGACAATGAAGAAGTTTTTATTCCTGTTCGCAGCCGCCATGATGACTACCATTGCACTGACATCCTGCGACATAGAAACCAGCAGCGGTGATGACGGAAATCCTGAAGAACACCATGAACAGATTGCCAACACCGGCTGGCAACTGACAGAAGTGATGAACCAAAACAACGAATGGGTCGCGCCCGAATTCTATCCTGGGTTTGACATCCCCAAACTGTCGTTTGGCTATAGCAACAGCTACTTCATGAGAATCTGCACGTCCAACGACCGCACAGACGTTATGCTGATCAATGGCGGGTACTCTGTCGACAAATATTTCTCCATTAGCATGACGATTGACAACTATCAGGGCATCGCCTACACCCTCAAGGTGACCTCCCTGAACGACAACCTCCTCGAAGGTGAGTTCACCATCTGGGGGAAGGGGCAACGGGCGTATGAAACTGCCAGCGATGGTGTCGCCACCACCTATACACCCCGTCATTATACCATCCGCATGAAGCGCATAGGAAAATAAAGACATCGACGACTTTGCCATCATGGATTATTATGTGTACCTTTGGCTGTCGCTGAAGGTACTCCCGCTCGGAAAATTGCAAATATTTGCATTTTTCTCGCTTATTCTTACCTTTGCAGCAACTTTTATTAAAGCAACAATGAAAAAGTATTTAATGATGGTTGCAGTCGCCATGATGACTGTAATAAGTGTTAATGCCCAGATAAACCTGACAGGCAGAGTATATCACAATCCTAACATCATGGCTTCCGTGATGGAACAGGAAACCAACATCGACAAAAAGATTGCTGAAGCACGAGAAAAGGGCATTGCCAAGAAAGAGAAAGAGAAAGGCCGCAAACTGACTAAACAGGAGTTGGCAGAGGTCGATAAGGCGATAGCTGACATAAAAAAGCAGACAGAGGCTGCCAAGAAATGCATGATGGTGGCGATGACTATCGAATTCGCCAGCGCCACAGACCTCGTCATGAAGCAAAAGACCAAGGTGGATGACGAGGCCTTGAAGACCTTGGGCGTAGGGTGGCTGAAGCGCAAGGCTATGAAAGCGGCACTCGCTGTT
>JAEEGL014094872.1_pt1 | contig 23637 bp, 23 predicted proteins | sample 9134231 | NCBI WGS metagenome assembly JAEEGL01 (sample SAMN16246548, study PRJNA631951) | gut metagenome | biome: gut microbiome; feature: rumen; material: fiber-attached | host: Bos | place: Iran: Karaj | collected 2018-10 | reverse complement strand
TTTGTATTACACTTTTGGCTGGGAAGATAGTTTTACATCTTGTTTGAAAGAGCGGTTATGACTTCAACTCAAAAAGGAAATTACTTTATTCATACCACTCTTCCGACGGTGGGACACCCTTCACGCTCCGTGGGTTTTACACTCATTGAATTATTAGTCGTTGTGCTCATTATCGGCATTTTGGCCTCTATTGCGCTGCCGCAATATCAACTGGCCGTTGCAAAAGCCCGTTTTCGTTCCATGTTGCCGTTGATGCGAAGCATAAAAGATGCACAAGAACGGTACTATTTTGCCAACGGAACCTATGCCGTTGCTTTTGCCGATTTGGATATTGGATTGCCTGATGGCTGTACACAATTTAAAATATATCCTAATATTATGTTTTGTGGCGATTGGTACGTGGATAACTCAATAGGTTCGAACATTCCTTATGGATTTTTGTATGTCGCGTTTTGCCCAAACACACCCGAAAAAGAGGAGAATTATTTAACTTGCACGAACAATTCGTTAGTTCGGCTTACCCTACACTATGATTTCTCTACGCAACCCGCAAATAGCGGAAAAATAATCTGCACGCCCAAAACAAATTTGGGAAGGAATTTGTGCAAGTCGTTTAACATTTAACCTCTTGTTATTTATCTACACATTCCAAAAGGGCCGCCCGAACTTTTTTCGGACGGCCCTTTCCAATTACAGCGGTAAATTATAACATTTTGTTTTTCAAACGGCTGGCAATGTTATCCAACTCATCCAGCGAATGGTAATGAATCACCAACGTTCCTTTTTTAACGTTCTTCCCGCATTTCACTTCTACCTTTGTCCCCAATGCGGTTTGCAGTTCATTTTCAAAACTGGTTATTTCTACCGGACGGGCCCCCTTGGCTGATTTTTTAGACGGAAACATCAACGCACGGGCGGCCGCTTCCGCTTGACGCACGGACATCTTGTTCCCATTCATTTTTTTAAACAAGGCCTCCCGTTTGGCTGGGTCCGCCACCATGAGTAGCGCACGGCCGTGTCCCTCGGAAAGGGTTCCTGCCTGCAAGGCCTCTTGGATTGCCGGATCCAACTCCAGCAACCGTAACGCGTTGGAAATGGCCGCCTTGGACTTGCCGCAATACGCAGCTAAATCCGTTTGCGTGATATAAAATTTACTCATCAAATTCCGGTACCCTAAAGCCGTTTCAATAGGGTTTAAATCTTCGCGTTGGATGTTTTCAATGAGTGCCAAGGCACACATTTCCTGATCGCCCAAGTGTTTGTGAACAATGGCGTCAATTTCATTAAGTCCCGCTAGTTGCGTAGCGCGGAAACGCCGTTCCCCGACGACAATTTCATATTTATCCAACCCGGCATCATACACTACCACGATTGGCTGCGTTAAACCGTGTTCCTTGATAGACTGGGCCAGTTCTTGCAATTTATCCTCGTCAAACACTCGCCGCGGCTGAAAACGGTTGGGCACGATTTTATTCACATCAATACGTGTAACCGTCATACCGGAGGGTTGTGCTTGTACGACTTGAGCGGCCTCTTGGGTGGTCATGTGAGAAATTTCTTGTGTTTGTTTAATAAGGGCATCCAATCCCTTTCCTAATGCCTGTCTGGCCATATTATCCTCCAAAATCGTAATTGACGGCTGTTCCGCCTGTCATTTGAAAATTGCGGTAGTCTTCCGCTTTTGCCCCGCGACGGGCTAAAAACTCTATGGCCAACTGAATATACGCATTGGCTCCGCGGCAAGCCGGATCATAATCAAAAATAGACTGCCCGAAACTGGGGGCTTCCGCCAACCGGATATTGCGCGGAATAGGGGTTTTGTACACTTGATTACCGAAGAAACGGCTGACTTCTTCAAACACTTGTTTGGATAGATTCATCCGGGAATCAAACATGGTGAGCACGCCCCCATCCATTTTTAATTGTGGATGCAAAAATTGTTTGATTTTGGCAACCGTACTGATAAAATAGGCCAACCCTTCCATGGCGTAATACTCGCATTGGACAGGCGTAATAACACTGTCTGCGGCTATCATAGCGTTTAACGTCAACAACCCTAAAGACGGAGGGCAATCAATAATGATATACTTATACATAGAACGTAACGGGTCTAATACTTTCTTCAACATGGCCTCACGCCCACGCACATTCACCAGTTCCGTTTCTGCCCCTGCCAAATTTCTACACGCCGGAATAACATCTAATAATTCATTTGACGTTTGACGAACCACTTGCTCAAAGGGAGCAACGTTGATTAAAAAATGATAACTGGATTTTTCTCCGTCGGCTACATTCACACCCAGGCCGGATCCGGCATTTCCTTGCGGGTCTAAATCTACCAAAAGAACCTCCTGGTTTAAACACGCCAAGGCATACGCCAAATTGATAGAAGTGGTGGTTTTTCCTACACCGCCTTTTTGGTTAGCTACGACGACAATCTCTCCCATAAATCCTCCAAATCAATATATATAGTATTAAACATTATTTATACCCAAAAAGCAATCAGTCCCCCATTTTGCCCAAAAAACAGTTTCCACGTGAAAACTACTTAACTAACCCAATACGGTTAGCCGGCCAGTGAATAATCCATGCTTTCCCTTTAATATTTTGCATGGGAACAGGCCCCCAAAAGCGAGAATCACAGGAGTTATCCCGGTTATCTCCCATTACAAAGTACATCCCTTCCGGTACAGTAACCGGGCCAAATTGGTCCCGCAAAAACATACTAAAGACCGGTTCTAATAAGTGTTTCTCCCACAGAGATTGATAATCTGCGGCAATAGTAAGTGGGACTTCGGCCGGATCATAATGGAGGCGCTGAACACCTTCATATTTTTCATATGGTTGCGTAGGAAGCGGCTGACCATTCACATAGGGTCGGGAATCTTTTACTTCCACCACATCTCCTGGCAAACCAATAACCCGTTTGACAAAATCCCGCCCGTATTGGCTTTCCCCACAATTAATCTGTTCCCGAGAATCTGCCGGGAAGCGGAAAATAATAATATCTCCCTGCTGAACAGGTTTTGGAAAAAGCCTTTTGTGTGAAAAAGGAAGCGGCATACCGTAAGCCGTCTTATTAACAAACAGGTGATCACCTTCTAATAAGGTATCACGCATAGAAGCCGATGGAATTTTGAATGCCTGAATAAAAAAGAACATCACTATAGAGGCTACAAATCCGGCAAAATACACCGTATTACACCAATCTAAAGCGGATTTAATCAAGGGTTCTTGTGCCTTTTTATCTGCCTTACGAATCTTAATAAACCGATAAGCGGTATATAAACAAATAAGGCCGCTCCCTATCATAAATTTTCCGTTAGGAAAAATTCCCCCTGGTCCACCGCTCATTACAAATAAAAGCAAGTAAAGAGCACTATGCAAAATAAGCAATAAATAAGCCGCGTACCAATAGGCAAATCGGGCACTAAATGATGATTGTGTTATTCTCTTTTTGCTTACCCAAGCAAAAACGTATAAGATACAGGCAATAATAAATAATCTGGCTTCCATATTCTCTCCTTTTACGTCCTAGGGGTTTAAATTGTTTTCACGTGAAAACTCCCCCGATAGTACTTGTTGATAAATCTGTTGATATTGTTGGAAATTATCGGTAATTCGGGAGGATTTTTTTAGGGAATTATCCCCCATCAGACGGCGTTTTTCTTCATCTTCCGCTATTTCATTCATAAAACAACTTAACAAGGTAATATCGCCTGGAGGGAATACAAAACCATTTTCCCCATGTTCTACCCATAAGGGCATATCTCCCACACGGCTAACAATACAGGGCAACCCGACGCAAATAGCTTCTAATAGAGCTAGAGGTAAACTTTCCTCGATAGAAGTGAGAACAAATACATCCGCCATATTTAAATACGCATTAATATTTGTCTGCTCTCCCACCAGTTGTACGCACGCTTGCATACCGCTTTCCCGAATGTAGGCCTCCAATTTCGCACGCTCTCCCCCCTCCCCCACATATATTAAGCGAACATCCGGAAAGCGCATCCATACATTACGAAAGGCCTGGATTAACGTCAATGGATCCTTCACTGCGGCTAACCGCGCCACGCAAATAAAAACAAGAGTTTTCACGTGAAAACTATATTTATTACGCATCATAACACGCAGGGAATTATCTCTATAAAACAAACTCCGGTCCACGCCGTTTGGCAGTAAATATACCTTGTCTTTATGATATCCTTGGTGTTTAATTAGGTATTCTGCCGTGGCCATGGATTCGGCTACCGCCAATGTATCTTTTTCTTTTAGCAGGCGATCTGCCAAACGGAACAAAAAAGGTTTTTTTGATAAATCAAAGTGAGGCGTGACAATTAAACGGACAGATTTTCCATCGCAAGCCATTCGTGCATATTCTATGGCACGAAACAACATGGCGTGCACAAGATCTGGCCGGAATAGTTCTATCTCTTTTTTTAAGCGATGCACTATTCGACCGGGAAGTCTACCATAAATACTTTTTACATCTAACCCGTTCTGTTGCATTTCCGCAGCCACACGGCCCAACGGCTTAAGGCAAATAATCCGCACCTGGTGACCTTGCGCCGCAACTGCCCCGGACAAAGCCAAAAGTGCTTTTTCCGCGCCACCAGTTTCTGTGGATGTAATTACATATAAAATCTTCATACAGTCATTATAGTATATTTTTCCGCAACACAAAGAGATTTTTATATTGTTTTTGTTAAAAAAAACGGGCGTTTGAAAACGCCCGAAATATTGTGAAAAAAATGCTTAAAATTTAAGTATTTTTTTCAAAACCACCCCAAATTTTAATTTTGTTTGGTGAACTGGTCCTTTCCTACCCCGCAAACCGGGCATACCCAATCTTCTTTTATATCCTCCCAAGCCGTATTAGCCGGAATACCATTAGCAGGATCTCCCACTGCCGGGTCATATATATATCCACAAATTTCGCAAACGTATTTTACCATAAGAATCTCCTTAATTAGAATTGATGTGTAGCACCGGCCGGCACTTTCCCTTTAATAACGTGATGATAATAATCATACGTTAATGCCGTACCTGATGCTTTCAACACACCGGCGTTTGTTACTTCTCCTACAAAAAGTGTGTGCGTACCGACGTCAAGCATCTGTTGTACGTTGGCTTCCATATAAGAAAGCGTATGTTGTGTAACAATGGGGCAACCGGATTTTTCCGTCGTAAATGGCACGCGGGCAAATTTATCAAAGGTGCGCCCCGTACGAAAACCAAAATTCCCAATAAACAGTAAATCGGCCGTCGTATCTAACGGCATGGCGGCAAAACAGCGCGTACGGAGTAAAATTTCGTGCGTTAAAGAATTTTTATTGATGGAAACAGCCACGCGCGGCGGTTCAGCCGTCACTTGAAAAACCGTATTTAAAATCATACCGTTTTTTTGTTCTCCGTCGGAAACGGTTAAAATATACAACCCATATGTGATATACTGCAATCCTTGATTAATCGTATTTACCGTCATATTAAACCTATTTGCCTACTAATTTTTGACTCATCAATATACCTAAATCACGACATTTAGATAAAGTTTCTTTATCGGGAACAAAAGATGTTTTTAACACGGGGGCCACCAGTTGCACCTGCATTTTTTCCATGGTTTGGCAGATTTCATCCAACGGAGCTCCGTTCCAACCGTAAGACCCGAACACCCCACCTATTAAATTCTTTTTACGTAGCCCTTTCAGATAACACAACACATCTGCCAGTGAAGGAAAAATTTGACTGTTTAACACCGGAGAACCAACCAACAAGGCCGTGCTATCCAATAATTCCAGGGCAACCTCGCTACGGTTACTGTGATGCATGGAAAGCATTTTTACCGTTGCACCGCCAGACGATAATCCGTCTGCAATCTGTCGGGCCATTGTTTCCGTACTGCCCCACATCGTATCGTACACAATCAGGGCCTTGTTTGTCGGTGCTTGCATAGCCCAATGGTTGTATAAGTTCACAATTTTCGACGGGTTTTTACGCCAAATGAAACCATGGTCCGGCGCAATCATCCGGGGCGATAATCCCATTTGTTTCACCTGTTGCAGAAAACGGAGCACGATATCGGAATAAGGTAAAACAATATTGGCATAGTATTTGGCCGCCTCGGTCAGCCAAATAGATTCCTCGTTTTCGTCGTCAAATAAACGATGGGTGGCGTAATGCATACCAAACACATCATTACTGAACAGGATATTTTCTTTTTCCAAATAAGAAAACATACTGTCCGGCCAATGCAACATGCGTGCTTCCAAAAATGAAATCGTATCTCCGCCGATATCAATTCGGTCGCCGGTTTTTACAACGTTAAATTTGAAATTTTCGTGGAAGTGACCCGTTAAATTTTTTAAACCCATCGCCGACACAAAAACTTCCTGCGGATGCACGGCAGCTACTGTTTCGGCCAACGCACCGGAGTGGTCCAGTTCTGAATGGTTGGAAATAATCTGTTGGATATGTGTCGGGTCTATAACGCTTTGGATGCGTTGCATCATTTCGCTGTAAAATTCTTTTTTTACCGTATCAATCAGCGTGGGTTTTTCCCCCATCACCAAATAAGCATTATATGTCGTGCCCCGATTGGTAGAATATCCGTGAAAATCCCGTATATTCCAATCAATAGCTCCCACCCAATAAACTTTTTCCGAAATTTTGACTGCCTGCATCATGGGTTTCTCCTTTCCGTAATATACACGTGGGAAGAATTTAATTTTCCGCCTGCCATAACCCGTGTAAATTGCAATATTCCCGCGCTTGCACACGTTCTGCCCCGGTTGTGAAAACAGCCTCCGGTTTATCCCCCGGTTTTAAATAATGACGTTGTACTGTCCCACACGGTAAACAAATCAGTTCAATCCATTCAATATAATGGGCTTCTGTAGACGGATGTTCAACACTCCCTATTTTCACTCGGTAACCCCCATCTATCTTTTCAATGACAGGTACATGTTTTTCCGCTGCCCCATCGGAAGTGCCGGCCACAACTTTTTGCATCGGCTGTCCGCAACAAACTAGTTCTCCGGCTCCTTGATGTATAATTTCTACCCGGTTACCGCATATCGGACATGTGTAAATATCGTGAATTTGTGTCATATGTTCCCCCTTGTACTGACTAGATTATTTAAAGTATATAATATTTCAGTCTCATGCACTATCCGTTATTATAAAAATCCTATTTTATCCCTTCAACTCTAAAAAATAATTATAAAAATCTCTAAAATTAGTTCTATTAAGTTTTTACTATATTTTAATATCAAACCCGCTATTTTAAAAAAAATTTAAAATTTACACTGTTTTTAACCACTTAAACGCTATTTCTTATATTTTTTCGTTGACCTGTTGTTTCCATAAGTGGTAAGATATATGTAGGTCATATTTTAGTAGGATGGTAAAGTTGTGAATAACGAAGAGAAATACCCCCAATTAGTTCCCATTTTTCAAGAGATAGAAACGATTATAGGAAAAGATCCTTTTGATATGTGGTTGCGTCCCGCTCCCATAGAGTTTGACGGAACGACCCTCGGCATTGCACTGCCGAACCAGTTCTGGGGACAAACCATCCGCGAACGATACGAAACAATTATTAAAGATGCCTTTCTAAAACATTTAGGGATCGCTATACAAATAGCATATCATATTAGTTTAGAAGAAATTACTTCCGTCGCAGCCACTAAGGAAGCCCTAGCCGCTAAAGTAACACATCAACAACAAGCCGCGGCAAAAGTAAACCCGTTTGCTTCGCGGTTAATTTCATCCTTTACATTTGAAAATTTTATTGAATCCCCTTCTAACCGTTTTGCCTACAAAGCTGCAGAAGCTGTTGCACGCAAACTGGGTGCACGGGAAAATAACCCATTGGTTATTTATTCTGCCCCGGGATTAGGCAAAACACACCTGTTGCACGCCATCGGAAACCAGATTTTAAAGGATAACCCATCGGCCAAAGTATTGTATATGTCGGGGGAAGAGTTTGTCAGTGAATACATAGAAGCCTTGCAAAATAAAGTCTCTGACAGTTTCCGTAAAAAATACCGTTCATTGGATTGTTTCTTAATGGATGATATTCAATTTGTATCCGGTAAAGAAGCGTGTACGGAAGAGTTTTTTAATACATTTAATGCTTTATTTGGAAATCAAAAACAAATTGTCTTATCTTCCGACAGAACCCCCCAGCAATTGGAATGGAATGAGCGGCTTTCTTCCCGTTTACTATCGGGAATTACCACGGAAATTAAACGCCCGAATTTAGAAACCCGTATTGCAATTTTACGCAAAAAACGGGAATCTATCAATTTTGATATTGGGGATGATGTACTTTCTTTTATTGCGGAAGGCATCCAAACAAATGTACGCGAACTGGAAGGGTCACTGTTTCGGTTAGTAGCTTACTGCAGTATGCACAGTGTAGTTCCCTCTATTGCAATTGCAAAAGAGTTGTTATCTGATATTTTGGTAGCCAATAAAGATGTTTCAGTCAATGTTAATACAATTAAAAAAGTAGTAGGCAAACACTTTAGTATTAAAATAGAAGATTTTAATTCCAAACGGAAAACACAATCTGTAGCGTGGCCTAGGCAAATTGCTATGTTTCTAACAACGGATTTAACGGACCTGTCTCTGCCGGAAATCGGCCGAGAATTTAACCGTGATCATAGTACCGTCGTACATGCACGCGATACAGTTAAAGAAAAAGTCGCCTCTGACCCATTTTTCGCAGCCGAAATTAATAAAATTATTTTAGATATTAAGGCTGTTGATAAAAAGTAATTAACCGGTGGATAACCGGTAAAAAAACAGGGAGTTATTTTTGCGGATGTTTATGATGTTTATAAAAAAGTTGGGTTGTGCACAATCCGCCGGATTTTAAATTAGGCGGCAAATCACAGGATCCACACAATCAACAGGACATAATAAAAGGATTATAAATATGAAAATAAATATTACTAAATCCGTTCTTTTGGAAGGTATACAGGTTGTGTCTGCAGGGGTATCTTCCCGCACGACACTACCCATTCTCCATAATTTCTTATTGGAAGCCAAAAAAGGAAAGTTAAAACTTGTCCGTACAGATATGGAGATGGCTACCGTACACTTTGTGAATGCCGAAGTGGAGGAAGAAGGTAGTATTACTATTCCGTTAAAAGAATTTGCGGAAATTATAAAAAATCTTCCGGACGATAAAGAAATTAATTTATCGTTAGATGAGAATAATAAATTTCATATCAAGTCCGGTAAAAGTAAATTTTGGGTGATTGGTACACCTAAATCGGAATATCCCGCGATTCCGGAAGTGGAACAGGAAAACAGTTTAGAATTGGATCCTTTTGAATTACAGAAACAAATTGAAAAGACTGTTTTTTCGGCTTCTACACAAGAAACAAGGTATATTTTAAATGGGCTCTTATGGAACCATACGGCTGATAAATTTGAAATCGTTGCCACTGATGGAGGACGATTAGCGGTAGCCAGTCATACGGCCTTACCGGATACAGCTGAATTTAAAATTATTATTCCCACTAAAATTTTAAACGAAGTTTGCCGCTTTATTTCCTTGGCTAAGCCGGAAAAGGGAACTAAAATAAAAGTGAATGTATCGTCTAACCAAGTTAGTTTTTTGTTAAACGAAACAACTTTTATTTCGCGTTTAATTGAAGGAAATTTTCCTAACTATGCCCAGGTTATTCCCACAAAAAAGAACTTTTCTTTTGAGATTTTTGCTAAGGAATTATTAGCTTCCACGCGTCGATCGGCGTTGTGTTCAGGAGAGTTTGGCAGTGTAGTGAAATATAAACTGGATCATAATACTTTAACCGTGATGTCAAATTCCCAGAATATGGAATTTACCGACGAATTACCTGTAGAATATAGCGGTGAACCGTTTGAAGCGGCATTTAATCCGCAGTATATTATTGATGTTTTAAAAAATATTTCTACAGATAAGGTATCGTTTTCATTTGTGAATGCGTCCCAACCGGTATTAGTGGAACCTGCCGGAGATAATACATTTAAATACGTCATTATGCCGGTGAGGGCGTAATGAAATTTGGGGCGCCGCCGCGACAAACGTGGTATGCCAGTGCGAATTTGGACAGCCGTTATAATAAACTCAACAGCCGTTTAAATCGATTACTTATTTTGGACCACGTATGGACACAATTGGTAGGTAATAAAGCCAAGTTTTGGCTGTTATATGCTGTGCAAAAAGACACCCTTTACGTCAAGGTTAGAGTGGCCGTTGCCAAAAACGAATTAATGGCTCGGAAACACCAATTGATCACTGAACTGAATAAGCATTTTTCTACGCCGTGGATTAAACGGATAGAAATTCAATAATTTGGGTATTTTAATAAGGAGTTGTGCATGACTGACGAAGAGAAAAAGAAGGAGTATGATTCTTCCAAAATTACAGTTTTAGAGGGATTAGAAGCCGTACGGAAACGTCCGGCGATGTATATCGGTTCTACCGGGTTACCGGGTTTACACCATTTAGTATATGAGGTTGTAGACAACTCCGTAGACGAAATTTTGGCCGGCGGTGCTACCACTATTACCGTTACCATCAAGGATGATATGACATGTTCTATTCAAGATGACGGGCGCGGAATTCCGGTAGATTTAATGAAAAATGCCAAAGATGCTAAACTACGTACAAAATCCGCTTTGGAAGTAGTGATGACTGTCTTACACGCGGGTGGTAAATTTGATAGCGGTGCCTATAAAGTATCCGGTGGTTTGCACGGGGTAGGTGTATCCTGCGTTAATGCTTTGTCTGAAACAATGGAGGTGGAAGTCCGCCGCGACGGGCACGTCCATTTTCAGCGGTATCACCGCGGACGTCCCGAAGAAAAAGTTAAAATTATCGGCGATACGAAGGAACACGGTACAAAAGTTACCTTTCACGCAGATAAAGAAATTTTTGGAGAATTATCTTTTTCCAACGAAGTTATTGGTAACCGGTTGCGTGAAATTGCTTTTTTAAATGCCGGTGTTAAAATTATTTACACGGACGAGCGAAAAGACGACAACCAAACCGTGACTTTCTTTTACGAGGGGGGGATTGCCCAATTTGTTAAGTTTTTAAATACGAACAAAACAGTGCTCAATCCGGAACCGATTTATCTAACCAAAGAAGTCGGTGATAACTATATTTCGTTTGCCATCCAATACAACGAAAGTTACTCCGAAAACGTTTTTTCGTTCGTTAATAACATTCATACGGTAGAAGGGGGAACCCATTTAAGCGGTTTCCGCTCTTCGTTAACGCGTATTATTAACGAATATATTAAAAATAACAACATCTCTAAACACAAAGACATTTCCGTGGGCGGGGATGATATTAAAGAAGGGTTGACGGCTGTCTTATCCGTTAAAATTCCACATCCTCAATTTGAAGGACAGACAAAAACCAAATTAGGAAACTCCGAAGTGGAAGGGATTGTCCGTTCTGTGGTGGGCGAAACATTATCTACCTTTTTTGAAGAAAATCCCAAAACAGCCCGTGCCATTTGCGAAAAATGCGTCAATGCTGCCGTCGCGCGCGAAGCCGCCCGCAAAGCACGCGATTTAACCCGCCGCAAAGGCGCGTTTGAAGGGGGAAGTTTGCCGGGAAAATTGGCCGATTGCCAAGAGCGCGACAGTGCCAAATGCGAACTTTTCTTGGTGGAAGGAGACTCCGCCGGAGGTTCGGCCAAACAAGGGCGCGACCGTGTATTCCAAGCCATTTTACCGTTACGTGGTAAAATTCTAAATGTGGAAAAGGCGCCGCTCGTTAAAATTCTCTCCAGCGATACGGTGCGCGATTTAATTTCCGCCGTTGGGACAGGCGTAGGTGAGGGTGAGGGGGGATTTGATATCACCAAACTGCGCTACGGCAAAATTATTTTAATGGCCGATGCTGATGTGGACGGACAACACATTTCCACCTTACTATTAACGTTCTTCTACCGTCAGTTAAAACCACTTATTGATGCGGGGCACGTCTATTTAGCCCAGCCGCCGCTCTATAAAGTAAAAAAAGGCAAAGTGGAACAATACTTACAGACGGAAGATCAAATGCAGCAATGGCTAATGAAAGAAGGGTTGGCTTCCGTGACTGTAGAAGATATGGCTAAAAAAGAAGCCATTTCGCACGATCGGTTGCGCGATTTACTCAAAGTTTTGCGTGACGTGGAAGATATTTTGGCCAAATTAGAAGTCAAAAATATTACGTTAAATGACTTTATGGCATTCTTAGCCGAAGGTCGTGTGCCGCTCTATCGTATCCCGCTGCAAAGCGGCGGATATCGTTATTTCTACACGGAGCAAGAATACCGCGATTACGAAAACCAATACATCCAGGAAAAACGCGAAGAATTAACGGCAGATGGAGTGGATGCAACTACTCTGTCCGATGAAAATTTAGCACCGGAACACCAAAGTTTGTTTGAATTTGGCAAATTGTTGGCGTGTGAGAAGAAACTGGAAGAATATGGTTTCAAGTTTACCCAATACCCGCCGATTGAAAACGAAAAGGACCGCGTCCACCCGCTCTTTAAAGTAAATAACGGAAAGAACGATGTATTGGTATACAGTTTAGCTGAACTGTTACATGCCGTTAAAGAAGCGGCTTCCGCGGGGGCGGCCATCCAGCGTTACAAAGGGTTAGGGGAAATGAACCCCGAACAATTATGGGAAACTACAATGGATCCCGCCAAACGCAAACTCATCCAAGTCAAAATCAACGACGCTGCCGACACTGAACAAGCGTTTACCATGTTGATGGGCGATCGGGTGGAACCGCGGCGCGATTTCATTCAAACTCACGCCTTGGAAGTGAAGAATTTGGATATTTAATTTTTCGCCGTGGCGGCAATGTCCGCGCGGCCTGAAACGTTTTATCCGTAACAGGAGATTTTTAACATGAGTGAAGAAAATACCAATCAGCCGGCCATGCAAAATGTAAACGTGAGCGTGGATTTGTTCGGCAATATTCAACAACGCGATATTGCAAACGAAATGCGTTCGTATTACATTGATTATGCAATGAGTGTTATTGTTGGGCGTGCGTTGCCCGATGTGCGTGACGGTTTAAAACCGGTACATCGCCGGGTTTTATATTCCATGAATGAAATGGGCCTTAAATACAATAAACCCTACAAAAAATCGGCCCGTGTGGTGGGGGATGTACTCGGTAAATATCACCCGCACGGGGATACCGCCGTCTACGATACGTTGGTGCGTATGGTGCAAGATTTTTCGCTGCGTAAACCGCTCATTGACGGACAAGGAAACTTCGGCTCCATTGACGGAGACTCCGCCGCTGCCATGCGTTACACCGAGTGCCGTCTTCAAAAAATTTCCGAAGAAATGCTGGGGGATTTGGACAAAGACACCGTTAAAATGATTCCCAATTACGACGGTTCTTTGTTGGAACCTTCTGTCTTACCGGCTAAATTACCAGCGTTGCTCGTTAATGGTTCGGCCGGGATTGCCGTAGGCATGGCTACCAATATTCCCACCCACAATTTAGGGGAAGTGTGCGACGGTATTATTGCGTACATCAAAAACCCGGATATTACCGTCAAAGAGATGATGAAAATCGTCAAAGGGCCCGATTTCCCGACGGGTGCTATTATCCGCGGTACAAAAGGTATTTATGAATATTTTGAAACGGGGCATGGCAGTGTTAAAGTTCAGGCCGCTACAGAAATTGAAGAACGTAAGAACGGTCGTGAAGCCATTATCGTTACAGCTATTCCGTATCAAGTCAATAAGACCGCGCTGATTGAAAGTATTGTTGCTCTGGTACGCGATAAAAAAATTACCGATATTTCCGATATCCGTGACGAGTCGGACCGCCGCGGGATGCGCTTAGTTATTGAAGTCAAGCGCGACGGAAACGCCCAGGTGGTACTCAATCACTTGTTCAAACACACACAATTGCAAACGTCTTTCCCGGTGAATATGTTGGCGATTGTGGACGGGCGGCCGCGTGTGCTGTCTTTGAAAGAAGTGATGAAGGCCTACGTTAAACACCGCAAAGAAATCATTACCAACCGCACCAAGTTTGATTTAAACAAAGCGCAAAAACGCGAGCACATTTTAAACGGGTTACTCATTGCCATTGCGAATATGGACGAAGTGGTTGCCATCATCCGCAAAGCCAAGGACCCGACGGAAGCCAAGTTTACGCTCATGAAACGTTTTACGCTGACTGAAGTGCAAGCACAAGCCATTTTGGATATGCGGCTGCACCAACTGACGCAACTGTCTGCGTTGGCTATTGAAAACGAACGGAAGGATTTACTTAAACTGATTGAAGAATTGAAAGATATTTTAGGTAATCCGCAACGGATTTTGGATATTATCGTAACGGAATTGACTGATCTGAAAAAAACGTATGGCGATCCGCGCCGCACGCAAATCGGACCGGATATGACGGACTTCTCTATGGAAGATTTAATTGAAAAAGAAGAAGTCGTCATCACTATTTCCAACGACGGTTACGCCAAACGGATTCCGCTTTCTACGTACAAGAGCCAGAACCGCGGCGGCAAAGGCATTATCGGCAGCAAGACAAAAGAGGAAGATTTTATGGAACACCTCTTTATCACGTCTTCGCACGCTACCATTTTGATGTTTACCAGCCGCGGCCGCGTCTTTGCGTTGCGCGCGTTTGAAATCCCCGAGGGAAACCGTCTCTCCAAGGGAAAAGCAATTGTCAATCTATTGCAAATTACCGGCGAGGAAAAAGTTACTTCCGCTATTGCGATTGAGGACTTTGACCCGAAACATTGTGAAAATACGTTCCTCACCATGTGCACACGGTTGGGCAGCATTAAGCGGGTGGAACTCAGCGAGTTTGCCAACATCCGCCGCACGGGTATTATTGCTATCGGCTTAGATGAAGGGGACGTGTTAGTCAGCGCGCAAACGACACATGGAAAATCGGATATTTTAGTAGCCACTAAGAACGGCAAATCCATCCGGTTTGACGAAAATCAAGTCCGTGCGATGGGGCGTCCGGCCCGCGGGGTCCGCGCTATTAATTTGGGTGCTGATGACGTGGTAGTAGGGATGGAACAAGCCCCTAACGACGGCGGTATGCAGCCGGACGTGTTATCTGTATGTGAAAACGGTTTTGGTAAACGTACGGAATTTAGCGAATATAAACGCCAAAACCGCGGTGGTATGGGTGTTATTACCATCAAAACTTCTGCCCGTAACGGCTCGGTAGTGGGTATTAAGTTGGTAGATGAAACAAAAGACTTAATGATTATTACCGAAAAGGGTATGACCATCCGTGTTCGTTGCGCCGATATCCGTTCCGTAGGCCGCAATGCACAAGGTGTTACACTGGCGAAGATGGAACCCGGCGATAAAATCGCCCGGATTGCGCCGGTGGTCAAGGATGAAGAAGAGCCCGCAGAAGCATAAAAAATAACGGCTTATCTCTAAAAACACCCGTCCCGGCTTGTCGTTGGGGCGGGTACTTTGTATATAATCCAAATAATTATTCAAAAAACTGTTTACAAATGGAAGGTAAATTGCTATAAAAATAGTAGGGGAAATTCTATGCGAACCAATCCGCACATTTTAGAGATCAACACACGCGCTTGGCTAAGGCGTTTGGAAAACAAACACGGACATCCTTTTACGTTAGATGCTATCCCGGAGCAATTTTTAGATACCGTGCAAGCAATGGGTTTTGATGCTATTTGGTTGATTGGTGTGTGGAAACGAAGCCCCAAGGCCGGCGAAATTGCCCGTAATTCGCAAGATATTCAAAATCAAGTCCGCGCTATTAAACCGGATTTTAATCCGGACGATATTGTGGCTTCCCCTTATGCCGTTTACGAATATGCGGTAGATGAAGTTCTGGGTGGCGAAAAAGCCCTGCGAGTGTTCCGCGAACGGCTCAAAGCACGGGGGATTTCTTTGCTATTGGATTTTGTAGGAAACCACATGGCCATTGATAGTCCCGTTGTTACGGACAATCCCGATTTTTTTGTTAATTCCGGCACGGCCGAGCCGGCCCATCACAAAGATTGGTTTTTCAAAAATCCTAACGGAATTTTTATTGCGCACGGACGCGACCCCTATTTTGCTCCGTGGACCGATACGGCGCAACTCAATTATTTCAATCCGCAAGCGCGGGAATTTATGTTGTCTAATTTACGCCGCATTGCCGAACTGTGCGACGGCGTACGTTGTGACATGGCTATGCTGTCTTTGAATAAAGTACACCGGGATATTTGGTGGGAATTTATCGGCAGTACGCTACCGAAACGGGAATTTTGGAGCGAGGCGTTGGAAGCCATTCGTGAAGAGTACCCGGAATTTACTTTCATTGCCGAAGTATATTGGGGATTGGAGTGGGAAGTGCAGGAACTCGGCTTTGACTATACGTACGATAAAGTACTGTACGACCGGTTGCGTTTCTCCAGTTCGCAAGACATCAAAGGCCACTTGGGGGCAGAACATTTGTATCAGATGCGTTCCATGCGTTTTACTTCCAACCACGACGAAGAAGAATCCCTCAAGGCCTTTGGTCGTGCCAAATCGCTAGCGGCCAGCACGATTATTGCCACGCTTCCCGGCGCGCGGTTATTTCAATTTTTCCAGTTGTTAGGTCGTCCGGCGCGTATGCCGATACAATACGTGCAAGATTGGTTTGCTAAAGACGAAGAAGTTTTTACGTATTACAGCAAACTGATGAGTATTGTCTCTGCTCCGGCGTTTCACGGTGGACAATGGAGTTTGCGGGATGTCAATCCGGAAGAAGATGTTTCCAGTCGTAACGTACTTTCTTGGCAGTGGAAACAGATGAATACGGGCAAATTGATAGTCATCAATTACAGCGATTCCCCGGCTAAATGCAATCTGCCGCTGAAGGGTATTGGCGGCAACACCATGACAGAAGAATTTTCCAACCAAAAAGTAAACCTTTCCAGTGATGTGCGTGCGCAAGGGTTAAAGCTAGAATTACGTCCGTACGAGAGTAAAATCTTCACGTTCCGTATTTAAACGGTTTTCTGGATGCGTATGTCCCCCATAAAAAAAGAAATTTTACCCACCCCCCGAGAGTGGGGAAATTTTCACGTTGTAAAAAATAAAAACAAAGTCATTTCCAACTTGATTGGGAATCTCTCCGCTTTCCCTCGCATGAGGTTCGGTTTCACGCTGATTGAATTATTGGTTGTCGTGCTCATTATTGGCATTTTGGCCTCTATTGCCGTGCCGCAATATCAAATGGCCGTTGCAAAAAGCAGATACTCTACATTGAAACACCTTGCAAAAAGTTTAGCCGATGCCGAAGAGGCCTACTACATGGCTAATAACGATTACGTAAAAGAATTGGACGGACTGGCGGTAGATATTGGGGGATGCACATTGACGGAAGACAATGGACGATGGGTCTGCCCTTGGGGATATTGCTATGTGAAAAAAAGGAGTGATTCCACCGAACAATATGCGTTATGTTCAGGATCCCTTCGCGGGGGGAATATGGAGTATATTATTTATTTTAATCATTCACAAGCCCATGCTAACAGAAGGGTGTGTATAGCCCGAAACCTGGATTTATCTTCTGTACAAAATAAAGTTTGCAAAGCGGAAACAGAGGCTACCCCAGGGACGGGTGTGTCAAACGGCTACACTTGGTGGTATCCGCAATAATTCCCTCTTGCTATTTAGCCGGCGTCTATGCTATAATACTTAAAAGGCCCCCGGAAAGGGGGCCGTTTTTACCGGTTGTTACGCGCGGGGTTTTCTTCCCACGCAGGGTGTTTTTTTGATATAATAAAGTGTTGTATTTTGCGGGCGTGGTTCAATGGTAGAACACTAGCCTTCCAAGCTTGTGACGAGGGTTCGATTCCCTTCGCCCGCTTTGATTTTTTGCTGGGGTAGCTCAGTTGGTAGAGCATTTCCATGGTAAGGAAAAGGTCGTGGGTTCAATTCCCACTCCCAGCTTGGACGATTTGCAGTACAGTAGTTGTAGAAGTGCTGGGGTAGCTCAGTTGGTAGAGCATCTCCATGGTAAGGAGAAGGTCGTGGGTTCGATTCCCACTCCCAGCTAATTTAATAAAAAGCAGTAAAATTAATACAGGAGAACTAAACAAAATGGCAAAGGAAAAATTTTCCCGCAGCAAACCGCACGTAAACGTCGGTACGATTGGTCACGTGGACCACGGTAAGACGACGCTTACCACCGCTATTACCAAGGTATTAGCCAAAGAAGGTAAAGCCAAAGCCATGGCTTACACCGATATCGCCAAAGGCGGTGTCGTTCGTGACGCTTCTAAAATCGTAACGGTGGCCGTTTCTCACGTAGAATACGAAAGCGACAAACGCCACTATGCACACATTGACTGCCCCGGCCACGCCGACTACATCAAAAACATGATCACCGGCGCCGCGCAGATGGACGGTGCTATCTTGGTGGTTTCCGCCGTAGACGGCCCGATGCCGCAAACCCGCGAACACGTACTTTTGGCTAAACAGGTAAACGTACCGAAACTCGTCGTATTCCTCAACAAAGTAGACTTGGTTGACGACAAAGATTTGTTGGACCTCGTTGAAGAAGAAATCCGCGATTTGCTGGGCAAATACGAATTTGACCGCGACAACACGCCGATCGTGCGCGGTTCTGCCTTGAAAGCCATTGAAGGCGATCAAAGCGAACTCGGTGAACCCTGCATCAAACGCTTAATGGACGCGCTTGATAGCTGGATCCCCGAACCCAAACGCGAAACCGATAAACCGTTCTTGATGGCTGTAGAAGACGTATTCTCCATCACCGGGCGCGGTACGGTTGCCACCGGCAGAATTGAACGCGGTAAGGTGCACGTGGGTGATCCGTTGGAAATCATCGGTTTCCGCGACACCATGAACACCGTTGCCACCGGTATTGAAATGTTCCGCAAATTGTTGGACGAAGGTATCGCCGGCGATAACGTCGGTATCCTCTTGCGCGGTATTGAAAAGAACCAAGTGGAACGCGGCCAAGTATTGGCGGCTCCCAAATCGGTCAATCCGCACAAACATTTCACCGGCCAAGTGTACATCTTGAAAAAAGAAGAAGGCGGTCGCCATACCCCGTTAACCCCGGGTTATAAACCGCAATTCTACCTCCGCACCACTGACGTAACCGGCGAACTTTCTTTCAAACAAGAAATGATTATGCCCGGCGACAATGCGGAAATTGAAGTAAAACTTATTACCCCGGTAGCCATGGAAGAAGGGTTGCGCTTTGCTATCCGCGAAGGCGGCCACACCGTAGGCGCTGGTGTAGTAACCAAAATTATTGAGTAGTAGTAACTTGTTTAGTTCGCTTGGTGGGGGCGCGTTATGCGCCCCCACAGAGGAACGCGCTGACTAATCACAAGTTGCCAAGGCGCCCTGCGTCACGCAATATTTAAGGATAAACAAGATGGCAAGTGAAAGAATTACAATCGCGCTGATTTGCAAAGATTGCAAAAGCAGAAACTATTATCAAGTGCGCGGTAAAAAGAAAGAATATAAGTTAGAAGTGAACAAATTCTGCAAAAAATGCGGAAAGAGCACCGTTCACAAAGAAGGAAAAGCATCGTAAAATTTGTTGGGGGAGCGTCGGTTAACTGGTAAACCACCGGTCTCCAAAACCGGGACTGAAGGTTCGAGTCCTTCCGCTCCTGCCAGTTTTAAAGGATAACTTCCGATGAATAAAGCAATTGATTTTGTGAAACAATCCTACGGCGAACTTAAAAAATCTACCTGGCTTTCGCGCCGGGAGGTGGCTATTTCTACTTGGCTAGTGGGCATCGTCGTGGTATTGGTGGCCATATATGTGGCCGTACTGGATTGGGGCCTTACGAGCGTGATAAGCACGCTGGTGGGAGGGACAAATGGCTGAAGAAAGAGCATGGTACGTTGTCCATACCCAAACCGGGCATGAAGATAAAGTGCGCGAAAAAATCCAACTCAATGCAGAAATCCAAGGATTTGCTGACCGTGTGTTTAAAGTACTTGTACCGACGGAAGAAGTGGTAGAGGTCAAACAAAACAAAAAAATCCTGCGCAAACGGAAATTTTTCCCCGGGTATGTACTGGTAGAAATGTGCATGACCAGCGAGGCCTATTGGTTTATTAAATCCGTTACGGGTGTAACCGGTTTCTTGGGAGATCCCAACCCGGTTCCGTTGCCGGAAGAAGAAATTGCCGGTATCGTAGAACTAACGGAAAATCCGTCCGGTAAACCCAAACGATTGGTAGAATTTGAACGCGGCGAGAGCGTACGTATAACCGAAGGTCCGTTTAAACACTTTGTCGGCGTAGTGGAAGATGTCAACGAACAGAAGAACAAATTGAAAGTAATGGTTACCGTATTTGACCGCGCTACCCCGGTGGAAGTGGATTTCTTACAAGTAGAAAAGAATTAGATTTACCGCAGTATTGCAGTAAAAATGGAGTAACATAAAATGGCAAAAGAGAGAAAAATTAAAGGATACATTAAGTTGCAAATTCCTGCCGGTGCCGCCAACCCGGCCCCGCCTGTGGGTCCGGCGTTAGGGCAGCACGGTGTAAACATCATGGAATTCTGCAAACAATTCAACGCCAAGACGGCCAAAATGGAAAAAGGAGTTAAGATTCCGGTTATCATTACCGTATATGAAGACCGCTCTTTCACCTTTATCACCAAGATGCCGCCGATGGCTACGCTGATTATCAAGGAGTTAAAACTGGCCAAAGGGTCGGGTGCTCCGCACAAAGATAAAGTCGGCAAGATTACGCAAGCCCAGTGTGAAAAAATCGCGGCGCAAAAACTGCCCGATTTGAACACCAAGGATGTAAAACACGCCGCGGAAATGGTAAAAGGTACCTGCCGCAGTATGGGCGTAGACGTAGTAAAATAATTTAACGTAAGGGAGGGCTTTTGCCCGTTAGAACCTTAAGGAGTCTTTAGATGGGAAAAAGAATGGAAGCCGCCGTTAAGGCGTATGACAAGTCCAAAACCTACACGTTCGAAGAAGCCGCCAATATCGTTAAAACCAATGCAAAAGCTAAGTTTGACGAAACGGTGGAACTTCACGTGAAATTAGGCATTGATACCAAAAAAGCCGATCAGCAAGTGCGCACCACAGTGGCCTTGCCGCACGGCACCGGTAAAACCAAACGTATCGCGGTTATTGCCAAAGGCGAACACGCTCAAGAAGCGCAAAAAGCCGGGGCTGACCGCGTAGGCGCGGAAGATATTGTGGAAGAAGTAACCAAGGGGAAGATTGATTTTGACGTCCTCGTGGCTACGCCCGACACGATGAAAGACCTCGCCAAAGCCGCCAAAATTTTAGGTCCGCGCGGGCTGATGCCCAACCCGAAATCCGGCACGGTAACGTTTGATTTAGCCAATACGATTAAGGCCTTAAAAGCCGGCCGTATTGAGTTTAAAGCCGATGCGTATGGTATCGTACACGCCATCATTGGTAAAGCGTCGTTTGACGCCGCCAAATTGGCCGAAAATGCAAAAGCGGTAATGGACACTATTCTTCGTGTAAAACCGAGCACCTCTAAAGGGGTGTATGTAAAAAGCATCTCGATGAGCTCTACCATGGGCCCCGGGGTGTTTGTAAACAACAAATAGTTTCTCTTTTGCAAACAAAAAAGCCCTGCTCATTAGAGCAGGGCTTTTTCTTACAAATTTATCAACGATTGACAAATGGATCTCCAATAGTCTGTATATCCTACACAGCGGATCGTTCCGCGTTTGCTTGTGTCGTTTGCGTAATCATAAAAGATAGTGTAAGCGACTTTTTGATTGGTTCGGCAAGAAGAATACCCTGTATTTCCCTCCGGACATAGCGTAATCCGTAGTTCTCCGGTGGGGCCCGTGGTGGCGTATCCGTTATCTATATAAAATCCATTTTGGCAAACGAACTCATTATTCCGATTCTCTGCGTATGTGCAATCAGCCACATAATCAATGGCTAGCGATGTCAAATCCCTAGCGTACTCTCCGGCTGCCAAATAATAGGCTTCTTGGGCTTTTTTAATGCCTTGAGCTACTTGCACATATTTTATTAAGCGAGCTTTGTCCACGGCTCTTTGATATTGCGGAAGTGCAATACTTGCCAGGATACCGATAATAAGTACAACGACTAATAATTCAATGAGTGTAAAACCTACAGAGCGGGAAGGCCGCCCCACCGTCGGGGGGGGGGGGGGGTATGAATAAAAGAAAAACCTTTTTTAGAAAATAACATAATTGTTTTTAAAAACAGTTTTCAAAAAACACCCCCGCTTAACGCGGGGGTGTTGTGACCAGTAAACTTATTTGGCGTTTACCATTTTGGCTCTGGAGATATCGCCTTTCTTATCTAAGAAATACAAATATCCTTTTTCTTTCTTGATACCGCATTTTTCAACTTTTTTCGGCTTGCCACCTTTTTTGCCACCACGGGCCATTTGCACGCGGGCGATGTCGCCGTCTTTGTCAATGTAGTACAAGAAACCGTCTTCGCGGTCCATGCCTACTTTCAATACTTTTTCTGCCATGTGAATACTCCTCCTTTAAAGGACTCGTCGTTAATATTAACCGTACGAATAGTCGTACAAATCAAGTGTAATAAAAATTGCGCTGTTTGGCAAGTGTTTTTTGAAGGCGGGGGCTCCTCGGGGCAGATACAATAGTTCGCGTACGGAGGAAAAATGGGCTTTGTGTATAGGGAAAATGGTATAATCAAAATATATCTGCCTGAAGGGGTTCTTATGTATTTAAAAGCAATAGAAATAATAGGTTTTAAATCGTTCGCGGACAAATCCCGGTTAGACTTTGAACCGGGTATTACGTGTGTGGTGGGGCCAAACGGATGCGGTAAATCCAACGTAATAGATTCCGTCCGTTGGACGATCGGCGAGATGAGTTGGAAAGCACTGCGTTCTTCTTCTATGGTGGATATTATTTTTAACGGTACGGCCAAGCGCGCTCCCTTAAATATGGCGCAGGTCAGTATGATTTTTGATAATACGGGCCGCCAACTTCCGTTAGATTTTAACGAAGTTACTGTCACCCGCAAAATCTTCCGTTCGGGTGAAAGTGAATATTATTTAAACAAGGTTCAATGCCGCTTGCGCGATATCCGCGATTTGTTTTTGGATACCGGCATCGGCGGAGAAGGATATGCCATTATTGACCAGGGCGGCGTGGAAAGTGTGTTGTCTGCTTCCCCGGAGCAACGCCGCGAAATGTTTGAGGAAGTGGCCGGGGTATCCAAATACAAAGCCAAACGCGAAGAATGCGTCCGCCGCTTGGAGCGGGTAGATATGGACTTAGCCCGCCTGGCCGACACGGTTGCCCTTATTCAAGAGCAGATTAAAAAATTGGACAGTGAAGCCAAAAAAGCGCGCTTGTACCAAAAGTACCGCGAAGAATTAAAAGAAAGTGAAATTGCCATTTCTGTTTGCTCTATCAAAGAGGCCGACGGCCTTATTGCAAAACATACGGGTGAATTGGACCCCTTGGTGGCCAAACAAGCGGATTTGGAGAACCGTATCTCCGCACAGGAAGGTGCGGTGGCGGCCCTGGATTTAAATCTGACGCACAAACAGAAAGAAATGGCCGATTTTAACGAAAAAATTTCAGCCAGCAAATATCAGGTAGGATTGTTG
>JAEEGL013241203.1_pt1 | contig 23637 bp, 30 predicted proteins | sample 9134231 | NCBI WGS metagenome assembly JAEEGL01 (sample SAMN16246548, study PRJNA631951) | gut metagenome | biome: gut microbiome; feature: rumen; material: fiber-attached | host: Bos | place: Iran: Karaj | collected 2018-10 | reverse complement strand
TGGTTTTAATCCAATTACACGATAAGCAGCTTCTCTTACAGTTGCAAAAGCTTCAGGTAAAATATCATCAAGTGTTTCTCCATTTGCTAATCTATCTTTAAACTCTTGTGTTTTAGATTTTAATTCTTCATCAGATTTTTTTTGATATTCTTCATCTAATGCTTCAACTTTATCCGCTAAAGCTCCAAATTTTTTTAATTCTTTATATTCATGATCAAATAATCTTTTAATTATTCCCATACTATCATCTCCATAATGTATATTGTATCAAAAAATCATTAATAATAAAAGAAAAAAAGCATTTTTCAATGCTTTCTATGCGAATATTCTATCTTCGTCATCTTTTAAACTTAAGAATGAGAAGATTGCTTCAATAACATTTAATATTATTATTCCAATTATGAATAATAAACTAAACTCATATGCACATCTAATCATTGTATATTTATCAAATGTTTCTGCAAAGAATGTTTTAATTATCCAAGTAACTCCAAAGAAAATAAAGTTAATTAGATATATAAATCCTATTGGTCTATTTTCTGTTCTAAATTTATGAAGTCCAGTATATCCAAGTAATAATGTAACTAAAATATGATTATTCTTTTCAACTTTCTCTTCATCTAATAAATCAACATTTAATTGATTAATCTTTAATAAAGCTATTTTTTGCAAAATCATAAATACTGCTGCTGCAATTAATATAATTATTGAAATAATCATATAATTATCTACAAAAAACTTATAAAAATCATTAGAAAAATTAGTACAACTATAAGATGTTTTAACTCCTAGTTCTCTAAAACCATCATTACAATCAAGTATTAATACTGAATGTATTAAGGCATAAGCAATAAATACTGCTAAAATACCAATTATTATTTTATTATATCTTTTTATTTTTTCTCTTAATAGAATAAAATCTTTTTTATCTTTTTTCATAATTCCCCCATATATTATTATTCGGATTCAATTATTCCGTAATTTCCTTCATTTCTTTTATAAACAACTGCAATATTATCAGTTTCAGAATCTTTAAATATATAGAATTGATGTTCCAATAATTCCATTTGAAGAATTGCTTCTTCTTCGCTCATTGGTTTAACTTCTACTTTCTTTCTTTTTACAATCTTATCACTATTTTCTTCTTCTACTTTTTCTATTTGTTCAAACATAAAGTCTTTTGAGAAAATTTCTTTCATTTTCTTTGATTGTAATTTTGTCTTATTCTTTCTAATTTGTCTTTCTAATTTATCTACAACTACATCAATGGCTGCATATAAATCATCTCTTGTTTCCTCAGCTCTTAGAATAACTGTTTTTAAAGGTATTGTTACCTCTACTTTTTGGTTATGTCCTTTAACATTAACCATTACCGTCGCTCTAACACTATCAGAATCTCCTAAATACTTCTCGATTCTACCTAATTTTTCTTGTGCATAGTCTTGTATAGCTTTTGTAACTTTTATCTTGTCACCACGTACAAATATTTCCATTATGTGCCTCCTTAACTATATAATACCACAAAATTATTAAAAAAACTACCTATTTAAGGTAGTTACTTCTTTAAGAATATTTACATCAAGTGCTTGATATCACTTTGCAGTCATTAATAAACTAAATTCTGCATATTGTCATCATGACAATTCCTTTTTAACTTTTTTTATTCTTTTTATGTCCTTCTTCAAATTTTTTCACTTTATTTTCTACTTTATCTGAAATTATACTTGTATGAAGTATTAACCATATTACAATTATAAAAAGTATTATATATAGTGCTATTCCAAAATATGGATCTTTTAATACATATAGAATAGATGCTATAGAAAATAATATATTAATTGCATATATAACTAATACTGTCCTTCTTTGAGAATGTGTCATTTTTAAAAACTGATGATGTAAGTGTTCTTTATCAGCTTCAAATATTGGTTTTCCTTTAAGTTTTCTTCTAATAATAGCAAATATAGTATCAAGTATTGGTACAGCAAGAACTAATATAGGTACTAATAGAGATGTTAAAAATGTTCCTTTATACCCTAATAAAGATATTATTGCAATAATGAATCCCATAAATGCAGATCCTGCTTCTCCTGCAAATAATTTAGCAGGATAAAAATTATGAACTAAGAATCCAGCTGTTGCTCCTAACATAATAAACGCAATAGTTATTTCAATTGTTTCTACTCTTCCTTGAAAAAAAGCAATAATTCCTATTGTTAAGAAAAATATTGATGATATTCCTGAACTTAATCCATCTAATCCATCTATTAATCTAATTACATTTGTACATCCTAGAATAAAGAATAATGTAATCGGATATGCAAATATACCAAATTCAATAATATTTCCAAATATTGAAATTTCTGTTAATAATATTTGACCATAGAATACTATTGTTGAAGCAGCTAAAAATTGGCCAACTAATTCATATTTTGCATTTAAAGTTTTTATATCATCTATAATTCCATAAATAATTATAATAAAACTTCCTATTAATATAGAATTCATTTGAATACTTTGAATACCAAATAACATATATCCAAATAAGAATCCTATAAATATTCCTAAACCACCTAATTTAGGTATTGGTTTATTATGTACTCTTCTACTATCTTTTGGAATATCTATAGCACCTATATGTTGTGCTACTTTTATTGTTAATGGCATAATTAATGCTGTAAAAACAAAAGTAGTTATTACCATTAAAAATATTTGATCTAAATAATTATTAAACATAGTTAATCACCACTAAAAATATTATATTAAAAATTAAAATAAAAAAAAAGTATTTTAATACTTTTTAAAATGATAAATACAAATCATAAAAGAAATTTGTAACTAAATAAATAATAGACAAAGATAAAAAGAAATAAAATATTCTTGCTTGTAAAATTCTATTCTTTTTAAATATTTGATTTATATTAATTGAATCCATTGACCATATTACTATAATACCAGTAATAATATACATTATTAGTTTTATCTTCATATTATTCTCCAGATTCTAATTTAGTTATTTTATTTACTCTTCTTGCATGTCTTTCTGCATGAGAAAATGATGTAGTTAAGAATGTTTCAATTATTTCAAATAAAGTATTTAAATCAGAATTATATCCTAAACATAAAACATTTGCATTATTATCTAATCTAGTATAATAAGCATCTTCTATAGATACACATCTAGCTGCTCTAATACCTTTAATTTTATTAGCAGCAATACTCATACCAATTCCTGTTCCACAAATTAGTATTCCCATAGAATTTTCATTGCTAACTACATTTGATGCAACATCTTTTGCAAAATCAACATAATCATCTGCATCTGAATGTTCTATTCTACTTTCAATTACTTCATAATTTTTATTTTTTAAGAAATCAACTATGTTTTTTTCAACATCAATTCCTCTATGATCAGTACCAATGAATATTTTCATATTAACACCTCATATTTATTATACCATATATTATAAATTCTTTATTTTTTTTCAAAAAAAAATACCATAACGGTATTCTTATGCAGCTTCTTCTTGAGTGAATCCATACTTTTTGTTGAATTTGTCAACTCTACCTGTATGAGTTTTTCTTGATTGTTGATTAGTATAGAATGGATGACATTTAGAACAAACTTCTACAGATATTTCCTCTTTAGTAGATTCTACTTCAAAAGTTTCTCCACAAGCACATGTAACTTTTGCTTTTTTGTAATCTGGATGTATACCTTTTTTCATTTTCTCTCTCCTCTCGCCATGAACTTAATCATAGATAATTGATAGGATTTAACCCTCTAACTCGTTTTGAGCAATTCTTCTTTTGCGAAATTGTGCTGTTTTAAATGCAATAAATGCTGGTATTGTTCCAGGAACAAATAATAATGCAAATATTCCACCTGCAAATTTAATACCCTTTCTATTCATTCGAATCACTCCCTAAACGTCTAATAATATACACTTTTTTTTAAAATTTGTCAACTATTACAAAAATCTATATCTCTTCTATTTTGATTTTTGCACCTACATCTGTTAATTTTTCTACTATTCCTTCATATCCTCTTAAAATATGCTCTATATTTGTAATAGTCGTAGTTCCTTCAGCAACAAGTGCTGCAGCAACCATAGCTGCTCCTGCCCTTAAATCTGTTGCTTTTACTTCACAACCTTTTAATTTACAAGGTCCATAAAAATGAGCTATCATTCCATCTTTTTCTACTTTCATACCCATTTTCTCTAATTCAGGCAAATGCATAAATCTATTTTCCCAAATTGTTTCTTGAACAGTACATTTTCCATTACATTTTGTTGCAAGTATAGAAAATGGTTGTTGTAAATCGGTTGGGAATCCTGGATATCCTAAAGTTTTTACCTTAGCAGGTTTATATTTATCTTTAGAATTAACAGTAATTGAATCACTTTCTATAGTCATTGGAACTCCCATTTCTTGAAGTTTTGATGTTAATGCTTCAATATGTTCTGGAATAACATTATATATATTTAAGTTTTGTCCTATTAATGCTCCAATGATTACATAAGTTCCAGCTTCAATTCTATCAGGAATTACTTCATGAAAACATCCATGTAATTTTTCTACTCCTGTAATTCTTATTTCAGAAGTTCCTGCTCCTATAATCTTAGCACCCATATTATTTAAATATGTTGCTATATTAACTATTTCAGGTTCTTTAGCAGCATTATCTATAATTGTTTTTCCTTTTGCTAAAACTGCAGCAAGCATAATATTAATTGTTGCTCCAACAGAGGCAATATCTAAATAAATATTTGCTCCATTTAATTCTTTTGCATCAACAATATATTTTTCTCCTTCATTAGTAATAGTAGCACCAAGTGATTCAAATCCTTTTAAATGTAAATCAATTGGTCTTGCTCCAATTGAACATCCACCTGGTAAATATATTTCAACATGTTTTTTCTTTCCAAGTAATGCTCCCATAAAATAATATGAAGCTCTTAGTTTACTAGTAAATTCCTTAGGAATTACTTTATTATCTATTTTATTTGGACTTATAACAACACTTTCTGAAGCACGTCTTACGTCTGCTCCTAAATATTCCAACATATCACATAATACATCTGTATCCGTTATTTCAGGAACATTGCAAATAGTAACATCACTATCTGCTAGTAAAGATGCAGGAAGAAGAGCTACTGAACTGTTCTTTGCTCCACTTATCTTTATTGTTCCAGAAAGAGTATTACCTCCTTCAATTTTCATTACTTTCATGAAATCACCGCCTAATTTTTTTATAAAACATAATAATTGTTCTTTCTAATTTAATTTTATCATATCAAAAAAACTAGTCAACAAATTAAATAAAAGAAAAAGGAATATTTTTAAAAAATATATGCTATAATTAAAATAGGTGATGATATGAAAAATGATGTATTTTATAATATGACAGATAAAGAAAAAATAATGTTATTTGATTTAGCTGTTGAATCTGCTAAAGAAAATAATATAGATTTTGAAAAAGCAATGGATTCTGTAATTCAAGCATTTTTAATTAGTAAAAACAATAGTAGTATGGATATGACTCCTAGTCCTATATTTACTGATAATAATCCAGATGATATAAATATGGCGCCTGACCCAAAATTAATTGATAATGAACCTTTTGAGTTTAATATGGCGCCTGACCCAAAATTAATTGATAACGAACCTTTTGAGTTTAATATGGCACCTAGTCCTGAGTTTATGAATACTGAAAATATGCAACCAAAAGATGATGATACAAAATCTTCTACAGATGTTTATGGTGGTCCTGCTTTAGAACCTGTTGATACTCAAAAAGTAGAAAATAGTATATTGTATTTTTAAAGAATATTTATTATTCTTTTTTTTTATAAAAAAATAATAGATACTAATCTATTATTTATTTGTTATAAATATCATACGATCTCTATTTGATAAATCTTTTTTACAAATTATATCAATATTTTCTAGATACTCATTTGCAAGATTTATAACATCGTCTTTTTGAGTAGCACCTATTTCAAATGCTATTAAGAATTCATCTTTTAAATATTTTTTAATTTCTTTAAGTATTCTTTTATAATAATCTAATCCATCAGGTCCTGCAAATAAAGCAAGATGTGGTTCATTATTTCTTACTATATCTTCTATTTCCTCATTATCTTTTATATATGGAGGATTACAAATAATACAGTCATATTTATCATTTATATTAGTAAACAAGTCACTTTCTATAATTGTTCCATCTAAGAATAAATCTTGTTTATTTTTTTCTGCAACAACTAATGCTTCTTTACTAATATCAGACATATAAACATCAGCATCATTTATTCTACTTTTTATAGCAAGTCCAATAGCTCCGCTACCACAACATAAATCTAATACTTTAGGATTTTGAAACTTAGAATTTAAATATTTAATAGTATTATCTACTAATTCTTCAGTCTCAAATCTTGGTATTAAAACATTTTCATCGACATAAAGAGGTAATCCGTAAAAATTAACACTATTAGTTATATATTGAATTGGTCTATCATTTATCTTTTTTTCTATTAATTCTTTATATTTACTCTCTTCTTCACTAGTTAAAGTATTATGTAAGTGATTTATTAAATCTAGTGTATCTATTCCAGTGACATTAGATATAAGCATTTTAGCATCTATTGAATGAACATATTTTTTACCATATACAATTGCATCTTCAATTGTCATTTTATTCACCTGCAAGTTTTCTTCTTTGATCTTCAGTAATTAATGCTTCAATTATTGGTTCTAATTCACCTTCCATTACTCTATCAAGTTGCATTAAAGTAAATCCTATTCTATGATCAGTTACTCTATTTTGAGGATAATTATAAGTTCTTATCTTTTCAGATCTATCTCCAGTTCCTATCTTACTTCTTCTTTCTGCTCCTTCTTTTTCTTCTTTTTCTTGAAGCTTCATATTATAAAGACGAGTTTTTAATGTATTTAATGCCATTTCTTTATTTTGAGTTTGGCTTCTTCCTACTTGGCAATATACAATTGTTCCAGTTGGAATATGTGTTACACGAACAGCTGAATCAGTAGTATTAACTCCTTGCCCTCCTGCTCCACTTGATCTAGTTATATCAATTCTAACTTCGTTCATATCTAATTCAAAGTCAAATTCTTCTGCTTCAGGCATAGCAATAACTGTTGCAGTTGAAGTATGAACTCTTCCCTGTGTTTCTGTAACAGGAACTCTTTGAACACGATGTGCTCCACTTTCATACTTCATTTTAGAATATACATTATCTCCTTTTATCATAAAACTAACAAGAGTAAATCCTCCACCTTCAGAGTATTCTTCAGTTATTGGCTCTACCTTCCATCCTTGTTTTTCAGCATATTTAAGGTACATTCTATATAAGTCTCCTGCAAAGATGTTTGCTTCGTCTCCACCAGCAGCTCCACGAATTTCAACTATAACGTTTTTACCATCATTAGGATCTTTTGGAATTAATAAGATTTCTATTTTATGTTCCAACTCTATTTTTTTATTCTCTAATCCTTCTAGTTCTTCTCTTGCAAATTCACCCATTTCAGGATCTTTACTCATTTCTTTTGCTGCTTCAATATCTTCTAATACTTTTTTATATTCTTCATAAGTACTTACTGTTTCTTCTAAATCTTTTGATTCTTTAGATAATTCTCTAGTTTTTTTAATATCTTTTAGAACTTCTGGATTTAATAATTCTACATTTAATTCTTCATATCTTTTTTTTATTATTTCTAATCTTTCAATCATAATCTCATCTCTTTTTCTATCGCTATTATATCAAATAAATTTAGTAAAAAAAAGAGCATTATTGCTCTAAATCTAACTCTTCTTCATCAAGTACTACTAAATCTTTTAAATCGTCATCTCCATCATCGAAGTCATCTTCATCAGATATTTGACTATCGTAGTCTTCTTCATCTTCACTCATCTCAAGTTTTTCTTCCTCTTCTTGCTCTTCTTCTTCGTCTTCTTCATCTTGATCTTGAGCTTTTAATACTTTATCAGATGTATGTCTTTTTCTTAAATCCCATTTTCCATCTTCAAGTAATAAAAAATTCTTATCAGTAGATAAAGTTGTATAATACTCACTTATTTTTTTATCTACAGTTGATTTAGGTAATTCAAGTAAAGATACTATTTTTTCAAATAATTTAAGAGTATTCATTGCACCTTTTTCTTCTAAAATCATAGAAGTAATATCTTTATATGATAATAATTCTAATTCTTCTTTTTTCATTTTATCTATAGTCATAAAAAATTCCTCCAAGTTGAGCACATAAGAAAATACTCAAATAAACTTATATCACTATTTATACCTAAAATCAATATCTATTTTTACATTTTTTCAGGGACATCAATTCCCATTATATTTAAAAGCATCATATTAGTATTATATACAACATTAGAAAGTACTAACCATGATTCTCTTAAATCCTTATTTTCTTCTAAAATAATCTTATTTTCAGAATAAAATTTATTATAAGAACTTGTTAATTTATAAATATACTCTGCTATATCATTTAATGATTTAGATTCATATGCTCTATTTATCATAATTGGTAGTTGCAATAAAGTAAGCAATACATCTCTATCAGAACTGTTATTTATTTTATTAAAATTATGATATTCTATTCCTTCTTTTGTTGCTTTATTTAATAGTGATCTAATTCTTATTGTTGAATAAAGAAGATATGGTCCTGTTTTTCCATCTAAATCAGTAAATTTATTAATATCAAATATATAATCAGTTTCTCTATATGGTAAGTAATCAGCATATTTTAATGCTGCTATTGCTATTTTCATAGCAGTATCTTCTTTCTTTGAACTTTCTACTATATCATCATTAATTCTTGAATAACATGAATCATAAATCATTTTGATTAGTTCTTCAAGACTCATTACTCCTCCAGCACGTGTTTTAAATGGTTTTCCATCTGGTCCATTTAGTGTTCCGTTTCCAAAATGCTTTAATTCAGTATTAGGAACATATCCTGCTTTTTTAGCAGCTCTAAATACTTGTTCAAAGTGAAGTGATTGTCTTAAATCTGTAACATACCATATTTCATCAGGATTAAATCTTTCCATTCTTTCTTTTATTGTAGCTAAGTCAGTTGTTGCATATAAATATGCTCCATCACTTTTTACAAGAATTACTGGTGGCATTTCTTTTGTATCTGTTTCTTCTTTAATGTCTATTACTGTTGCTCCTTCACTTTTTACCAATAATTTCTTTTCTTCAAGATCTTTTAGCATGTCTGGAATATATTTGAAACTATCTCTTTCTCCTTCGTATAAATCAAATTCACAATTTAATAAATTATAAGTTTCTTTAATATCTGTCACTGATAGTTCAGTAATCTTATTCCATAAAACATTATAACATTTATTATCTCTTTGAAGTTCAAAAGTAATTCTTCTTGCTTCTTCCATAACAGTTTCGTCTTCATGAGCTTTTTGACTACCTGTTGGATATATTTCTTTTAAATCTTCTTTAACAATTGGTAAATCAAAATCTTCTCCATTGTAATCATCTTTAAAACATGGTAAATCTGGAAATCTATTTTTTATTTCTAACATAACAATACCAGCCTGAAGTCCAGAATCTCCAAGATGAACATCACTTATAGTTTTATGTCCAACTGTCTTTGCAAGTCTTTTTAATCCTTCACCAATATTTGCAGGACGTAGATGTCCAACATGAAGGGCTTTAGCAACATTTGCTCCTCCATAATCCAAAAATATTGTTTTAGGATTCATCTTATCAATGTTTTTATCCACATCATCTTTTATATCATTTAAAAACTCAACTAATGCTTTATCACTTAATGAAATATTAATAAATCCAGCTCCTGCAATATTTACATTTGTAAACAAATCACATTTGTCTAATTCTTTTTTTATGTCATTAGCTATTTCAATAGGATTTTTATGATAAATTTTTGCAAGTTTCATAGCATCATTTATTTGAAATTCTCCAAGATCAGGTCTATTAGATAATGATAATATAACATCACAATCATATCCCTTTCCTTTTACAATTTCATTAATTGTTTTTTCTAGTTTTTTAAATGTAGACATACTTACACCTCTTTTTCTAAAATAAACTCTATTTTATTTTTATCAATAGAATATAAATAGTAATAATAGTTTTCATTTATTTTCTTACTTAATATTTTAATACTAATATTCAATTCCTTTTCTTTTGATTTAATTATAATTTCTTTATTCAAAAAATCAACAACTATTGTATTTATATCTCCAATTTTTGTAATTCTTTGAATTTTTTTATCGAAAATAAAGTCTTCATTTAAATAATTAAATTCAATTATATCATTATATTCTTTTGCTTTTCCTTCATAATGATATGGTGAATCAATATTTTTAATATCAACTTTTATATTAATTAAATTCATCTAACCACAACCTCAAATAATATATGATTATAACATAGTTTTTCATATTTTTATATAAAAAAAATCCATACTACTTTAATAGTATAGAATTTATAAATTACATATATTATTTAACAAAAATTTCTACTTCTTGTCCAGTAGCTGCTAAAGCACCGTTACCATCATCAGTATCTAAGTGAAGCTCTAAAGTAAAATTTGGATCTTCCTTTATATATATATCTTCGAATACTGTTTGTTTTACTCCATCAATTCTAGCACAAACTTTATCAATACCAACAAGACCTAATTCTTGTCTTTGTGTTGGATTAATATGCAAATGTCTATTTGCTAAAATACAACATGGTTTAGTAACTTCACCTTTTGGACCAATTATAGTAATTATTTCAGCGCCTTCCAAATCACCACTATTTCTCATTGGTGGATTAAGTCCTAAAGCAAAACTATCTGTTCTAGATACTTCAACTTGAGTATAACTTCTTAAAGGACCTAATAATCTAACATTATCAAGTGTTCTTTTTTCAGTTTTTATTGATACTTTTTTATCACTTGAAAATTGTCCTGGTTGTACTAATTCTTTTACAATTCCTAATGGTTCATCGCCAAATAAAACTTTATAATCTTCTTCTGTTAAATGAACATGCTTGTTTGATATTCCTAATAATACTTTCATATAATCTCCTTCATTATAAATTATATCATTTTTTAATAAGAATAAATAATTATTTATTGAATACTAGTATATTTTTACATTATTTGATATAATTTAAATATAATTAGAGGTGATCGTAATGGTATTTTATATAATAACAATTGGTTTAGGATTATTGTTTATAATTTTATTAACATTATTTGTTATTAAAGGAAATAAATTAAAAGTATTAAATTTGAAAATAAATGAATCTGAAAAAGATATAACAAGTATATTAAATAAAAAATATGATTTATTAAAAAATATAAATGAAATATTAAAAAACAAAGATAAAGAAGATTTGTTAAAAGATGTAGAAAAACTAAATATTGAGAGTATCAGTAATATTCAGTTAAATAAAGAACTAGCTAAATATGATAAAGTAATATTGGAATTAACAAATTATAATAAAGAAATTGTTTTTGATGAAGATGAAGAAGAACAATTTGATAAATTAACAAAAGTAAATATAGATGAACTTGCTGTTGAAAAATATTACAATGAAAATGTTTTAAAATTCAATAATTGTATCAGTGGTTTTCCATCAAGTATAATTGCAAAGTTTAAAAAATATGATACAAAAGAAATATTTGAAAATGAAAAAGAAGAGATATTTGAAATACTTAAAAAGTAATCAAATATCTTTTATTTTCCAATCTATAGGTTTTATTTTATTTTTTATTAAAAAATCATTAGTTTTTGAAAAAGGTTTACTTCCAAAAAAACCTCTATAAGCAGATAATGGAGATGGATGCGCTGATTCAATAATTAAATGATTTTTATTTGTTATCAAACTTTTTTTACTTCTTGCGTCACTTCCCCAAAGAATAAACACAACTGGTGTTGTTTTTTTATTTATTAGTTTAATTACTTCATCAGTAAAAGTCTCCCATCCTTTTCCTGCATGTGATCTTGGATTATCTTTAACAACAGTTAATGTTGAATTTAATAATAATACTCCTTGTTCTGCCCAAGAAACCAAGCTACCATGATTAGGCGGATCAAAACCAAGATCATCTTTTAATTCAGAAAAAATATTAATAAGAGATGGTGGTTTTTGAATTCCTACTTTAACAGAAAATGATAATCCTTCTGCTTCATTTTCTCCATGATAAGGATCTTGACCTAAAATTACTACTTTAACATTATCATAGCTAGTTTTCATAAAAGCATTAAATATTTCAGACATTTTAGGATAAATAGTTTTATTTTTATATTCATCAACAATGAATTTTTTTAAATTTATAAAATATTCTTTTTTATACTCATCTTTTAATAAGTTGTCCCAATTATTTCCAATCATTTAATCACCTTCTTAAATGTTTTTTATAACAACTATATTATAACAATTATTATAATAAATTAACACTTTTTAACACTTTATGATGCGTAAATATATAGTAAAAAACTAGAAAAAGTGTATTATATAACATATAAAATGTTTTCATAAAACATAAAACAGTACTTATGCTTAAAATATAAAAAAGTTGCAATTGCAACTTTATTTATGATATTCTTCGTTATTTATTATTTTAAATGAACGATAAATTTGCTCTAGTAATATTACTCTAAATAATTGATGAGGAAATGTCATTTTTGAAAATGATAATTTAAAATTAGATAATTTTTTAATATTATCACTTAGTCCATATGACCCACCTATTATAAATGTTATATTACTATTATGAACTAAGGTATCTTCTATTTTTTTTGATAATTCTATAGAAGATAATTCATTTCCATCTATTTCAAGTGTAATTATATAATCTTTTTGATTTATTACTTTTAATAGTTTTTCTTCTTCTTTTTTTAATATTACTTTTTCGTCACCGAATCCACAATCTTCAAGCTCAATTATTTGTAACTGTGAATATTTTGATATTCTTTTTTCATATTCTTTTATTGCCTCAGTTAAAAATGACTCTTTTACTTTACCTAAACATATAATTTTAATCATTATATTTCCACCATTTCTGTATCCACATGCTGTTTTGCAATTACAATTTTACTATTATAATTATTACTTATTATTTCTTCTTTAACTTGTTCTAAGGCAAGTTCTTCAGTGTTATTATTCTCACTAATATGAGCAAGAACGATACACTTTGTATTTTCTCCAATTGATTTTGATAAAAATCTTCCAGTGTATCGATTTGATAAATGTCCTTTATCACTAATTACTCTTTGTTTTAAAATATATGGATATGGTCCTTCCATAAGCATTTTTTCATCATGATTAGATTCAATTATATAAGCATCTAAATTTTTTAATTTATTATAGTATTTTCTATTTATATATCCAGTATCAGTTAAATATAATATTTTTTTCTTTTGATCACTTATTATAAATCCGAAAGCTGGAACATCATGTGATGCATTAATTAATTCTATATCTAAATCTCCAATTGTAATATTATGTTCGTCGATTATTACAATATTATCCTTTGGTATTACTTTTTTTATATCATTGTATAATTCTTCTTTTATAAATACTGGAATATTAATCTTTTTTATTAAAGATGATAATCCTCCAATATGATCACTATGAGTATGACTAATAATGATTCCATCAAGTGTATTAGGATCAACTTTTATATCTTCAAGAGTATCTTTAATACGACTATAATTAACACCTACATCAATTAAAATTCTTGTATTTCCTGATTCAATAAAAGTTGAATTTCCTTTTGAACCACTTGCAATTATTTTTATTCTCATATTAATAGAAATCCATAGGATTATAGTAAGTTCCACCTTTATCAGGGAAACCTACAGATATACCAAAGTGTAAGTGTGTTCCTGTTGCGTTACCTGTATGACCCATTGATCCAATTGGTTGCCCCATTGTTACAACTTGTCCTTCAGTAACATATACTCCTTCTAAGTGAGCATATATAGTATAGAATCCATTATTATGATTTATTACAACATAATTTCCGTTTGGCCAAGGTCTTGAAGAATTAGCAACTTCTACAGTTCCATTATTTGCTGCATATACTGGTGACCCCCAACCTGAACATGAAATGTCAACAGCATTATGATGTTTTCCCCAACGCCAACCAAATGGACTTGTTATACAAGATGGTTGTGAAGCTGGCCAATACCATAATCCAACATTACCAATAGTAGGTACAGTTTTATTACCCTTAACAATTATTTTAGGAATTGATTCTTTAATCTTTTCTCTTTTTGTAACAACAACTGATGTAATATCACCGTTTTCTTTTTGGATTTTCTTTGTTATTTTTGACATTCCATTTGATCCTTCTTGTTTTAACTTTTCATATCCAACAATCATTGAATCATCATATTCAATCTTTGTTTCAAATGGATCTTCTTGTAGTTCTACTGTATGATCTTCTTCAACTAAAGTAAATTGTGGATTAATTAATCCTATATTTACTTTTTCACCTTCATATAGTAAATTATTTTCATTTGTAAACTCTGGATTAGCTATTAAGAATTCGTTTACTGACAACTGGTTTTTATATGCTATTTCTTTTATTGAATCTCCAGCACCAACAATATATTCTTTTTGTTTTTCTAAAGTTCCAAATAATAAATATCTATTTAATTCTTCAGAATCGGTAAATATTTTTTCATCTGCAGATATTCTTCCTTCTGAAATTGTTATTTGATTTTTAATATAAATATCTTCTATAACACTACCTACATCTACTATTTCTTGTTGTGTTTTATTAATAAAATTATTGTAATCATTTTCTGAAATAAAAACATTTATAGTATTCTTAAGTGCTTTAGTAAATACCTCTTTATCTAATACATAAACTTTTTTATTTGGTTGAATAATTTTAGTACCATCTTCTTCAGAAGATTTTTCTAATCCTTTTATTGTTACTGTATATCCACTAATTGTAAAAGGAGATATTCCTTTAATTTTTTCATATATTTCTTTTTCTGTAGAAATTTTCTTATCATATGTTACTTCTTTAATAATATCAAGATCATTTGGTAAAAATACCTTATCTATCTTGTATTTTTCCTTTAGTTCTACTTGTTCATTATCAATATATTTTTCAAGTAATTCTTTATTATTTATATATCCAATAGTTTCGCCTTTTAAATATACATGATATAGTTCAACAGGTTTAGATGGTTTTTGATATCCCACTAAAAAGATTGCTGAGCTTATTAATAATGATAATAGAACATATAAAATATTCTTTTTATTCATTTGGTACTCCTTTATTCTCTTCAAAAACAGAGAAGAATTTAGATATATCTCTCTTAAATCTTAATGGAATAGTTCCTGTTGCTCCATTACGATGTTTTGCAATTATAAATTCAAGATCACTTATTTGATCATTTGATGATAAATCTTTTTTATAATAATCTTCTCTATATAAGAATGCTACAATATCAGCATCCTGTTCAATTGAACCTGATTCTCTTAAGTCACTTAAAATAGGTCTTGGGTTTTCTTTTCTTTGTTCTGCAGAACGAGACAATTGTGCTAGTGCTACAACTGGTACTTTTAATTCAAGTGACATTAATTTTAATGCTCTTGAAATATCAGATACTTCTTGTTGTCTATTTCCACCATAATTGGCTGCAGATGTGATTAACTGCAAATAGTCTATAATGACTAAATCTAATCCTTTTTCAGAATTTGCTAATCTTCTACATTTACTTCTTAATTCTCCTATAGTGATTCCTGGAGTATCATCTATATATATGTTTGTATCATCTAGTTTTGCAATTGCTTCATCAACTTTGTCCCATTCACCTTTTAAATTACCAGATGCAAGTTTGTATCCTTCAATATGACCCAAACATGAAATCATTCTGTTTACTAAACTTTCTCCACTCATTTCAAGATTGAATATTGCAACAGTTGCATTAGAATTAACTGCTGCATTAGTTGCAAGATTTAATGCCCATGCACTTTTTCCGACAGCAGGTCTTGCTGCAATAATTATTAATTGTCCTTCATGTAATCCAGTAGTAATTCTATCTATCTTTTCCCATCCAGTTGAAAGTCCAGTTACATCTCCATCTTGTGTTGATAATTTTTCTAAATTACTTTTAGCAGAACTTGTTACTTCTTTTATTGTTCTAAATTCAGTTGTTCTTCTATTATTAACAACATTTAATATTTTCTTTTCAGCTTCATCAAGTAAAACATTAATATCTGTTGAATTATCATAAGCATCTGTAGCAATATTTGTTGATACATCAATTAAGCTACGTTGCAAAGCACTTGTTTCTACAAGTTTAATATATTGTTCAACATTAGCTGCTGTTGGAACTATATTAAAAATTTCTGTTAAATAATCTAGTCCACCAACTTCTTTTAATATATTTTGATTTTTTAATTCTGATGTAACTGTAGTTGCATCAAGAGGTATTCCTTTTTTATGCAATTCTTGAAAAACTGTGAATATTTTTTTGTTATTATCATAGTAAAAAGCTTCTGGTTGTAGTTCATCACATGCTTTTTGTAATGCAAATGTAGATAAAAACATTGAACCAAGAACTGATTGTTCTGCAACCATATTACTAGGTATTTCTTTTATTGCCATAGTACACCTCCTATTTTTCTAATTTTACTTTTATTACTCCAATAATATCTTTATACAATTCAATTTTAACGTCATGATATCCAAGCGTTGATAAACCTTCATCTAATTGAATTTGTTTTTTATCTATTATAATCATTTTATTTTCTAATTCTTCTTTTATTTGTTTTGTACTTATACTTCCAAATACTTTATCTTGTGCTCCAGTTTTTACTTTAAAAATCAATTCTATTTTAGATAATTTTTCTTTTAAAACTTGAGCTGCTTTTCTATTATTTGAATCCTGTATTTCTTCTTCTTTTTTTGATTCTAAATATTGATTGTAATTATTTTCAGTTAATTTTTTTGCATAATTATTTTTAATTAAATAATTTTCTGCATATCCATCTTTAACTTCTTTTATTTCCCCTTTTTTTCCTTGACCTCTTAGATCTTTAATGAAAATTACTTTCATATTTACTCCTTTCTAATCAAGTGTTTTTATTATTTCTTTTAATTCTTCCTCTATATTTTTAATAGTTGTGTTTTTTATGCTTGCTCCTGCTTCAAATTCATCTCCACCACCATTAAATCTTTCTAACAATTTTCCAACATTTATTCTACCAAGTGATCTAGCACTTATTCCAATACTTTTATCATCTAATTTACCTACAACAAATGATGCTTCTATTTTATCAAATTGTAATAAAGTATCTGCTATTTTAGCTAAATCTTCTCTTCTATAAACAACATTTGATTTTCCACTTGTAAGTGCAACCTTTTTTATTTGTTTAACATTTGTAACTACTTTTTGTCTAGCTAGATATTTTTTTAGATCTTGTTTTAAAAGATATTGAACATATTGCGAATCTGCACCATATTTAGATAGAATGTAGCTTGTTCTAAATGTGTCTGTTGTAGTCTTAATAACATAGTTGTTTGTATCTAATACAATTCCTGATAGTATTATTGTTGCTACTTCTTTAGAAATCTCTAGTTTTTCGTAATCAATCAAATCAGTAATCATTTCACATGTACTTGAAGCATTTCTATCAACTATTAATAATCCATCACTAATTGTTTGCCCATTTGTATCATGATGATCTATTACAATTACTTGTTCAAATAAATCCATAATAGAAGGATCTTGTAATAAATATTCTTTATTTGTATCAACAATTATTAATAGACTCTTATTATTAATTCTTGATTTTATTTTTTTAGTTCTTTTTATAGTGAAAGTGTTATTAATGCTATCTAATACTTTTTTAACTCCTTTTTCAAATCTTCTATCGTTAATAAGTATTACTGGCTTTTTTCCTCTTGATTTAACATATTCATATATTCCAACTGAGGCACCAATGGCATCCAAATCTAAATATCTATGACCCATTATATAAATATTTGAAGCTGAATCAATATATTCATCCAATTTATTCTTATTTTCTAATAATTCCATAAGCCCTCCAATTTCTATTATATTATACAATAAAACCTACAAAAATAAAACAAATCTAATTGATTTTATAAAAAATAAAAAAGCCAATTGGCTTTTTATTATTCTTCAGCATCAGTTTCTGCTTCTTCGTATGCTTTAAGAATTTTTTCTTCGAACATAGTTCTAATTTCTTGGTTAATAGGATGAACGATATCTCTATGAACTGTAACAGTTTCTCCTTCTTCGTTTTCAACTTCTCTTGAAGTACTTGGCATAGCTATAAATAAACCATTTTTTCCTTCAATAATACGAATGTTATGAATTGCAAGACCATTGTCAATAACAACAGATGCTCTTCCTTTCATGTGAGAACCTTCACGTTCTTCTCTCTTAACTTTGATTGATGTAATTTCCATCTGTATCCTCCCCATAAAGTTCCCTAACTTTATATAATAATCGTATAATAATTTTATAAAAAATGCAAGAATTTATTAAAAAATTGAAGAGATTCCCTAATTATTCATTTTTAATAAAAAAACATACAATCATCTCAATTAGATTATATGTTAATTTTTAAATATTATTACTGATTTCAATAAAAACCTCTAAAGGAATATTCTCAGCTCTTACATCTAGTGGAAAATTATATTTTATTAATATTTCTTGAATTTTATCAAAATCATAATCTCTTAAATTGTTTTTTAAAGTTTTTCTTTTTTGAACAAAGGAATCTTTAATCAATTTAAAGAATTTACTTTCATCTTTTACATTATAATTCTTTTCTTTTTTTAAAAAAGAAAGAATAATACTATCAACATTTGGTTTTGGATAAAAAGCATTTCTAGATACAATAAATTCTTTTTTAATCTCAAAATAATAATTTAAAAAAATAGTAATTGATGAATAATCTTTTGTTCCTGGTTTAGCACTAAATCTTTCTCCAACTTCCTTTTGTACCATAAGTACCATTTTTTTAACATCTAATTTAGAATCAATTATTTTATTGATAATTGGTGTAGTAATATAATAAGGAAGATTTGCAATTACATATAAATTTTTATAATTATACTTTTCTAAATCTATATTTATATCCCTATTTAAAAAATCATCAAATATAAAATCTACATTTTTATCCACAAAAATGTTAGTTAAATTTTCTTTTAAATCATTATCAATTTCATATGCTAATACTTGAGATTTTTCTACTAACTCTTTTGTAAGTGCTCCTCCACCAGGGCCAATTTCTATTATTAAATCGTCTGATTTAGTATCACATACATTTGCTATTTTACTAATAATATTTTTATCTTGTAAAAAGTTCTGTCCAAACTTTTTTTTAAACTTATGATCTAACATTTACAATACCAATTAATTATAAGTAGAAATGATATATATAAAAATTATAATTGATGTAATAATAGACATAGAACATAGAATTATTCCTGTTATATTCTTTCCATTACTATGTTTTATTTTTCCACAAATTGAAAGAGGTAATCCTACTACAGCTAATACCAAAGGAATTAAAATATATCCAAAAGCATACGCTGATACTTGTCCTGCATATAATATCATATCTGCTTTAAAATCATCAGATGTCAATGTTATTATACAAACAAATGCAAAAAATGCTGCTATAATTCCTAAAACCATTCCTGCTATAGATAAACCATTTCCTGGATATACTTTTTTAGTATAAACATAAACAGGATTATCTTTACTATTTTTAATATCTTTATCTTTCTTTTCTACACTTGATCCACAATTTTGACAAAAAGAATCTTTTTCATTTAATTTACTTCCACAATTACTACAAAACATTTTATCACTCCTTAAACTATTTTAATTATATCATTTATCATAAAAAAAACAACTTTATTAAGTTGTTATTTTTTCTTTGTAATTTCTACAGTGATCATATTTCTTCCCATATAACCACGATCAATTCCATGAGGACCATCTTGTACAAATAAATCTAGTCTTACATCTCTATAACATGCTCCACATGTATCTAAGATTATTCCTGGATACACTACTCCATCAATTGTTACATTTACTTCATCATAATATTTAAAATATGTAATTCCATCTCTTGTTCCAAACTTATTTTGTAAATAAGTAGTAGCTGCTGCTAAAACTAATTTTCCATCGTAAGTATACCAACCAAATTCATTAACACCAAAATCCCATGCACAAAATCCTGCTCCAACACATTCACCAGTTCCATACCCATCATTAGCATAGAATGATGTTAACCTATACTGTCTTATTGGTTCAGAACTTGCTTTAACCACTTCTGGTTCTGGCTCAGGTTCTGGTTCAGGAGGTACATACTTATCTAATAAATGAGATGATTGCAATGAAGATACTCCAGATATATTATAAGTTGTTACTACATTTACACGTCCTATACTACATAAAATTGAAATAATTAATATTACATATAACATGTATAATGAGCAATTTCGAAATATTTTTTTTGTTCTTTTATTTTTCATTATTTCACCTTTAATTGTCTATTGAATTCTATATATAAATGATAACATAAACTGCTATTTTAGTCAATTTTTATATTAAATATTTTGCTTGTATTATCTGCAATAATCTTTTCTAATTCTTCTATTTCTATATTTAAAATTTCACTTAATGTTTTGGCAATAACAGGTATATATTTAGGTTCATTTTGACTTCCTCTATATGGTGTAGGAGCAAGATATGGAGAATCAGTCTCTAAAAGAATTCTATCTATAGAAATTTGTTTAATTGTTTCTTTTAAATTTGAATTATTGAATGTTAAAACTCCTCCTATTCCAAAATAATATCCTATATTTGAATACATTTTAGCATTTTCTATATTTCCACTAAAACAATGAATTACTCCCCTATGTTTAGTGTCTTTTAATATATCATATGTATCTTGAAAAGCGTCTCTTGAATGAATAACAATAGGTAAATCCAATTCTTTAGCAATATTTATTTGTTTAATAAATATTGCTTTTTGTTTTTCCTTGTTTTCTTTTTCCCAATGATAATCAAGACCAATTTCACCTATTCCAATTACTTTTTTATTATTTTTTATTATTTCCTTTAAGTCTTCTAAATCTTTATCTGTAGTTATATTTGCTTCACTTGGATGATATCCTAATGTTAAATAAACATTATCATATTTGTTTGCTATTTCAATTGCTTCTTTTATACTTTTTTTATCACATCCGCTGACAATCAAATAATTAACATTACTATTTTTTGCATCAGTAATTACTTTATCTATATTTTCATAATCTTCTTTAGATATATGACAATGTGTATCTATAAACATTTATATCACTTCTTTCCTTTATTATCTAAATATGTCCATCCAGTCCTCTCACTATTAATTTCATCTTCATTATCAACAGTTAAAAAATTAACAAATAATCCTTGTACTATTTTTTCTCCTTTTTTAACTTTATAATCATTATCCCCTTCGTTAAATAGTTTTATATAAATATGACCTTCATTTTTAGGATTATTATAATAATCTTTATCTATAACTCCTACTTGATTACACATACGAATATTATATTTAAATCCTTGGCTACTTCTTTCAACTAACAATAACATTTCTCATTCATTCATATCTGCTTTGATTCCTGTAGGTATTAATAAGTTAGCTCCTGGTTTTATTTCAAAATCAATTAATGCCTCAAAGTCATATCCAGCACTATATTTAGTTCCTCTTTTAGGTAAAGAGTAACTATTATATAATTCTATATCATCTTTTATATCCTTTTTAAATTGTTCAAAACTTATTTTTTCAAATTTTCTCATATTACCTCCAAAAAATAACTCATCCATAATGGATAAGTTATTACAATTATTATTCAACTGTTTTATTAGTTAAATCTAAGTATTTATTAAATGATTCTTTTGCCATATTTTTTAGAGAATCATCTCTAAATATTATTTGATCTTTTACTCTAGAAATTACATTATCTTTAAATAATATATTTATTCTAGAATTAATTCTATCTAATTGATCTCCATTATCTAATTTAAATTTTTTTATTAAATTAGAAGAAAAATTAGTACAAATTTCTTCTTTTAATAATATTTCTATATTATCATTAATATTATTTGATTCATCTTTTAATGCTTCAAAATATTTATTTAAAAATTCTTCACTTAAAATATCTTCTTTTTGATTATTATTTAGAATGTTTTGTTTTATATTATTTTTCTTTTCTTCAATTTTATTATTAACAATATCATTAAGAATTTTTCTTTCTCTATATAAGAGTCCTAATAGTTCTTCTTTTTTATAATCTATTTTATTTTCTTCAAAAAACTTTTTAAAAAATAAAAACAATTTATTTATTTCTAAAGATACACAATTATCTGTAGTATTTTTTAATGCATCTAAATTTCTTTCCATTTCAAGCGTTAAATTATTATTAAATATTTCTTTATTTTTTTCTTTAAACATCTTGTTAATATCAATATCCATATTTAACACCTTTCTTATTATATATAGATATTATCAAATATTTGATTTAAAGTCAATTTAGAAGAGGTTATTATTGCTCTTTGATTTTTATTTTTTCAAACAATTTTGTTAATAAAATAATATAATTATCTTCTAACTTTATTGTATCTAAAATTACAATTAATCTATTATGTTTCATTTGAAATCTAAACATTCTTGATAATTGAACAGCATCATAGAATAAAGATTCTCCATCAATCTTATTAGACATTTCTTCTGAGAATACAATTTCAATAAAGTTTTTAGTTTGATGTACTTCTTCAACATTATTTCGTTTAGCAAGAGATTCAAACCATTCTTCATACATATAAGTAATTACTTTTTCATCTAGTTTACCAAATCTATCTTCTAATTCCTTTTTAATAGATAATAATTTTTCATATGAATCAATCTCATTAATCTTTTTATGTATTTCAATTTTTAAATCTGTATCTTCAACATATTTATCATCAATATGTGTTTCTACATTTAATAGAGGCTTTTCATCTTTAATAGTTTCTTCTTCTATTGGTTCTCCTTTTAATCTTGCTACTTCTTCATTTAATATTTTCAAATATAATTCAATTCCAATATTATCAATAAATCCAGCTTGTTCACTACCTAAGATGTCTCCTGCTCCTCTAATTGATAAATCTCTTGTTGCAATAGAAAAACCGCTACCTAGTTCGGTAAACTCTTTAATTACGTTTAGTCTTTTTACTGCTATCTCATTTAGCATTTTATTTTTATCATACATCAAGTATGCATATGCTATTTTATTGCTTCGTCCTACTCTTCCTCTTACTTGATATAACTGACTTAATCCAAAGTAATCAGCATTTAAAATAATTAATGTATTAACATTTGGAATATCAATACCAGTTTCTATTATTGTAGTACACAACAAAATATCATATTTATGATCAATAAAATCAATCATTCTATTTTCTAATTCATCTTTAGACATTTGTCCATGTGCTATAACAATTTTTGCTTCTGGAATCAATCTTTCAAGTTCTGCTTTTTTTGACTCAATTGTTTCAACACGATTATAAAGAATAAATACTTG
>JAEEGL010160528.1_pt1 | contig 23637 bp, 18 predicted proteins | sample 9134231 | NCBI WGS metagenome assembly JAEEGL01 (sample SAMN16246548, study PRJNA631951) | gut metagenome | biome: gut microbiome; feature: rumen; material: fiber-attached | host: Bos | place: Iran: Karaj | collected 2018-10 | reverse complement strand
ATGCAGTCTATTGGATATAAAGAACTTTTCGATTATGCTTTACAAGGGTCAGATGATAAGAATGAATTAGATAAATGTATAGACTTAATTAAACAACATAGTAGAAATTATGCAAAAAGACAACTAACATGGTTTAAGAATAAAACAGATGCAAGATGGATAGACATGGATGAATACTTAGATGACTTAGCAAGATTATAATAATATATAGGAGTTATTGTGGCTAAAAAATCTCAAACAACATTTTTTTGTAAAGAGTGTGGATATGAATCAAGTAAGTGGCTAGGACAGTGTCCTGAGTGTAAAACTTGGAATTCTTTTGTTGAAGAAAAGATAATTGATTCTTCTAATGTTCTTAAATCTGTATCAAAGGGCGAGAAGTTAAAACCTATGTCATTATCTGAAGTTAAGCTTGATAAGGAAGAAAAAATTAAAACAGGTTTTTCTGAACTTGATAATGCACTAGGTGGTGGAATAGTAAAGGGATCCCTTGTTCTTATTGGAGGCGCACCAGGAATAGGTAAGTCTACTTTATTATTGCAAGTATGTAGTAATGTAGAAAAGAATAATAAAAAAGTAATATATGTTTCTGCAGAAGAGAGTTTAAAACAGATTAAGTTAAGAGCAGATAGAGTTTGTAAATTTACAGACAATATGAAATTTCTTAATGAAAGTAATGTTTCTAATATATATGAAACAATGATAGAAGAAAAGCCAGACTTGTTAATTATTGATTCTATACAAACTATGAAAGCTGTAGGTAATGAAGGTATGCCAGGTTCAGTTTCTCAAGTTAAAGAATCAAGTGAAGTTTTATTTAGACTTGCCAAGGAAAATGGAATTGCGATAATAATTGTTGGTCATATAACTAAGGAAGGAACTGTTGCAGGTCCTAAGATATTAGAACATATGGTTGATACAGTTTTATATTTTGAAGATGATTGGACCAAGAATTTTAGATTAGTAAGATGTAAGAAGAATCGTTTTGGTTCAGTAAATGAAATTGCAGTATTTGAAATGGGTAATAATGGACTTACACAAGTAGAAAATGCATCTGAAATTTTTCTTGCAGGAAGACCAAGTGGAGCATCTGGCTGCGTAGTAACTTGCATAGTAGAAGGTAGACGTCCTATGCTTATGGAAATACAAAGTCTTGTATGTAAATCAAATTATGGCATGGCAAGAAGAACTGTAAACGGAGTAGATCACAATAGACTTTCAGTACTCATAGCTATAATAGAAAAAAGACTTAATATAGATTTATCTGGAATGGATGTTCTTGTTAGTATAACAGGTGGAATCAGATCTAATGAGCCATCAATAGATCTTGCAGTTATTGTTGCAATTATTTCTTCATATAAGAATATTCCTACAGAGCCAGATGCGATTTACTGCGGTGAAGTAGGTCTTTCAGGTGAAGTAAGAAGCATATCAAATGCTGATATAAGAATCATGGAAGCTAAAAAATTAGGATATAAAAAAATATTCCTTCCTAAAGCCAATGTAGAAAAAATGGATAAGAGCCTACTAGATGGAATAGAAGTAAAGGCAGTATCTACTATACTTAATTAAATATGAGTTCAAAGCCATTTGCATTAAAAAAGTTAACAGAGGTGTTTCCGCTAGAATATTCACCAGGTGCATATCCTGATGAAATTATTGATGTTCTTCCATATATTTTTGTATCAGATGTAAGCACCAATTCTACATATACTAAAATGAGCATAGTGTTAGTTTGTAATCAGATAATAAAGAGAAATGTTAAGATTTTCATAGAAGAAAGAATAAAAGAGGACGTATTTAGCGGTAAGAAGATAGAAATAAAATTATATGAAAGATATAGATTTGAGAATAAAACGATACCTGAAATAAAAGAAATATGGGAAGACTATAGGGATGAATTAGTTGATGAAACCAAAAAGAATTATCTAATATTACATCTTATGCTTTTTGTAGATTGTAAATCATTTGAAATATCAGCGATAGATGATGGCAACCCACAAGAAGGTGTTAAGATTGATATAAAAGTAATAGGGCGCGATACTTATGATGAACATAAAAAAACCCTAGAAAACTATATATATGAGATATTTATTAAGAGATTCAATTTAAAACAAGCCATTATTAATATAGATTTAATTAAAAATAATTAATATTTGCTATATGATATAAAGGAGTCGTTATGAGAATATTACTTGCAGAAGATGAAAAGCATCTTAATGAGAATATTAAAAAAATACTCAAGAAGAATAGCTATGTAGTAGATTCTTTTTATGATGGCGAAGCTGCACTTGATGCAGTATATATGGCAGATTATGACTTATGCATATTAGATATCAATATGCCTAAGAAAGATGGACTTGAAGTTTTGACAGCAATGAGGGCAGATAAGAAAAACACTCCAGTATTATTACTTACTGCATATGATAGTGTAGAAGATAGAGTAAAGGGATTAGATAGTGGAGCTAACGACTACTTGTGTAAGCCATTTGCATTTGAGGAATTACTTGCAAGAATTAGAGCTCTTACCAGAAAAGATCAGACAGCTGGAATGAATACATATACATTTGAAGATTTAACTCTCAACAAGGACACAATGGTTGCAAAAAGAGAAAATGTAGAAGTAAATCTATCAACTAAAGAATTAATGGTTCTAGAACTTTTCATGTTGAACCCTGGAGTTGTTCTATCTCGTGAGAAGATAGAAAATCATATAGGAAATTTTGATTATGATATTGCATCCAATGTAGTAGACGTATATATAAGATATTTAAGAAAGAAGATAGATGATCCATTCAAAGTAAAATATATTCATACAATTCGTGGCTCAGGATATGTTCTTAAGAAATAATATTCAATGAAAGAAAGAATAAGTATACAAAAAAAGATTATAGACCTAGAAGTTGGCATAGTAACACTTTTTTTACTTATTCTTTTTTTATCTCTAACTTTCGTTTCTTCATTAACACTTGTAAATATCGAAAAGAAAAATCTAAAGAGCGGTGTAGAAAGAGCTAAGAAGTATCTAAGTGTAGATAATGGTTCATTAATTGTCGACAAGAATTTAAAAGGAAGTCCAGATAGCGTAATAGTTGTTATATACAATAAGAATGGCGAGATAGTATATGGACGTATGCCAGAAGATTTTAATATAAATTTATTTCCTAATCTAACTAACGACATAGTTCAGCAAGGTAAAGAAAAAGGAATAACTTGGTATGTATATGACAGTTATTTCCATCTTGATAATTACGACTATGTTTGGGTTAGGGGTATCACTACGGGAGTTCTTCTGTCTAATGTAATGAGATTTTTATTTCTACTTTTTGCAATAAGCCTTCCTGTAATTGTGATAGTAATAAGTGCAACTAATTTTATATTCCTAAGAAAATTCTTAAATCCTATTATAGAAATCTCAGCATTTGCCAAGAGCATAGTTAATGGTGACGACCTTACTAAGAGAATTAAGATAACTGATGACATGCCAGAAGAGGGAGAAAGCGTATCTACAGCAATTAATGAAATGCTTGAATCACTTAAAAATTCTTTCGAAAATCAAAAGCAGTTTAGTGCCAATGTATCTCATGAACTTAAGACACCCTTAAGTGTAATACTTAGTGAAAGTGAGATCGCACTTGAAGATTTGAAAAGTGTAGAAAAAATGCTCGATAGTAATGACAGTGGGCAAGAGAAATTTAATAAGGAAGGAAAAGAAATAGAAAATGATTTAAAATCAAGCATTCTTCTTATTAAGGATGAGGCAGTTAAGATGAATAAGCTTATATCTCAGCTTCTTGTTTTGGTTAAGAGTGACAATAATACTCTGGTCCTTAAAAAGGAAAAGATTAATGTAAGTATGCTAGTAGATGCAATATGTGATGAGCAAGAAGATATTGCACATGAAAAGAATATAAAGATTAATAAAGATATAGAAGAAAATATATATATGATGACAGACGAAACCATGTTAGTTAGATTTTTTATGAATCTTATTTCTAATGCAGTAAAGTATGGAAAGAACGGCGGTAATGTTTTTGTCAACCTTAAGAAGAATGGTAACGGATTTAAGGGTTATATAAAAGATGATGGTATAGGAATGTCCAAGGAAAATCTAAAAAATATATGGCGTAGATTTTATAAGGTTAATCAAGCTCGTGAGAATGATGAATTAAGCTTTGGTCTTGGTCTATCATTTGTTCAGATGATAAGTAAGAAACTTGGTATTAGAGTAGATGTAGAATCAAAATTAGACGAAGGTACAATATTCTATTATGAATGTTCATAAAATTGCCAGTTTTGTTTAATATTTATTTAATTATCTAGTTATACAATGATAATCGCATAAACCTCCTTTTGCTTATGCTAGTGGTTAGTAACCTTTAGCATAAGTTTTGAAATAAATATGTGCGATGCACAGATGATATATATGCTTGAACTTTAGCTTGATAATGATATAATAAAATACTATAAAACTTTAAGAGATGTACAGAATTTGATGTTTAATGTAGCAACTAAAAAAATAAGCGTTATATGTTTGGTAGGAATTTTCACTGCAAGCATTTTTAATATGACATTTGCAAGCGGTTATAGTATTCCAATTCAAGGAGTAGTTAGAAAATCTAGTAATACATTAGTAATAGCAAGTTTAAGCAATGCTAGTTTTGGTCCTGGCAATATGTTGGGAAGTCAAGTTAGTAGCGATGGTAACGTACAGACTACAGCAATTACTATACAGGATGCAGTTCAAAATGTTCTTGCAAGAGTTCCAGGTGCCAGTATCAATGATATCAAGATCAAGCTTAAGAACATAGATAGTATATTTGAAGGTAGTGAAAGTACTGCAAATATACACTACGTAGGAACAGTACGCCACGGTAATAATCGATATGATTTTGAAATAGATGGCTTAACAGGTCATTTTATCGCCTGGGAATAAGTACTTGCAAAATTAAATATAAATGTTATAATGTATACACGTTTTAGGGGAGTCACAAGACTCCCCTAAATTTATGAAAATTTTTATTAAAGTAAAAATTTAAGGAGTAATATTAAAATGGCAACAAAATCAAAAAAACTAACACCAGAAGAAAAGAAGCTTCAGAAGGAAAGAGAAAAGAGAAAAGAACTTAAAGATGCAGTAAACGCTCTTGTGAAAGAAAAGGGTATTCCAAAGGAAGCATTAATAGAAACAATTCAGAATTCTTTACTTGCTGCTTGTAAATATAAATTCGGTTCTAATGATAATATTGCAATAGAAGTTGATCCTGAAACATTTGAAATAGAAGCATACTTTAGAAAAGAAGTTGTTGAGAGCGAAGAAGATATGTATGATAGCTTCGTTGAAATAACTCTTGAAGACGCCAAGAAGATAGATCCATCTTATGAAGTTGGTGATGTTGCTAAGGTTCCTATAGATGTAAATGATATAGCAGAATCTTCGAGAATAGCAGCTCACAATGCTAAGGGCGTAATAGTTCAAAAGCTCAAGGAAGAAGAAAGAAAGATAGTATTCAATGAATATATAGATAGAGTGGGCGAAGTTGTTGTAGGCGTTTATGGTCGTGACAATGGAAGATTCGTTAATGTTAACATAGGTTCTGTTGATGCAATGCTCATGCCAGCAGATAGAGTTAAGTATGAAAGATTTAAACAAGGTGATAGAGTTAAAGTTTTAATTTCTAGAGTTGAAGATACTCCAAAGGGACCAAGAGTTTTGGTTTCTCGTAAAGATGCAAGACTAGTTAAGAAATTATTTGAACAAGAAGTTACAGAAATTAAAGATGGCTATGTTGAAATCAAAGCCATTGCTCGTGAAGAAGGTTCAAGAACTAAGATGGCAGTTTATTCACATGATAAGAATATTGATGCTGTAGGTAGCTGTGTTGGTATCAATGGTCAGAGAGTAAATGCTGTCGTAGAAGAATTACAAGGTGAAAAGATTGATATTATAAATTGGGATGACGATCCAGGAAGCTTAATTGAAAATGCACTTGCACCAGCAAAGGTTATCGTTGTTGCACCAAGTGAAGAAGAAAAGGAAGCTCTAGTAGTTGTTCCAGATGATCAATTGTCACTAGCAATAGGCAAGGGTGGTCAGAATGCAAAACTTGCTGCTCACCTTACAGGATATAGAATAGATATCAAGGCAGAAACACAAGCAGTTGAAGATGGAATATTTGATGCTATAGGTATCAACTATGATGCAAGTCTAATTGATAAGAAGCCTATGGACCCATCACAGATGAGAGATGAAGATTATTTCTACGATGGTGTAGATGAATCTAAAGTAAATGATGCTTCTGATGTAAAGGATGACGAAACAGAAGAAAACTAATTTCCATATTAACTAAGGGATATTTGCAAAAGAGGATAATTAATGAAGTTTAGAGAAAAAATGGAATCGTTTGGCATTGATGCCATAGTAAACGTAAAAGATATGGACAGAGCAAGGAAACTCCTTGCTGATGCCGGTATGCCAGTCGAAAAGCTAACAAGTGAGATAAGCGAGGAGCAAGAGCAGATACTTGATGCTAACTTTAGTAAGGCAAGAGCCAAGAAAACAAAATCGAAAGAAGAGTCTTTAGTAGTTAAGAAGGCTCAAGTTAAGTCTGACAAGGAAGATGACAAAACATCAAGTATATTAAAAAAGGTTAGAGGCGCTAATATAAAAGTTAACGCTCAATATTCTGAATCTAATAAAGAACTTCTCTCTAAGATTAAAAAGAGTACAAGGACTACCAAGAAAGATGCTGAAAGTAGCGGATTATCTCCTAATGGAAATCCACTTCCTGCTGATACTTTAAAAAGAGAACAAGAAAAAAAGGCAGGAATTAAACATACACAAGAAGAAATAATTGAACAAGTAGATACTACAGAAAATGCAGTACAAGAAACTTTAGATACAATAAAGCCAGATGTAAAAGTAAAAAAGATTCGTGGTAGTGCAAGTGAAGAAGCAGCTGCAGTAGAAAGAAAGAGAAAAACACTAGATAGTGATGGTCTTGTAGATACGCCTACAGTTAAAATAATAAGAAAGGGTGATGATAAAGCAAGTATAAAACCATCAACTGTATCTAAGGCCAAGATAAATCTTAATAATTCTAGTATGGCAGGTAGAGGCCAACAAAAAACTGGCCAGAGACCAGCAGGAAGAACTCCTGGTCAGAAACCAGGTGTTCCTTTCAATAAGTCAGGAATACAAAAGGCCACATTTAATCCTAACAATGCAACTATAGCAACTGGTGTTTCAAGTAAATTTACAGGAAAGAAAAAAGACGAAAGCAAATTCTCAAAAAACTACGAAGCCAAGAAGAAACAGCAAGGTGGAAAACCTGTAAACAAAAAGCAAGATAAGTACGGTAAGACAGGAAATGGATATGAGTTTGAGTTCAGTGCCAATAAATACAGAAAGAAAGTACCAACTAATAAGCCAAAGGTAGAAGAAAACTCAGAAGAAATCAAGTCAATCATAATTCCTGAGTTCATAACAATTCAGGACCTAGCTAAGAAGATGAAGATACAACCATCTGCCATAATTAAGAAATTATTTATGGAAGGTAAGATGGCTGTTGTTAATACAGAACTTTCTTATGAAGAAGCATCTAATATTGCTGTTGAATATAATATTTTGTGCGACTTAGAACAAAAGGAAGATGTTATTGCAAAACTTCTTGAAGAAGATGCAGAAGATGAAAGCCAGATGGTAACAAGACCACCAGTAGTCTGTGTTATGGGTCACGTTGACCATGGTAAAACATCAATACTTGATGCAATTAGAGAAACTAATGTAACTGAAAAAGAAGCCGGCGGAATTACACAGGCGATAGGTGCATACCAAGTTGAAATTAATAATAGAATAATTACTTTCCTTGATACACCAGGTCACGAAGCGTTCACTGCAATGAGAATGCGTGGTGCCAAGGGTGCAGATATTGCTGTACTTGTTGTTGCAGCAGATGATGGTGTCATGCCACAAACTAAAGAAGCAATATCACATGCAAGAGCAGCTAATGCAACAATAGTTGTTGCAATCAACAAGATTGATAAAGAAGGCGCCAACGTAGAAAGAGTTAAGAAAGAACTTACTGAAGAAGGACTTGTATCTGAAGAGTGGGGAGGCGATACAGTATTTTGTGAAGTATCTGCCAAGAAGAGAATTGGTATAAAAGAATTGCTTGAAATGATTCTTCTTTCTGCAGACGTTCTTGAACTTAAGGCAAATCCTAATAGAAAAGCACGTGGTGTTGTAATAGAAGGTGAACTTGATAAAGGTAAAGGTCCTATCGCAAGAGTTCTTGTTCAGAAGGGAACTTTAAAGATGGGAGATTATGTTGCAATGGGTTCTTGTTATGGAAGAATTCGTGCAATGTCTAATGATAAAGGTGAAAGAATTAAATCGGCAGGTCCATCATGCCCTGTAGAAATTTTAGGTCTTAATGGAGTTCCTCAAGCTGGTGACATCATGGTTGTATGTGATGGAGATAAGGAAGCAAGAGATTTTGCTAATACATTCATTGCAGAAAATAAACAGAAGATGGTTGAAGGCTCTAAGAAGAAGCTTAATCTATTTGACATATATGAGCAGATTAAGGAAGGCGAGCTTAAAGAACTTCCAATCGTCCTTAAGGCAGATGTAGTAGGTAGTGTGGAAGCAGTTAAGGATTCACTTGAAAAGATTTCTAATGAAGAAGTTAAAGTTAAGGTTATACATAGTGGCGTAGGTGATATTAATGAATCAGATGTAGATCTTGCTATAGCATCTAATGCAATTATCATAGGATTTAATTCTAAACTTGCTCCTAACGCAAGAGCAACTGCAGAAAAGGAAAAGGTAGACGTAAGGAGCTATGACATCATCTATAAAGTTATAGAAGATATAGAACTTGCTATGAAGGGTATGCTTGCTCCAGTATTTGAAGAAAAGATTATTGGACATGTTGAAATTAGACAATTGTTCAAGTCATCAAGTGCAGGTATTATTGCTGGTTCATTCGTTCTTGATGGAGAGATAAGAAGAAATTGCAAAGTCCGCATAATGCGCGAAGGAAACCAAATTGCAGAGTCAACAGTTATATCTCTTAAGAGAATGAAAGATGATGCTAAGGAAGTAAAGGCAGGCTTTGAGTGCGGTGTCGTTCTTGAAGATAAGATAGATCTTGCAGTTGGCGACACAATGGAAAGCTATGTAATGGAACAAAAAAATCTTGCATAAAATTTATAAATATCAATTATGAAAATCAAAACACATAATAATTCTCACAGAAGAGAAAAATTAGAAAGTTTACTGTTCGAGGAAATAACTCTTATAGTAGATGAATTAACGGATGAAAGGGTAGCGGGAAATGTGCTTGTCCGTAGCGTTAATTTAACTCCTGATTTTTCCTATGTGAGAATATATGTCAGTGCTATGGATTCTGAAGTTGATAGAGAAAGTATGCTCGAAGGGTTAGATCATGCCAAAGGACATATAAGAGCAGAACTTGCAGGAAGACTTAATATGAAGAAAATTCCTGAACTAGGTTTTGTCTATGACAGTACAGAAGAAGTCGCAAGAAGACTTGAGTCAATAGCTAAAGAAATAAGAGAAGAAAATAATTCTAAATAATTACCACTCATTATTCTAATAACCAATAATCAATAAATTAATTAATTAGTTCTAATAATCAAAATTGCAAGATAGTAAGTCTATTTTGCTACAGGAGTATTTATGAATCTTAATCAATCACAAAAAGAAGCGGTAAATCATATTAATGGACCATGCATGGTTGTTGCTGGGCCAGGAAGCGGAAAAACTTATGTAATAACAAGTAGGCTAATTAATATGATATGGAACAATAATATTAATCCTAAAAATATTATTGTTATTACATTTACCAAGGAAGCTGCCATGCAGATGAGCAGAAGATTTTTTATTCATTCAGAGAAAGAAAATTGTAAAGATACTGAAGATATTAAAAAATCTGATGTGACATTTGGCACCTTCCATGCAATATATTTTGAAATACTAAGAGATAATTTTGGATATAGTGTAGATAGCGTAGTAAGTGAAAATGAGAAGAAGAATTATATAAGAAAAGCAGTACATGAATGTGGAGTGCATAAATATATAAAAAATGAAGACATAAATAAAAAAGAAAATGAAAAAATAAGAAAAGTATATAGGGAACTTCTTAAGAAGGATAAGAAGCTTGATTATGATGAGATGATAAACATATGTAAGGAGATGCTCCTTAAGGATAAAAATATTCTGAAAAAATACCAAGAAAAATATAAATACGTTCTAATTGATGAATTTCAAGATATAAATGATGAGCAATACAGTATTATAAAACTTGTATGTAAGACAAGGAATATTTTTGTCGTTGGTGATGATGACCAGAGTATATACGAATTTAGAGGAGCTGATGGGCAGATATTTAATAAGTTTAAGAAAGATTATAGATTCTGCAAAAAAATAATACTTAATGTTAATTATAGAAGCGTAAGTAAGATAGTAAATTTTGCATCAAGGATAATAAATTATAATAAAACACATTTGCCTAAAGATTTAGTGTCTAATAGCAAGAAAAGCGGATTTATTGAAGTAAGAGGTTTTAGAACAAAAGATGAAGAGAGCATGTATATAACAAAATCTATATTGCATAGGCACAGTGAGGGAATAAGATATAAAGACATGGCTGTGTTATTCAGAACGAATACGGTTCCGTATGTTTTGATTTCATATTTTATAGAATACAAAATACCATTTGTAATTAATGAAAAAATATCTAATGGAAATGGATATAAAAAATTATTTGAAAAATATTTTAATCTTGATGAGGCTACAAAATTAAGGGCTGATGCTGTGCGCCTATTTACATTTCATGGAAGTAAGGGCCTGGAGTTTTTAGATGTTCATATAGTAGAAGCTAATGATGGAATAATACCTCACAAAAAATGTATAGCCCGTTTAGATATAGAAGCAGAGCGCAGACTGTTCTATGTTGCTTGTACAAGAGCCAAGGAAAATCTTCATATATATTATACAAGTGATGGTAGGAAACCCTCGCGATTTATTTTTGAAGGTATAGAAGAAAAAGCATATAGAGAATAGTGAGTTTTCAAAAATTTAAATAACAGGACACAAAGAGTTCACAATATGTTAACATAATAAAAGGTGTTTGGAGGTGGTCCATGACAGTAAAAAATGAAAAAATTCTCATAGTAGATGATGAACCAAAACTAAGAAAGTTAGTAAAGGACTTTTTAGTTAAAGAAGGATATGACATTGATGAAGCTGGCGATGGCCAGGAAGCTTTAGATAAATTTTTAAAGAACAAAGAAAAATATTCTCTAATTATACTTGATGTGATGATGCCAAAGTTAGATGGATGGGAAACTTTAGAAGCAATAAGAGAAGTTTCTGAAATTCCAATAATCATGCTCACTGCAAGAGGAGAAGAATCTGATGAAGTCAAAGGATTCAAAGCAGGGGCTAATGACTATGTTCAAAAACCTTTTTCTCCAAGAATTTTGATCGCGCGTATCAACGCATTATTACGCAGAAAGCATACAGAGAAAGAAAAAGATTTAGTAAAAGGAATTATAAGAGTCGACGAAATGGCCCATCAAGTATTTGTTGATGGCAAGGAAGTAGAACTTAGTTTCAAGGAATTTGAACTCCTAACATATCTTATGGAAAATGATGGCATTGCTCTTACAAGAGAAAAATTGTTATCAGGAGTATGGGACTATGATTATTTTGGTGACTCAAGAACTATAGATACTCACATCAAAAAATTACGTGCAAAACTCGGCGATACTGCAGGTGAATATATCAAAACTATTTGGGGAATGGGATATAAATTTAAGGTAGACTAATGCTTTTTAGAAAAAGTATAAAATGGGAACTTACCATAATATACATTCTGCTCATAGGAATACTTTTTGGAAGTATTGCTGTTTTTAATAGATTCTATCTCGAGAATCAATTTGTAGGTGAGAGAGTAGAAACTCTTGAAAAGACATACACGGCCTTGAATACTTTCATAAGTGAGTCTAAATCTAAAAATATAGATATTAAAGATTTGCTTAAGTCAACCAAGAAAGATACAAGCATTGGTTCTGCAAGAGAAAGATTTGCCGCAATGGTAGACAATCCATTTGTAAGATTCTTGATGAGACTCCAAGATACTTATAATGTTTCTATATCATTGGTTGATAACGATAATGTAGTTTATAACTTAAGAGGTAGTGCAGATAGTGAGAGAAGAATACTATCTCTCATATTTAACGACTTTGAAGAAACAGAAGAAACTAAACTCGTTAAGAAGAGTGATAATTACACGATCATAGTGTCTAACCAAAGTTTAATAGACAGGTATAGACTAAATAGAAGAACTGAAAGAAGCACATCAGATCAAAATGATACCAATAATAATCAACAAGCTGGTCAAAGCCAAACATATAATGGATCTAATATAAGACCAAGACTAGGACAATTTAGTACGGACAAACAGAGAATCATAGAATGTTTTGGTGTATTGAATGATAATGAGACATTCTTCTATATGGAAAGTCCAGTTGCAGCAATAGAAGAAGCTGTTCAATTCTTCAATAGTTTCTTGCTTAAAGTTTTCCTCATAGCACTAATAGTAGGAAGTATAATAATATACTTTGTTTCTGCAAAATTAGCAAAGCCTATAAAAGAGCTTGCTACTGTATCTAAGAAGATGACAGAATTAGATTTTAGTGCAAAATATGATAATAAACAAAAGAGACGAGATGAAATAGGAGTTCTTGGTGATAGCATGAATGACTTAAGCTCAAAACTAGAGAGCACAATAGAAAGTCTCAAGAAGGCAAATGAAAAACTGACGGAAGATATACACCAAAAAGAAAGACTTGATATAATGAGGCAAGAATTTGTTGCCAATGTATCTCATGAATTGAAAACTCCTATAGCTATTATTTCAGGATATGCAGAAGGGTTAACATCTGGCATAGCAGAATCCAAGGAAGATAGAGATTATTACTGCGAAGTAATAATGGATGAAACAAATAAAATGAATAAGATAGTAAGACAATTACTAAATTTATCAAGCATAGAAAAGGGCAATGAGGTAGTTGATATAATTCCTATGAATTTATATGATGTAGTTTCTGGTTCTGTAAATTCTCTAAGTACTATGTCACAAGAAAAAGGTGTGAATATAGATGTGGACATAGATAAAAATATTACGATAGAATCTGACGAAATCAAGGTAGAAGAAATAGTAAGAAATTATGTAACAAATGCACTAAACCATGTTGATGAAAATAAATTAATCAAAGTTTATACTGAAGATATCAATAATAAAATAATTAGGCTTTGCGTATATAATTCGGGTGCGAATTTAAGTGAAGAGAACTTAAAACTAATTTGGGAAAAGTTCTATAAAGTAGATAAAGCTCATACAAGGGCATATGGTGGTTCGGGCCTAGGGTTATCTATAGTCAAGAGTATAGCAGATCAATTAAAAACTAAATGCGGAGCATATAATATACCTGCAACAGATAGTAAAAAACAAGGTATTTGCTTCTATTTTGATTTTACAAAATCTTAATAAAATGTTAAAATAACCTCAATATGAATGCCTAGCAGATATGAGTCTAGGTGCAGGGGGTTATATGAAAAGAATTCTAAGTTTAATTCTATGTATCGCAGTCAGCATAAGTTTATTTTCTCTTACAGGATGTGGAGCTGCTACATCAAGAGGAGCTCAGATCGGTATAGTTACTGACGTAGGTGAGCTTATGGATAAGGGCTTCAACCAAGGAACATACGAAGGTGTTAAGGCCTATGCCGAAGCTAATGGAAAGACATTCAAGTATTATCAACCAGCTAATGGAAATAATGCAAGTGATAATGACAGAGTTGCAGCAATGAGACAAGCAATCAACAATGGTGCAGAAATAATTTGTATCAATGGTTTCCTTCAAGCATCAGCTATTGAAACTGTTGCATCAGAATTCCCAGATGTAAAAATTATATTCGTTGATGGTTGGGTAATGAAGGATCATCCAAATGTAACAGCAATTACATATAAGGAACATGAATCAAGTTATCTTGCAGGTTATGCAGCTGTAAAGGAAGGCTATACAAAACTTGGCGGAACATTTGGCGGAGGTGGTTCTCACCCACCATGTAATAGATTTGGTTATGGATTCGTTCAAGGTGCAGATGCAGCAGCAAGAGAGATGAATAAGCAAATCACAATTAACTACTCATATAAGTTTGGTGACACATTCTCAGCATCAAGTGAACTTCAAACACAAATCGCAGGATGGTATTCACAAGGATGTGAAGTAGTATTCTGTGCAGGTGGTTCAATGTTTGACTCAGTAAAGTCTGCAGCATCTGAATATCCAAATGCTAAGATAATTGGTGTTGACGTTGATCAGAGTAAGGAATCAGATAGAGTAATTACATCTGCAACAAAAGGCTTAAAAGAATCTATCGTAAGAGTATTAACTGACTATTATGCAGGAAAGTGGGATTCATCACTTTCTCTCAAGGAACAAAACCTTGGTGCAGCAGAAAATGCAGTTGGCCTTCCAACAGATACATGGTCAATGAAGAATTTCACAGTTGAAGAATATCAAGATTTATTCAACAAGATTAAGAACGGTACTATAGTTCCAAAATCAGATGTACCAGAAAATGGCAACAATGCAGCATGGCTAGAGAAAGGACTTACTAACACAACAATTAGATTTGAATAATAAATTTTTTAGGGCGAGTAAAATCTTTACTCGCCTTTTTTTGTTTTAAAGGAATAGATAAGTACTATGAGCGAATATGCTATAGAAATGTTAAATATAACAAAAGAATTCCCTGGTATAAGAGCAAATGATAACATAACACTTAGGCTTAGAAAGGGAGAGATACTTGCACTGCTTGGAGAAAATGGCGCAGGTAAGAGTACTCTTATGAGTATATTATTTGGACTATACCAAGCAGATAGCGGTAAAATTTTAGTAAATGGAAAAGAAGTTCACATAAAAGATCCTAATGATGCAAATAAATATGGAATAGGAATGGACCATCAGCACTTCAAGCTTGTTGAGGTGTTTACAGTTTTAGAGAATATTATTCTTGGTTGTGAGACAACTAAATTCGGTTTCCTTCAACTTAAGGAAGCAAGAGAAAAAGTAGTAGCATTATCTAAAAAGTATGGTCTCTATGTTGATCCAGATGCACTCGTTGAAGATATAACAGTTGGTATGCAGCAGAGAACTGAAATTTTGAGAATGTTGTATAAGAACAATGACATTCTTATCTTTGATGAGCCTACGGCAGTTCTAACTCCGCAAGAAATAGATGAACTTATGAAAATAATGAAGGAACTTGCAAAGGATGGTAAGTCAATCCTATTCATTTCACATAAACTAAATGAAATAATGAAAGTTGCAGATAGATGCACAATTTTAAGAAAAGGCAAATATATAGATACGGTAGACATTAAAGATGTTGATCCAGAAAAACTATCTGAATTAATGGTTGGCCGTAAGATAAATCTTGTATCTAACAAAAAACCAGCGGAACCTAAAGAAACAGTATTGGAAGTTAAAGACCTTGTAGTAAAAGATAAGATACATGGAATCAATGCAGTAAATCATGCATCACTTAAAGTTAGAGCTGGTGAGATTGTATGTATTGCAGGTATAGATGGTAATGGTCAACATGAATTTATAAATGCTGTTACTGGACTTATGCCTATAGAATCTGGTCATGTAATTCTTAATGGTGAAGATATATCACAAAAGAGTATAAGATATAAAAATACTCATGGTATGTCACACATTCCAGAAGATAGACATAAACATGGTCTTGTACTTGATTATTCGCTTGAACAAAATATGGTACTTCAAAGATATTTTGAAGATGAGTTCCAAACTATAGGATTTATAAAAGATGATGATGTACGTGATTATGCCAATCGACTTATAGAACAATATGATGTGCGTAGCGGACAAGGTCCTATTACAATATCTCGTACTATGTCAGGTGGAAATCAGCAGAAGGCAATCATAGCAAGAGAACTTGATAGGAAACATAATTTGCTTATAGCAGTGCAACCTACAAGAGGTCTTGATGTAGGAGCTATAGAATATATTCATAATCAGATTATTAAATCAAGAGATAGTGGAGCAGGAGTTTTACTTGTTTCATTTGAATTAGAAGAAGTTATGAATCTTTCAGATAGAATACTTGTTATGCACAATGGAGAAATAGTAGGTGAATTTGATCCTAAGAAGACAGATATACAAGAACTTGGTTTATATATGGCTGGAGCAAAAAGACAAAATATGGGAGAAACAAAGGAGAGTGCAGTATGAATAACAAAAGTAAAAATATGAAAAGTATAGCTGCGCTTGATTCTATAATTGCATCACTTGTTTGTATTCTTGGTGGCTTGCTTGTTGGAACAGTAGTTTTACTTCTACTTTCTATAGTATACCCAAGCATACCAGCATCAGAAGCTATAAGAGGAATACAGATAGTTCTTGCAGGACCACTATCATCTGGAAATGTAAGAAGTATTTTGTTCAACCTTGGTGATATGCTTCTTGAGACAACTCCACTTATGATGACTGGCCTTTCTGTTGCGATTGCATTTAAGACAGGATTGTTTAACATAGGTGCGCCAGGTCAATACTTAATGGGCGCAATGTCATCACTTCTTATTGCATTATCATTTCCAAAACCTGACAATGCAGGTTCCGCATTATTAATATGGCTGCTTGCATTTTTATCTGGTGCAATTTTAGGTGCATTATGGGGTGCAATACCAGGACTACTTAAGGCAGTATTCAATATCAACGAAGTTATTGTATGTATTATGACCAACTGGATCGCAGCTAATATTGTATCTTGGGTTTTCTACTCAACAGGTGATAGATTTATAAATACAGCAGAAGTAAAAACACAATTCATAAGAAAAACTATTACTAACAATATTGAAACAGCGAAGTTTGGACTTGATAAAGTTTTCCCTGGATCAAATATTGATATAAGCATATTTATTACAATAATTATTGCAGTTATCATATATATAATTTTAGAGAAGACAACATTTGGATATGAACTAAAAGCATGTGGTTATAATAGAAATGCATCAAAGTATGCAGGAATGAGCGAAAAGAGAAACATAGTTTATTCTATGGCAATTGCTGGAGCTCTTGCAGGAATTGGTAGCAGTCTCTGGTTCCTCAATGGGCAGAATGAATTTTTATGGAACACATATCTATCACTTCCAAGTGAAGGGTTTAATGGAATCCCATGTGCATTACTTGCAAGTAACAATCCTATAGGAGTAATTTTTACTAGCATCTTCCTTAGATGGATAGAAAGAGGTGGATTTAATTTGTCTGGATTTACAGATTATAATGAATATGTATCTGCCCTTATCATAGCAGTAATTATTTATTTCTCAGGTTTCTCAAAATACATTAAAGACAAACTTAGCAAGAGTCGAACTGAAAAAATAATTAAGGAGGGTAATGAATAATATGGCATTCTTAATACAAAAAACATTAATATATTCAATTCCATTATTGATCGTTGCTATGGCCGGTATGATTTCAGAAAGATCAGGAATTATAAACATTGCCCTTGATGGAATGATGATATTTGGTTCCTTCCTTGGAGCTGAAGTTGTTTATATGCTACAAGATATGGGCATATTTACTGGAAATCCACAAGTAGTTTTCTTGCTTGCCATGCTTGCTGCGGCAGTAGCTGGCGCGCTATTTTCACTCCTTCTTGCATTTTCTGCAATAAATCTTAAAGCAGACCAGACAATAGGAGGAACGGCACTTAACTTACTTGCTCCAGCAGCTGCTCACTTCTTCATTAAAGTTTTATATATGCAAGATAAGCTTGTTATGCCAAAGGATATAGGTTTTGTAATTTTGAATGAAAACATACCAGAATTTATGAAGCCATTTTTTGATAAGGCATATATATCAACATATATAGCAATATTTATATTTGTAGTTCTTTCTATAATATTATATAAGACAAGATTTGGACTAAGACTTCGTGCATGTGGTGAACATCCACAGGCTGCTGATAGTGTTGGTATAAATGTATATAAGATGAGATACATAGGCGTAATGCTTTCAGGAGCACTTGGTGGACTTGGTGGTTATATCTATATTGCAACTGTTGCTGGTGGAACATGTAATGCAGATGTTGCAGGAACAGGTTTCCTTGCACTCGCTATCATGATATTTGGTAACTGGAAACCAGGTGGAATTGTTGTAGGCTCATTACTTTTTGGATTGTTAAAATGTCTTTCATCAACTTATACATCACTAGATCTAAATGGAGATGGTATAGCAATACTTAAAGATTTACCACTACCAATGTATTTTTATAACATAGTTCCATATATTGTGGTTTTAATAGTTCTTATACTCACAAGTAAAAATTCTCGTGCACCAAAAGCAGAAGGAATTCCTTACGACAAGGGTGCAAGATAAAAATATTCTTAAAATAAATTTATAATATTTCTTTACGAGGTTAATTATTTATGGCAATTAGAATGTTTGATTGCATTCAAAATAAAAAATTAGGCCATGAGCTTTCACTTGAGGAAATAGAATACATAATACAAGGATACCTTGATGGTACAATTCCTGATTATCAAGTTTCTTCTTTACTTATGGCTATATGCTTTAGTGGAATGACTAATGAAGAAACTAAAGGACTTACATATACTATGGCCTTTTCTGGAGATAGTGTGGACCTAAGTGAATTTGGTGAACTTACATGTGACAAACATTCTACAGGCGGTGTTGGTGATAAGACTTCTCTCATAGTTGGTCCTGTAGTCTCAGCTCTCGGTGGTAAACTTGCTAAGATGAGTGGAAGAGGACTTGGACATACAGGTGGAACAATAGATAAACTTGAATCAATTCCTAATTATAAAACTACACTACCTCGTGATGAATTCATAAAGCAGACAAGAAAAATCGGAATATCTCTAATAAGTCAAAGTGGAAACATTTGCCCTGCTGATAAAAAACTTTATGCTCTTCGTGATGTAACTGCAACTGTAGATAGCATACCTCTCATCGTTAGCAGCATAATGAGTAAGAAGATTGCTGCAGGAAGTAAGAACATAGTTCTTGATGTAAAAGTTGGTTCTGGAGCATTTATGAAAACATATGATGATGCTTTGGAACTCGCAAGAGAGATGGTTAAGATAGGCAAGATTTGTGAGAGAAATGTTTCTGCTGTAATATCAGACATGAACACGCCTCTTGGTAAAAACATAGGCAATTCTCTTGAGGTAATAGAGGCTGTTGATGTTTTGAAGGGCAATATAGATAATGATGTTGGTAAAGTGTCGGTAGTTCTTGCTGCAGAACTTGTCAGAATGTTCAAGAAAATAAGTATAGATGATGCAATAAAAGAAGTTCTTAAAGTTATTTTGAATGGAAAGGCATTTGAGAAAATGCAAGAATGGGTCGCTGCTCAAGGCGGAGATATAAATGTTTTACTTGATACTTCTAAGTTTGATGAAGCAAAATATCGTAAAGATTTAATTGCAGAAGATGACGGCTATATAGCAAGTATGAATTCAGAAATTATAGGAAATACAAGTGTTATGCTTGGTGCAGGAAGAGCAAAACTTGGAGATAAGATTGACTATTCTGCAGGCATAGTCCTTCACAAAAAAACTGGTGATAAAGTTAAGACCGGTGATATACTTTGTAGCTTCTACACCAATAATGATGAGATGCTTGAACCAGCTAGCGATAAATATATGACCTCTCTAAAATTTTCTAATACAAAACCTAGAAAAGAAAAGCTGATACAAGCCATAGTTAGATAAGAATAGATGAAGATGATTGAAGATGAAAAAATGCGAGAGTATGTGTCGAATATATGTGCTATATTAAATGTCGAAACTCCGATTATAATTTATAATGGCGATGATATGCAAGGCACGTCAAGCGCACAGACCGTATGTGAGAATAACGTCTACACATTGCGAATAGTTGATGGTTCTACAAATCCAACAGACACATATTTTGTCGTAGCAAGAGAAGTGCGCCATATGTGGCAGATGATGACAGATAGAAAAAAATATTTTAGGGACTATCTAACTGCGCCAAGTATAAGCCAAGAAGATCAAAACTCTCAGATAAGTGAAATTGATTGCACTGCATTTGCAATGTATATCATAAGAAAGTTTTTTTCATTGACGCCCAAGATTATCAATTCACCAGAAACCAATAATTTAATAGATTTGAGATATAATTATATAGTAAAAACCTACGGCGCTTAACTCACTGCATTAATAGAAAGGACTTAGCGGGCAAGCGCACACTGTATCTTAGTTTGTAGCCTTAGGCTATAAAAAAGTATGAATAAATGCTACCAAAAAGCTCTTGACAATAATTAGTCCATTTAGTAAAATTATCAAGTTGCTTGAACTAAATCGATTTAAGTTGACCATGGATTAATTGATGCGGGTGTAGTTCAATGGTAGAATGTCAGCCTTCCAAGCTGAACACGTGGGTTCGATTCCCATCACCCGCTTTGGGATAAGCCTAGATAGCTCAGTTGGTAGAGCAAAGGACTGAACATCCTTGTGTGGCTGGTTCGATTCCAGCTCTAGGCATTTAAATATGCGCGAGTGGCTCAGTGGTGGAGCGTCGCCTTGCCAAGGCGAAGGCCGCGGGTTCGATCCCCGTCTCGCGCTTTTATAATTTTTGCGGGAGTGTTGGAATTGGTAGACAAGCAAGACTAAGGATCTTGTGGTTTCATCGCCGTGTGGGTTCAAGTCCCGTCTCCCGCATTAAAGATTAACTACTCGGAAGAGTAGTTTTTTATATCTTATTTGTAAAGAAAGAAGTAATAGTAGTATAATTAAAATAAATTGAGTGATAAGGAAGTAGAAATGAAAACACAGTTAGTAATAATGGCAGCAGGAATTGGTTCGCGCTTTGGATCTGGAATAAAGCAACTTGCCAAAGTAGGCGTCAATGGAGAAGTCATAATTGAGTATTCTATATTTGACGCAATGAAAGCAGGTTTTGATGAAGTTGTTTTGATTATAAGAAAAGATATAGAAAAAGAATTTAGACAATTAATCGGAGATAAAGTTTCTAAACATTTGCCTATCAAATATGTATACCAAGAACTTGATGACTTGCCAAATGGATTTACGCTCGCAAGCGATAGAAAAAAACCTTGGGGAACTGCTCATGCGATATATTGTGCAAGATCTGCCATAGACAGCCCATTTGCAGTAATAAACGCCGACGACTATTATGGAAAGGAAGGTTTTGTAAAAATTCACGACTATCTAATCTCTTCTAAGGCAAATGCTGGAAAACTCGATGCTTGCATGGCCGGATTCATAATCGGAAATACCTTATCTGATAACGGAACAGTGACGAGAGGAGTGTGCAAGCTTGGAGCAAATAATAATCTTGAATCGGTTTGTGAAACATACGAAATTAAATCTACTATAGATAAAGATGGTAATAAAAAGATAATAGGACAAAATGACAATAAAGAAGAAGTTTTAATTGATAGAATGTCACTAGTATCTATGAATATGTGGGGGCTTCCTAAAGAATTTCTAGGTGATTTAGAAGAAGAATTTGTTAAATTCCTTTCTAAAAATGCATCTGATGCAAAGGCAGAATTCTTACTTCCTACATATATAAATGACCTCATCCACTCAGGCAAGATGAATGTTAAGTGCCTTCCTGTAAGTGATAAGTGGTTTGGCGTAACATATGCCGAAGATAAAGACATAGTGGTTAGTGAATTTAAAAAATTACACGATAATAAAACATATCCAGAAAGATTATTTAGTTAATCAAAAATTGTTTTGTTCAAAGAAGAGATAAAATGAGTGAAAGGTTTATTAATGTTCGCGGAGCAGCGGAGCATAATTTAAAAAATATAGATGTCGATATACCTAAGGAAAAATTAGTTGTTTTTTCTGGACTTTCTGGTTCAGGAAAATCTTCACTTGCATTTGACACCATATATGCCGAGGGACAGAGAAGATATATGGAATCACTTTCTTCTTATGCAAGACAGTTCCTAGGACAGATGGAAAAGCCAAATGTTGTATCAATAGATGGACTTTCGCCTGCCATTTCAATTGATCAAAAAACTACAAATAGAAATCCACGTTCAACAGTCGGAACCGTTACAGAAATTTATGATTACTTAAGACTTTTATATGCAAGAATAGGAATTCCTCATTGTCCAAACTGTGGAAAACCAATACAAAAACAAACTATTGATGAAATGGTTGATTCAGTTATGAAATTACCAGAAGGCAGTAAGCTTACAATACTTGCGCTCATGGTTCGTGGGAAAAAAGGACGTCACGAAAAACTTATTGAATCTGCAAGAAGAAGTGGATATTCTAAAATAAGGGTCGATGGAAATCTTTATGATACAGATGAAGATATTGAACTAGATAAAAACATAAAACACACAATAGAAATTGTTGTAGACAGAATAGTCTTAAAAAAAGAAATTAAGAAAAGACTTTCAGATTCTATGGAAACTGCTTTAAAACTTTCTGAAGGAAAAGTTCAAGTAGAATATGATAATAATAAAGCACTTAATTTTTCTCAGAGTTTTTCTTGTCCTGATTGCGATATAAACATAGAAGAGATAGAGCCGCGTTCATTTTCATTCAATAATCCATATGGCGCCTGTCCTGACTGTGAGGGAAAGGGATTTGACCAATATTTTGATACTGATTTAGTGATACCTGATAAAACCTTATCAATAAATGAAGGTGCAATTAATGTATATGGATGGTTCAATAGTAAAGATGAATCAAGTTGGTCGCATGCAATGCTTGTTGCACTTGCCAAGGAATATAAATTTTCCCTAGATACTCCTTGGAAAGATTTATCTAAAAAAGCAAAAGATGTGATTTTGTATGGAACAGATAAAGAATTAAAAGTTAAATATGAATCTCAGTGGGGAGGTAACTATCATTACTATACATTTGAAGGCCTTCTAGAAAATTTAAACAGACGGTATGGTGAGTGCACATCAGATGCTCAGAGAGCAGAGTATGAAGAATATATGATTCAAAAAGAATGTAAGACTTGTCATGGTGGAAGACTTAAACTCTCGTCTCTTGCAGTTACGGTTGACGGTAAAAATATTAAAGAGGCCACAGATCTTTCTATTGAAAAATTTCATGAATGGGTTTTATCTCTTACAAAAAATAATGTACTCACAGATAGGGAAGCAAAAATTGCAGAAATTGTTTTAAAAGAATTAGTTGGCCGCTCAAAATTTTTATGTGATGTTGGATTAAATTATTTGACACTGTCTCGTGCATCGGCGACACTATCTGGTGGCGAGTCTCAAAGAATAAGGCTTGCATCACAAGTTGGAACTGGACTTTCTGGAGTAACTTATGTTCTTGATGAACCTTCTATAGGGCTTCACCAAAGAGATAACGACAAATTGCTTTCGACACTTAAAAATTTAAGGGACCTTGGAAATTCAGTTATTGTTGTAGAACATGATGAAGATACTATAAGAAATGCCGACTATATAGTGGACATAGGACCAAGGGCTGGAGTTCACGGCGGTGAGGTCGTGGCAGT
>JAEEGL015748374.1_pt1 | contig 23638 bp, 21 predicted proteins | sample 9134231 | NCBI WGS metagenome assembly JAEEGL01 (sample SAMN16246548, study PRJNA631951) | gut metagenome | biome: gut microbiome; feature: rumen; material: fiber-attached | host: Bos | place: Iran: Karaj | collected 2018-10 | reverse complement strand
GCGAAGCGGTAAAGAATCTATTCCGGGAAAAGCCTGAACTAATGGCTGAGATTGAGAAACAAGTGCGAGAGAAAGCCGCTGAAGAATAATTATGCATCATGATGAAATGTGGCAAGTTTATGCGCCAAATGGTGAGCCGATTCCGGGGTTTGGATGGGATTCGGCTCTAGACAATCCGGAATTAAACAATGCGGATGAAATTGTGGGGGTGTCGGTAGTTTTTGTTTACCGCGTTAATAAAGATGGTGTTCTTGAGCTGTTGTGGCAGAGAAGATCCGATAAAGTGGATAGGTATCCTGGTGATTATGATATTTCGGCGGGAGGACACATCAATTTGGGTGAGTCTATAGTGGAAGGTGCGGTGCGGGAATGTTATGAGGAAATTGGTGCTAAAATATCGGCGGATGATTTGAGATTTGTGACGATGCGACCATTTAATAAAAATCGGTTTGCTTGGATTTTTGTAGTAGATTGGACTGGAAAGGAAGAGGCTTTTTCGTTTAATGACAAGGAAGTTTCGGAAGTAAAATGGGTATCATTTGAGAAAACCGAAGAATTTAGAAAAAAATATGCTAAAGCACCTCTTAAAAGAGAAGAATTAACTTTTGTTTGTTTGAAGGAATGGTTTTCTCAACATGGATATTTACAAACTAAGTGACGAGATACCAGTTTCTAAGAAAACTGGGGATACTGACGGTGTTCTTAAAATTACCAATATGAAGCAGGGGGTAAAAAATGCCAATCGGGTGAATATTTTTGTGAATGGAAAGTATTCGTTTTCGCTAGATGTTTCTCAGGTGGTGGACTTAAAAATTAAGGTTGGGAAAGAAATATCTGAGGCTGAACTAGCTGAATTTAAAAGGCAGTCGGAATACGGGAAGCTGTATCAGAAAACGCTAGAGTGGGCGATGCTAAGACCACGAAGCGAGAAGGAGGTGCGAGAGTACTTATTTAGGAAGTTTAGAACTTCTTCTGAGGACACGCTCCCTCGCGCCCGTCGTTACGGGGCTCGGTCGCTCAATCCGCTCCTCGTTAGTCGCGGACGGTCCTCAGAAGAAGATTCTAAACTTCCTTTCGAGATAGTTTCGCGGCTGGTCGAAAAAGGTTATGTGGATGATTTGGCGTTTGCTAGGTGGTATGTGGATAATAGGTTTGTAAAAAAGGGTGTGTCTTCGAAACGATTAAGAATGGAATTATTTAAGAAGGGGATTTCTCGGGAGATTATAGATGAGGCTTTGAATGTTAGGGACGATGAAGAGGAGATAATGAAAATTATTGCCAAAAAACGGGCGAAATATGATGACGATAAACTTATTCAGTATCTGTGTCGTCAGGGTTTTCCGTTTGAGCTGGCGCGCGAGAAAGTTCGCTCTTGCGGAACGGATTAACAAAGTTTGGGATAAATTCGGTGGTCTCGGCTTTTTTCTTGATGGTTTTTTCTTCGTCCTTGACGATAATTTTATAATCGGTAACTTCAATTATCTCGCTGCGAGGGACGGTAAGTTCTGGATCAATTAGGGCTTTGGCAATAGGGCGTTTAACGATGAGCTGTTGAACGACAAAATCATTATCGGTGACGGTATAGTCTAATACTTTGCCGAGTTTGCTGCCTTTCTTGGTTTCAACTTTGAGACCAATGAGATCAAAATTGAGGTCGAGGATTTTGCTGATTTTAACAACGTCATCTTTTGCGACGAGTTCGTCAATAGAGTCAATTACGCAGCCATACCTACTGTATTCACGGATTGACTTAACTGCGAGGATATTTTCAGCTCCCTTAATCAACGGACTAGCAATATAGAAAGCGATAATCTTAAGAGTGTCTGGATCGATAATTGGGCTAGAAATCCGCCCGATGACGCCAGAGGCTTGCATGCTAAGGATTGGCGTGCCAATAAGATGTGAACCAGTAACTAACATAAGTTTATTATAACACAAACTCGGAAAGAGGGGTAGCGTCCATGACGTCGTAGTTTGCGATTTTGGTGCGGCGGAGTTTGGTGAGGTAGGCGCCGGTGCCGAGTTTTTTGCCGATGTCTTCAGCGAGAGTTCTAATATAAGTGCCGCTTGATACATGGCAACGAACTGTAAGCTCTGGGTAGTGGTAGTCTAGGATTTCGATAGAGTAGATTTCGACTTCACGAGAGGGAATCTCGAAATCTTTGCCTTTTCTGGCTAGTTTATAAGCGCGTTCGCCGTTTATCTTGATGGCGCTGAATTTTGGCGGAGTTTGGGTGATTTTACCGATAAACGACTTAATTGAAGAAGCAACTTTTTCAAAACTGGGATAGTATTCGCGCGGGTTTATTTTTACAACATGTTCTGCCTCTGAAAAATTTTTTATGTTCGCTTCGCTCACGGAATTTTTCAGAGGTGAAATGTTGTAAAAATCCGGCGAATCATTCGGTTTTTCCTGCGGAAAAACCTCTCCACGTTTTGAAAAAGTTACTTCTTCAATCTCCCCTTCAGGGTCGCCGGTCGATGAAGTGAAGCCGAGTTTTAGGGTGGCTTCGTAGACTTTGTCGAGCTTTAGAAATTCGTTGGATTTCTTGGTCATTTGGCCGGTTAATAAAATTAATAGCCCGGTGGCGAAGGGATCCAAAGTGCCGGTGTGGCCAACTTTGACTTTGTGGCCATATTTTTGCTTTAAAAAACCACGGACTTTAGCGACGACGCCAAAGCTAGATATGCCGGCTGGTTTGTCAATCAAGATAATTTGATTTTCCATTGCATAATTATAACAGATGTGGTATAATTGAGCAATGATAACAAAAGAGAATAAAGACAAGGCTATTGCCAGTGTCGCTCGCGACAAGAACGATGTTGGTTCTCCTGAAGTTCAAGTGGCTATTCTGACTGCTCGCATCAAAGAGGTGACTGAGCATGTTAAGAATAATAAACATGACTTTATGGCTAAAAGAGGTCTAATGCAGATGGTGGGGAAGCGCAAGAAATTACTGAAATATCTTGAAGAGACTGACTTTGAGCTATATAAGAAGACTGTCGCTAAGCTTGGACTTAGGAAATAGTAAAAAAATGTCCCCCGTTCCGGTCGGAGCGGGGGATTTTTGCTGGGGGTTAGATTTGGTCCTCGTCGCCGAAGAGGGCGAGGATTTCATCGGCAACGCTTTGGAGAAACATCTGTACGTAGTACAGTATCTCTCGCCTAGTGTAACGTCCAAGCAATTCTTCAACGCTGCTGACCAACACGCGGATGGTCACCGTGTTTTCAGCTTTTGAAGTGACCAGGTAAGTGAAGCACATACCCGGACATTCTGCCCATCGTTCGAATTTCTTTTTGATCTTTTTGCGGGTTTTTCTTCCGCAGGGAAACCCTTCCATGTACAAATGTTTGTTTTTGTGACAAACATCCATAATGGTTTGGACGGTTTCATTGTCGCTGAAACTGATCCCTTTCATGGTAAGCGTAAAGGGTTCAATTTCGATTTCCTTGATCACTGCCATGTTAATCTGCTCTCCCCTACTTTATTTGTACCACGAGTGTACTCCTTAATTATAGCATATTTTGCATAATTTTTCAAGGTCTGGTATAATAAGAGTGACATTAATAATTAGAGAAGACGGCAGATATGATTGGCTAATGCCTTGGCTGATGGTATCTGATGTTTTCTCTAAGAAAGGACATTTTTATGGATATTATAAATCCAATGGGTAAAAAGACCATTCAGGTATCCACTGATTGGTTGGGGCGAAAACTGACACTTGAGGTGAATCGAGTAGGGTTTCGTTCGACGTCGAGCGTGCTGGTCACTTATGGTGATACTGTGGTGCTCGGGTCGGTAGTGGTGGGAACAAAGCCGGTAGTGCAAGATTTCTTCCCGCTCTCGATTGATTACGAAGAAAAATATTATGCGGCGGGCAAAATTTCGTCGTCGAGATTTATTAAGAGAGAAGGTAAACCTTCGGACGAGGCAGTGTTAGTTGGTAGGTTGATTGACCGCCCAATTAGACCGCTATTTCCTAAAGGTTATCGTCAGGAAGTACAGGTGGTTTGTACTGTGCTCTCTATGGATCCGTCATTTAGGCCAGACTGCGTGGCGATGATTGCGGCGTCGGCAGCTCTTATGAATGCGGGTGTGCCGTTTGATGGACCAGTAGCTGGGATTAGAATTGGGCGTGTTGGTGGTGAATTTAAAGGATTCTTGAGCCCCGAAGAGCGTGAGGTTTCACCACTTGACCTTGTGGTAGCATGTAAAGATGGCAAAGTAGTAATGGTGGAAGCTGGTGCAAAAGAAGTGCCAGAAGAGACGATAATTGAGGCGATGCATTGGGCGGTAGAGAATGTCCAGCCGGTGCTTGACCTTCAGAGAGAGCTTGCAAAACAAGTGGAAGCTCCAGTCCAAGAATATGAGTTGGTTTTGCCTTCCGAGGATGTAATTGAAGAAGTGGCAAAATGGACTGATGGAAAGTTTGGTTCAAAGATTCGTGGCAATGTGATGGAACGTTCACATATGCTTGATGATATTAAGTATGCGATGCATGATGAATTTGCACTTTCAAAGGGTGAAGGTGAGACGGATAATGAAAAAGTGGCTTGGTATGATGAGAATTTACGCGATGTGTACGATCAGGCATTTGAACTTGCAGTATTTAAAGAAGTGCGTCGGGGGATTGTGGAAGAGGGTGTGCGTCCAGATGGTCGTAAATTGAATGAGGTAAGACCCTTAAGCTCTCAGGTGTCAATTTTGCCGAGAGCACATGGTTCGTCGCTCTTTACGCGTGGCGTAACGCAGGCGATGAATATCGTGACGCTAGCGCCTTTGTCTTATGCACAAGAAGTTGATACGATGGAAGTGACCGATGGGAAGAGGCGATATATGCATCATTATAATGCGCCGTCTTATACGGTGGGTGAGCCGGGTAGAATGGGTTCGCCTGGACGTCGTGAGATTGGGCATGGATATCTGGCGGAGCGCGCTTTGATTCCGGTGTTGCCATCCGAGGAAGAGTTCCCATATGCGATTCGCTCAGTAACCGAGATTATGTCGCAGAATGGTTCAACGTCGATGGCGGCGACTTGTTCATCATGTATGGCGCTCATGGATGCGGGTGTGCCGATTAAGAGGCCAGTTTCTGGCGTAGCGATGGGGTTGATGGTTGATGTACCTAAGGGACAGCCGATTGAAGCTTCAGATATTGATAAAGCATATGTGCTGACTGATTTAATGGACGCAGAGGATTTTGCAGGTGATATGGACTTTAAGGTGACTGGTACGACTGAAGGTATTACGGCGCTTCAGATGGATATGAAAGTACATGGTTTGCCAGTAGAAATTCTTGAGAAGGCAATTAAACAATCGCATGAGGGAAGGATGTTTATTCTGGATCATATTATGAGTGTGATTGACAAGCCACGTGCGAAAATCTCAAAATATGCACCGCAAATTGAAAAAATTATGGTGAAGCCGGAAAAGATCGGTACGATTATCGGTAAGGGTGGTGAAACCATCAACAAAATTACTTCAGAAACCGGTGCGGGAGTGGATATTGATGATTCTGGTCTCGTGACAGTGTCCGGTAATGACCCGGAAAAAATCGCAAAAGCTGTAGAATGGATAAAATCTTTGGTGGAAGAGCCGGAAGTTGGGAAGATTTATGATGGTACAGTTGTAACGATTAAAGATTTTGGGGCATTTGTGAATATTATGCCAGGAATCGATGGGATGCTTCATATCTCTCAGATTCGTGAAGGCAAGCGGTTAAAGTCGGTAGAAGAAGTGTTACATGTAGGTGATAAGGTGCGCGTAAGATTGGTGGCGATTGATAATGGCAAATTATCGCTTTCGATGATTGGTGTAAAATAGCCAACATTGATTAAGGGGGTGATTATTAGTCGTTTTTTCCAACAATTTGTGATATAATAAGCTTGAACTTAATAGGAAAATGAAATGGAAAATCAAAGTGACATGAATCAATATACAAATACGACTGATATGGGTAGCGAGACATCGATGCCTGAATCGCCGGTACCTGAGCCGGAAAAAGAAAAGAAAAAGTCAAATGTTTTGGCATTGGTGCTTGGAGCTACTACATTGATAGCAGCTGGGCTTGCGGTTTATTTTGGAATCATGTACTTTGGCAAAAGTAAACCGTCGTGTCCAGCAACCCCGGATTCGCAGGTGGTCTCAAAGAACGACATGGCTTATGAATACAAAGAAGTTAAAGATGTAATGAAGGAATTGGTCGACGGTATCGAGAACAATTGGTCTAGTGTTTCGGAAAATGGGAGTGGGCTAACGTATAAATTGGAAGGAACAGAAACGTATGTTCCAATGAATCTTGATCTTGAAGTGAAAATTAATAATTCGTACACCCCAGAGACGAATGTGGATACTTTGAAGACTAAATTAGTAGGGGCTGGGTTTGAATCGGTTGGTGTCTTGCCGTTTCTAGGCTCAGCTGGTCCAACGATAGATGGATATTTGAATTCTGAAAAAGATATCATATGTGGGGTTTACGCTTCTGGTGATGGGGTTAATCAATACGCAGTTATAGCATGCGCGAAAACTGATTGGTCTTGGTTGACGGAAGATGATGAAACTTTAGTTGAGGAATTGACTACGGCTTATTATGATAAAACGGGTGAATATCCAAAGACGATTTACGGTCTTGGTGGGGAGATAAAGGATAGTCAGTATGAGCCATATCAGACTTTGCAGGTAGCAATTGGTGGTGGGTATGCTCTCTTCTATAGGGTCAGTCCAGATGACGAGTGGCAATACTTTGCTGGCGGACAAGCTCCGTTAGACTGTAGCGATTATAATACAGAAGATTTGCAAAAAGCTTTTGCTGGTAATGTCTGTTATAACGGCTTAGAAGTATCTGAAGTACGTCCGGAATAAGACACTTGGTAGTTTGACTTTATTACCCCTGTAAAATGTGGTATAATTGGTGTTATGGAAAAGATACGGAATTTTTGTATAATTGCGCATATTGACCATGGAAAATCTACTATCGCAGACAGAATGATGGAACTCACGGGCACGGTGGAAAAACGTGAGATGAAGGAACAGCTTCTGGATTCGATGGAGCTGGAGCGTGAAAAAGGTATTACGATTAAACTGACTCCAGTGACGATGAAGTGGAAGGGCTATACGCTGAATTTGATTGATACGCCAGGGCATGTGGATTTTTCATACGAAGTTTCGAGGTCGCTTCAAGCGGTGGAAGCGGCGGTGCTTGTGGTGGATGCGACTCAGGGGATTCAGGCACAGACGCTTGCGAATGTTTATTTGGCGCTCGAACAGGATCTTACGATAATTCCGGTGATTAACAAAATAGATTTGCCGGCGGCGGATGTCGAGGGGACGGCGGCGCAAATCATAAATTTGCTTGGATGCTCGAGGGATGAAATTATCGAAGCATCTGGAAAGACTGGATCTGGAGTCGATAAAATATTAGATTCAATTATCTCTAAAGGACCTTGTCCAACGATTGTTTCGGGGTCGCGTCCCTCGCTCCCGTCTTCACGGGGCTCGGGCGCTAATCCTCGGCAGCAGCCTCCGGAATCCCCCGAAACAACATTGGGTCAAGGTCCTCAAAACACTTTGCAATCGATTTCGGTTCAGTCGCAGACTAAGGCATTAATATTTGATTCATACTTCGATGATTATCGTGGGGTGGTGCTTTATGTAAGAGTGTTTGAGGGAGAGATTCTAAAAAATGCGGAGATTTTAATGATGGCGGCGGGCGTGAAAGGTCTCGCACTCGAGGTGGGGATTTTGACACCAAAAATGAAACCACAAGATAAGTTGTCTGAGGGGCAAATTGGATATATTGTGACGAATCTTAAGACGACGCGTGAAGCAAAAGTAGGTGATACGGTGACGTTGGTAAAAAATCCAGCTATCGAGCCATTGCCGGGGTATAAGAATGTGTTACCATTTGTGTATGCAGGGTTTTTCCCGGTTTCGAATGATCAGTATAAGGAACTAAAAGAAGCAATTGAAAAACTAGCTTTGTCGGACTCAGCACTCCGCTATGAGCCGGAAAATTCACCGGTTCTTGGATTTGGACTTCGGATTGGGTTTTTGGGGTTACTTCACATGGACATTATTAAAGAAAGGCTTGAAAGAGAATTTAAGCTAGATTTGATTGTAACGAATCCATCGACAAATTATGAAGTGGTTTTGAATAATGGTGAGACGATGGAAATTAAATCAGCGGCGGATTTGCCAGATGCGAGTGAAATACTTGAGATTCGGGAGCCATGGGTGAAAGGTGAAATTATTTTGCCAAAGCCGATGATTGGGCCGGTGTTGGATTTGATTAATAAAAAACGCGGGCATCAGACGAGCCTTAGCTATATTGAAGATAGAGCGGTGATTGATTTTGAAGCGCCGATGGCGAATCTTTTGACGGATTTTTATGATCAGCTGAAATCGGCGACGAGTGGGTATGCTTCGTTTAATTATGAACTTAATGGGTACAAGACAGAAGATTTGGTGAGAGTGGATTTCCTAGTGGGTGGACACAAAATTGATGCGCTTTCAATCATGTGCCATCGATCTGAAGCGGATGCAATAGGACGAGAAACGACGAAGAAGCTTAAGGAAGTGATACCTAGGCAAAACTGGGAAGTGGCAATTCAAGCGGCGATTGGGGCAAGGATAATTGCGCGTGAAACGATTGGTGCATACCGTAAGGATGTGACGGTAAAAATCCATACTGGTGATAGAGATAGAAAAGCAAAATTACTTGAAAAACAAAAACGTGGCAAAGCCAGGATGAAGAGATTTGGCAAAATTGATATTCCGTCTGAAGCTTTTACGGTGATGCTGAAACGAGATTAGTGTGTTATAATTATAATATGCAAAAGAGAAAAGTTTTCTTACTTCTTGTGGCGGTGTTTTTGTTGCCGATGCTGGTTTTGGGGCAGAGAGTTACAGCTGTGACGGAGGAGCAGGAGCTTGCTATTAAAGAACATTGTGATGTAATAAAGGATAATTTGAAGGATTTGCAGCGTCGTGATTCTAGGGCTCGGGTATATCTTGGGCGTTATTACGAGACGATGTACAATAAGTTTATTGTGCCACTTAATATTAGGTTGGTTGAGAATAATCTGTCAGGGACGAGTTTTATTAATAATCAAAATGAGTTTAATGAGGTGCGCTCAAGTTTTGTAGCGGATTATGTGGATTATCAAAGGTCACTTGAGGAATTAGTGGGGACGGATTGCAAATCGGAACCAGAAAGATTTTATAATAAATTGGTGATTGTACGTGAAAGACGTGCGATTGTTTCAAGTGATACAAAAAGATTGAGGAGCTTAGCGGGAAAGCATGTTGATTTGGTATTAACTCTGGAGGTAAAGCTATGACAAGTGGCGGAAGAAATTTAGCAATACTTGGTTTTGTTTCGGTGGTGGTGGCGATATCTCTGACTGGTATATCCTTGGCGCTTTATCATAATTCGGGAGATATTTATTTGGACCGGTCACGGCCTGGATATCTGCCAGGTGAGGATGACGAGCCTGACGATATAATTGAAGAAGATTATGAGCTCGATAAAAGTGGTCTACTGACGGATGAATTAATTAAAGATTACTTGAGAGCCTTTGGGAATGAAATCAACGCGGTAGATGCCTACAAGGATCCGTTTAATAGCGAGGCTTTATCAGATGCAAAGCTAGGAATAACAGCTGAATAAGGTTTGGCTAACGTTTTTGGTGCTAAAAATGTGATATAATGGGGGAAATATTTAAGTCTAAAGCGAGGACAAATTATGAACACGAAAGTTACGAAGGCTATAATACCAGTGGCGGGTTGGGGTACGAGAAGGCTTCCAATTACAAAAGTGGTAGAGAAGTCAATGTTGCCAGTAGGAAATAGACCTTTGGTGGATTATTCGGTACAGGAGCTCATAAAAGCAGGCGTGAAGGATATTTATATGGTGGTGTCTAATACCGAGCCATGCCAGGTGAGGGCATTTTATCAGGATAATTTGGCGCTTAACCGATATCTGGTAGATAGAGGTAAAGAGGATAAACTTGAAAAGGCTAAGACCTTGCCGGATGATGTGCATATTCACTATGTGGCACAGGATCCATCTGCAAAATATGGTACGGCGGTGCCGATTGCATTAGCGGTGACAGAGTTTAGTATTAACGAGCCGGTTTTGGTATTTATGGGCGATGATTTTATCTGGAATCCAAAAGGCGAATCGGCGGCGGAAGCATTGATAAAGGCATCATCTAAGGGCGAATGTGCGATTCTTGGTGTAGAGATTGACAAAAAGGATGTAGAAAAATATGGAGTGTTGTCAGTTTCGGATGGAAAACTTACCGGTGTGGTGGAAAAGCCAACTCCAGAGGAGGCACCATCTAATTTGATTAATGTGTCCAAATATGTGATGACTCCAGAATTATTAAAGCGAATTGTTAAATATGTGGATGAAAATGACTTTGGTCCGACTGAGCAGGAGTATATGGTGACTGATCCGATTGATGAGTTTATCAAAGATGGTGGCATAATGAGGGTGGCTTCAACTTCGGGTGAGTATCTAGATGGTGGTTCGGTAGAGGGTTGGCTCCACGCGAATAATGTAGTTTGCGGATAAATAATCTGATTACAAAAAAGATAAATTAGCACTCTTGACGTGGGAGTGCTAATTTGCTACAATAGAGATACTATGCAAGAAGAATTTAGCGAAATAATGAGTCGTTTGTCTGAAAATGCGAGATTCGCGCTTCAGAAATCGGATTATTATGCAAAACGATATAATAATGGGTATATGGGTACCGAGCATCTTCTGATGGGGGTAATGGCGATTGACACTTCAACTGGTGCGAAGATTCTACGAGGGCAGGGCGTAACGATTGATGATGTTGAGAAGTCTTTGAATAAGGTAGCGGTAGAAGTGCCGGGTTCCGATATGGCGATGATGTCACTTTCTGAGGCGGTGATTTTGACTTTTCGGATGGCGCAAAATTATGTTAATGAACAAGGTCTTAGGGTGATTGGGACTGAGCATATATTATATGCGCTTCTTTCGCAGCCAAATTCGAGAGCTTCTTTAATACTTGAAGGGCTCAAAGTTAACAATGATGATGTGCTAGATGAAATTGAGGATTTAGTTGAAAAGCAAACAAAAGAAGAACAGCTAAAGGCGGAGAAGGCGAAATATATCAAGAGCTCTGGACTAAAGTTTTTGAAAAAGTTTGGTAAGGATTTGACGGAAGAAGCAAAGCTCGGCAATCTCGATACGGTGATTGGGCGTGAAAATGAGATTGAACGTGTGGTAACGGTTTTGTCGCGCCGAACTAAATCAAATCCGGTTTTGATTGGCGAAGCTGGTGTGGGTAAGACTGCAATTGTAGAAGGTCTTGCGACTAGGATTGTAAAAAATGAAGTGCCGGGGAATCTAATTGGTAAGCATATTTATCAGGTGGATTTGTCTAGCGTGGTGGCGGGGACAAAATTCCGTGGTGAATTTGAGGAGCGAATCAAGGGAATTATCGACGAAGCAGTTTCGGATGATACGGTGCTGTTATTTATTGATGAGATACATCTGCTTTGTGGGGCAGGAAGTTCGGAGGGTTCGATGGATGCGGCGAACATTTTGAAGCCGGCGCTTGCGAGAAATCAGATTAACCTTATTGGTGCAACGACTTTAGATGAATATCGCAAAACGATTGAAAAGGATAAAGCTTTGTCTAGGCGTTTTCAGACAGTGATGGTGGAAGAACCTTCGGCGGCGGTGACGCTTCGGATTTTGAAGGGCATTAAGAAACACTACGAGAAACATCATGGTGTGGTTATTCCGGATGAAGTGCTCGAGACGGCAATTACGATGTCGCAAAGATATATTAATGATCGTTTTATGCCAGATAAAGTAATTGATGTAATTGATGAAGCTTCGGCAATTGCTAAGGTGGCAGCGGATAAAAAAGGTGGTGGTAAATACAAGAAAATGAAAATCGAAAAGTCGTCACTTGAAGAAAAAATTACCGAAGCGGCAGAAGCAGAAAATTATGAAAAAGCAGCTGAGTACAAGACTGAGCTCGCCAAACTTGAGAAGGAAATTAAACAACTAGAAAAATCCGGTATTAAAGAAACAGAAAATCCAGTTCTCACGGAAGAAAACTTGGCGACCGCTGTGTCACTTAAGACTGGTATTCCAGTATCAAAAGTGCACGGATCAGAAATGAAAATGTTAATGGGGCTCGAAGATGAACTTAAAAAATCAATCATCGGGCAAGATGAAGCGATTTCAGCGGTTTCAAAAGCAATTCGGCGAGGGCGTTCTGGGATTGCGGACGCTCGGCGCCCAATTGGTTCATTCTTATTTATGGGTCCGACTGGTGTGGGTAAGACTGAGCTCGCGCGCGTGATTGCGCGCGAGGTGTTTGGTGGGGAAAACGCATTGGTTAAAATCGACATGAGCGAGTTCGGTGAGAAACATAATGTGTCGCGACTAGTCGGTGCGCCGGCAGGGTATATTGGCTATGATGATGGTGGCAAATTAACTGAAGCAGTGCGACGTAAACCATATTCGGTGATTTTGTTTGATGAAATTGAAAAAGCACATCCAGATGTATTTAATTTACTACTCCAGATTTTGGAAGATGGGGTACTGACAGATGGGCAGGGTAATAAAATAAAGTTTAACAACACGATTGTAATCCTTACATCGAACTTGGGTTCGGCGGATATGTATCGTGAAGGCGAGCTTGGATTTACGGCAAAGACCGCAAAGGACAAAAAAGCTTTGGCGGAAGAATATGAAGAAAATAAATCATATGCGATGAAGGCACTTAAGAAAGTAATGCGTCCGGAACTTATTAATCGGCTGGATTCGATTTTGGTATTTCATGCTTTGACGAAAAAAGATGTAGAAAAGATTTTTGATAATTTGATCGATGATCTTAAAAGGCGGCTTGCGACAAAAGGTGTGGGGTTAAAAGTGGACGACAAGGCAAAGGAATATCTAATTAAGAAGGGTTATGATCCGAAAAATGGCGCGCGACCGCTTCGACGTTGCATTGAAGATGAGGTGGAATCGCTTTTGTCTGAAAAATTGATTGCAGGAGAATTTGTAAAAGGTGATATTTTGCTAGTAAAGTTAGTGAAAGGAAAATTGACGCTCGAAAAATCATAATGTTATGTTTTTAAAACATAAAACGTGTTTTAACAGAGGGAGAAAAAATCATAATAACGGAAGGAAAAAACATGAAAGACTATTTAGTACCAACAGTAGTGGAAGAAACTAATAAAGGCGAACGGGCTTACGATATTTATTCGAGGCTTTTAAATGATCGAATTGTATTTCTTGGTGAGGATGTGAATGCGCATACGGCGAATTTGGTGATTGCGCAGTTGCTTTATCTTGCGCATGAGGATTCAAAGAAACCAATTAAACTATATATTAATTCACCTGGCGGGTCAGTGTATGATGGTCTCGCGATTATCGATACAATGAACTATATCGAGCCGGATGTAGAGACGATCGGAATTGGTCTTCAGGCGTCGATGGGTGCAATGCTCTTGTCGTCTGGTGCAAAGGGTAAAAGATATTGTTTGCCGAATGCGCGAATTATGATTCATCAGCCGTCATCTGGCACGGAAGGTAAAATTACCGACCAGGAAATAATGCTACGCGAAGGTGTGTTTTTGAAAAAACGACTGGCGGAAATTTTTGCGGAAAATACCGGAAAAACATTATCGCAAGTCGAAAAAGACATGGATCGCGATAATTGGATGAGTGCAGAAGAAGCTAAGAAATACGGTATTATTGATGAGATTATAAAATAGTTAGTTTTGTAGTTTTGCGGTTGAAATTTTGTGGGCTTCGTGTATAATATGTATTCTACGTAGTTAAAATAAAAATATAAGAATTATTGCTTTTTGATTGTTTTCGATTATTTTTATGTTATACTTATTTTGTATATCATTATGAAAAGCAATAAATATTTAGTGATGATTGGGCTTTTAGCCACGGTGGGGGTGGTCGTGTTGTTCGGTGTGGTGGGGCTGAACTTATCACGAACCGTAAAAGATTTTACAGCTGAAACAGAGAGAAGTGAAGCCGAGACAATTTTAGCAAATGCAAATGTAGAAGATGAAAGCATTGTAAGTGTCCCGGTAGTTTTTTATGATCAAAAAATGGATGAGTGTGTAAATGAATATGATGAGAGCTTGCGGGCAGCATTAAAGGAACGCCAGTTTGAGTGGGCTAGTTGCGGATATTATAATGATGAAATTGAGACTGAGCTGATTGAGGGTGAACTTGATAGTATGTATCTGCCGATAGCGTTGGGTGGAAGACTATTATCTAATCGTGGCGTGGAGGGAATTAATTTTGCGAGATGGTTTAGTAAAGTAGAAGGTCTTAGTGCAAGTTATGTTGATACTATGGACCTGGTTTATGATGCGAATGAGGCGACTTTTACATATGATAATTCTGATTATTATCCGCTTGATGAAAAAACAATGCAGGGTGAATCTGCTTTGTTGGCAAAAAGTGATAGCGTGAATAAAGATGGACATAACCATTTATTCACGATGAATCTTGGTGTGCCTATTCGGGTGCTTGCAGATGGTAATGAGGAGTTTACTATAACGGCGGATGACGATACGTTTGTATTTATGGGGAATAGGTTGGTGATTGATATGGGAGGGGTACATTCGGCGACGACTGGTAGATTTAGGATTACAAAAGATGGTGAGGTGTACGCTGGGGTGGACGGTGAAGGTTTGGGATATACCGGTGTTAATTTGGAGCGTGAAAATGGGGCGATTATTAGAATCTTTCACGCGGATAGAAATAGCAGTGAGTCAGTATTTAAGATGGAAATTAGGGGGATGGTGCTAAATTTGACCGAGGCGACTTTGGCACGAACTGAGGCTATAGTGGCATATGATCCGATGAATCCGGGATATGTGGCACCGCTTGGTGAGAGCTCGACGGTTGGACCGAATTTGGAGCGGATATTTGCAATAGCGGTAAGCACGCAGGGCTTAATACTAGGGCTTCTCGCGATTTGTCTTGCGGTGGTTATTTCCTTGGTTGTGAGATATTTGCGGCGCGCCCGTAATCAGGAAGAATAATTTTGTGGATTTTGCCATGATGGTCTTTTAGGGGGATGTTTAGCTCGTGGGCGAGTGTATTGACAATGGTGGCGCCAATTCTGAGGCCAGTGAATGAGCCAGGGCCAGACATAAAAGTGATTTCTGTGATGTCTTGCCAGTCTTTGCCGTTTTCTTGTAGTTTGTCGTGGATGTATTTGAGGAGTTTTTCGGCTAAATCATTGTTTGATTCCCATTCGTAGGTTTTGTCGTTTAATTTGAGAATGGTAGTGGGGGTGGAAGTATCTAGGAATAAATGGATTCCTGTCGTGTTTGATGACCGAATAGTATCATTTCGGGTCGCCTCTCTCGCTCCCGTCTCCACGGGGCTCGGACGCTCATCCTCGGCAGCAGCCTCCGGAAGTCCCTCGATGATACTATTTCGGTCATTATTGACCGCTATGCTACGGGTGGAGTCGGGGTTGGTGGTGATGGTGATGGTTGTGTGATTTTCGGGGAGGAGATTTTTGACGGAGTTGGCCCATTCAACGATGACGATGTGGTTATTTTTGATTTTTTCCTTGAGGTCGTTTGCCATAATACCAGGGTCTTTTAAGCGGTAAAAATCATAATGAGTGAGAGTTTTGCCGTTTGGGAGGGCGTAGGATTTAGAAATGGTGAAACTGGGGCTGGTGACTTTTTCTTTGATGCCGAGGCCTTCGGCGAACCCGCGTACAAAAGTAGTTTTGCCGGCGCCGACGTCGCCGACGAGCTCAAAAATCGAGCTGGTTTGTTTTTTTGCTAGCGCTTTAGCGAAATCTATCATTTCTTGCTCGGAAGCGATTTTCATGGTAGTATTATACCATGAAAGTATATATATCGGGGATATCTGGTACTGGGATGGGGCCGCTGGCTTTGATGGCGGTGAAAGCGGGGATTGAGGTAGTGGGGTCTGATTTGGCGCAAGGTGCGATTTATAATGAGCTAATTGCGGCTGGAGTGAAGGTGTATATTGGCACGCAAGATGGGCAGTTTTTGAAACAAGAAATGAATGGGTTGGATTGGTTTGTGTATACTTCAGCTTTGCCACATGATCATCCGGAACTAACTATGGCTTGGGGGGCAGGAATTAGATGTACTAAAAGAGATGATTTTACGGCGTTTTTGGTTGAAAGATTGGGGCTTAAGATGGTGGCAGTGGCGGGAACACATGGTAAGACGACAACGACATCGATGATTATTTGGGCAAGCCTTAAACTTGGTTTGCCAGTTTCTTATATTGTGGGGACGACGCTCGGATTTGCGCCGTCGGGCGTGTATCATGTGGGGGATAAGTATTTTATTTATGAAGCAGATGAGTATGATAAGAATTTTTTGAAATATCATCCGTGGCTTGCTGTGATACCGTTTGTGAGTTATGATCATCCGGATATTTATCCGACACAGGAAGATTATGAAAGGGCGTTTAAAACTTTTCGGTCGCAGAGCGAGATGGTGATTGACAATGATACCGAGAAGAGAATATTTAAGGCGGGGGATTTTAAATTGGCAGGTGAGGCGAGACGAAAGGATGCTGCGCTTGCGGCAGAGGCCGTGCTGAAAATGTTGATGATTGAGGCACGTGAAAAAGGTGAGGTTGCCAATGTAGACGCTGCAACAATTATTAATATTATGAATGAGTTTCCTGGTGTGGGGCGTAGGTTTGAGCGGATTCGTGACGGGCTTTATACGGATTATGCACATCATCCGGAGGAAATTACAGCGACAGTAGAAATTGCACTTGAGCAGGCAAAAAATGATGGTCGTAAAGGCGTGGTAGTAGTTTATCAACCGCATCAGAATACGAGACAACACAAGGTAAAAAGTGGGTATAAACATGCGTTTGATGGAGTCGAGAAAGTTTTTTGGTTGCCGACGTATTTGACACGAGAAGATCCGATGCTCGGAATTTTGTCTAATACTGAACTTGCGGCAGGAGTGGATGGCGGTATTGCGGAGACGGCGGAGCTAAATGATGATTTGAAGGAAAAGCTGAATCAATATCTGAATGATGGGTATTTGGTGGTACTTATGACTGCGGGGCCGGCAGATGGGTGGCTGAGAGAAAAATTCTTAGCTTAAATTATACGAAAAAATAGTGCTTTTTTTATTCGTTTATGCTAAAATTGAATTATGCTGGAGCGTAATAAAAAGAAGCTGACTTTTGGACTAGCTGCGGTGCTGGTGGTAGTGATTGTTGTTGTAGTGGGGGTGGTGATTGGGCTAAAAATTGGTGCTGACGAAAGAGGCGTTGATAATCATGCAATTAGCGACGCTAATTTTATGTGCAATAAAGTTGTTGCGGATTATAAAAGTGATAATAGCTTTACTTATGACGATGCGATAGCAACGCTCAAAGAAGGTTCAAAAAAAGGCGGAGCTTCGTATGAAGTGGATGTTATTGTTTGTACGGCGCAATTTATTTATGAGTATGGGCAAGATTTTGATGGTGCGGTTTCAATGATGAATAGTGCTGAGAAGTTACTAAATAAGGTTGACGAAAATGCTTTGGCAAATTATTATGCCACTTTTGGAAGATTATATGAGAGGGGAGGAGATGAAGAAAAGGCTAGATTCTATATGAACAAAGTTGATGAGCTTTTCGATAATAATAGTGATGAAACGGAGGAAGATGAGTCGAGTAGTTATTAAACGTATACGTTCGGTGTTTGGTTTATTAGCTATGTTGTTTGGAGGGGTTGTTTTTCTAACTGGTAGTGTAGTAGCCGAAGGTGAAGGCGCAGTTATTGGCGGTGGAGCGGCTCATAATCCTTCGCAATCGGGCCATAGTGGTGGTAGTTCATCGTGGTTGAATTCTTATTCGTGGATTTACTATGAACCAGTAAATGAAACCAGTGGTGATATATTATTTCGTCCAGATGCCCCATTGTATGAAAGCGTGTCAGCTTCAGAGGCCCATGCGAACAATAACCCTATTTCTGGCGAATGTGGTGGGCGGGGTTTTTGGCATTATGGTCAGGATGCTGTGGCTAGATACGGTGGAAATTTTGGTTTGAATTCGTTCAGGCATTCTGAGGGGGGTGAAGTGTATTCAACTAGCCAATTTACATATTCTACGGTAAAGGGCGAAAACTATGGTCATGCTTTTAGTTTTGATTATACGAGTACTTTGGGGAGGGCTACAGGAAATTCTTGGTCACTTAATCATGTGCTTTATGATAATGATAATCCTGTATATAGGGCTGCTTATTATGATAGTGGCGATGGGCTTTGGACCGAGACTATGGTTGACGGGAAAAAGGTTAAGACTACTCGTGATGCGCTGGAAGCTTTCAAGCAAGCTTATAGTATAAAAACGACTACTCGTATTGAAGATTATCCGTATGGAAATAGATTTCCTGAACCTGATGAGCTCCCTGTATATTATTTTTGTTGGTGGCCCGGCATGGAGCCTGAGGTAGAGTATTTTACCAAGTCGGAAGTGGTGATCGATGAAACGAAGGAGCCAAAAACTGCTTCGACTGGTGTTTCGGATGCAAAGTTTTTGGATGGAGAGAAGGCCGAAGCTGAAAAAAGCGGATATGCGGAAGGTGATACTGCCACCGTGAAGTTTTCTCCAAATATTTATTCTTCTCAAGAGCTTGAGGAGGCAACAAAATGGACAATAACGAGAGAATTTCAAGCAAGTAATAATTTTGATTATGAAATTGAGGTAGCAAAAGGAAGCAAAGAGAGTGAGGAAAAAGGTTCGGCGGCTACGTTAAAAGTTGAGTGTACCTTCGGGAGCGATAAGTATTATGCTGAAGATGACTGTAGCTTCTTAAGGGAGGATGAGTTTAAGATAACTTTTAAGACTCAGGGGGAGTTGTTGATATGTGAGTATATTAGTATTGATGATAAGGATCGGCAGACTGCGGCTTGTGCTAAGCTTATAGTAAATCAGAGTAATGAGTATCTTGCAAAGTCTACCGTGGCAATAAGAGGTGGACCGCAAGCGGAGAATATTGACGATACTGGAGTGACTCACGATGGTGATGCGTATGTGTTTGAAAATAATATTGATTTAAATGAAGAGGATGGTGAAAGGGAAGTTGTTTTTTCGCATAATATCTATTCAAAGAGAAAAATAGAAGATATTGAATGGGAACTAAAAAGGGAAGGATTTAATGGCGATGGTTATACAGTGATTGAGCAAGAATTATGTCCTACACCTTGGTATAATAATAATTTGGCGAATTTTAGAGAGTATGAGATTGGAAGTGATGACATTTATTTTGGTGAGCCACAGGATGAACGAGGTAGAGCATGTGAGAATGGTGGGTGGAAATATATAGTAAGAGAGGTGTACAAGATAAAGCTGACTGTGGCGCCTAAGACGTACGAGTTTTGTGAGGAGGTCTACGTTGATGGTTTGCGTAAAACTCGTGTTTGTGCGGCTTTGAGTACGAAGATAGATATACCAGGAGGATGTGCCCAATGGGCACCTGATAGCTATTATAGGTCCGATGAGTATGCCGGTTGGACTTCGGTGGTTGCAAAGATTAAAAATACATCAATAGGTGACGAGTGGATGGATAGTACATACGCTAAGCCGGATGATGATATTGACTGGGCGTTTTGTTATTATCCTGGTGTACAGAAAACGGCTGGGACGCTGGCAACAAACAATCATATTAATGAGTCGGCGGGGCATCCTGATGATGACTATAGTTTGACGTATATGGAGCTGTACAAGTTTGGTAGTCCTTGGCAGAACTTCTATAAGCTTTATCATTCTGGCAAGTTTACGCCAAGGTTTACTGGTAAAGGCGAGAGTAGGGGAATAGGCGATTCGTCCATGCTGGAGTATTTTACGGATGAAGAGGAAACGACTTATCGGGTTGAGAGGGGTCTCAATAAGAATAAGGCCGGTGAGGTGTTGTATGGTTGGATTACTAGTGGTATTCCAACTTACGCTAGCGTAAGTAATATGGGACCGCACAGTTGGAAATGCCATTGGCATGATGAAGATTGTGACGAGTGTGGCTCGTATTCCTGTAATTGTGTTACAACAACAAACGATGATGGTACGACGTCAAAAGACTGCGATACTTGTTGCCATAGCTGTTATGCAGATATTTGCAAACACACTGAGGACTATATAGCACATTCAATTAGCAATGTGGCTGCAAAAGATAATGCGTTTGTAAAAGTTCCTTATAATTTTATAAATACAGCTACCGTGAATCAAAAAAATGATCCTGTATTTGCTGGCGAAATAACTGAACTGAGTGATTACACGGTATCTATTAATGTGAAACATAATGATGTGACACATGGTGATTATATAACACAGGTTGACGATGCGAAGATTGAATTAGTTGCTTACGTGTCTACGCAAAATAGTGGTAGTGCTATGGATAGTGTTGGCGATGGTAGGAATTATGATATTTGTAGTGCTCTAAGCGTCTATAGTTATGAGAGTTGCATTGAGCTTGATGAAAAAGATGGATTTATCATGAATCCTGAAGGAAGAATGACCACAACTAGAGAGAGTTTTCATAATAGCGATTTTAATAAGGAATATAGTGTGTTTGATACCGAGGCGGGAAAGTATTTCTGTGTGGTGGCGGCGGTTTATCCGGCAAACAGTGGCGAAGATACTAATCTTTCCGCTTCTGGGAACAACAAATGGTATGTGTCGGCACCTAGCTGTAGGATTATTGCAAAGCGGCCAAGCTTCCAGGTAAGGGGTGGTAGTACCTATTCGTCAGATAGCATATCAACATCTACGAGTAATAAGAATAATGTGAGAGGCGTGTATGGTTATACGCCAACGAATCGTGGTCTTACTGTGGTATTTGGATCTTGGGCGGAGGAGAGCGTGGTTGCAAATGGTATAGTGACTGGCTTTGCTTCGGGTGCTGCGAGTGGCTTAGCTGGTAGTATCGAAGGTCTTAATCCTAAATATTGTGATACAAGAGTACCAATTAGTTTTGCAAACTATACTAATTTGATGGGTGGCATTTGCCCTCATGATGCTCAAGTTGGGCAGCTTGGTGTCACGATTAATGGTGGAAAGGATGATATATCTAATTACTGGTTAGTAACTAATCCAGTTAGTGTTTCTGGGGATACGGCTAATCTAGCAATAGAAAATAGTGGGTATGTTACCAGGGAAACGCTTCAAGGTGATAAGGTACGTTATACATATAAGAGTGGTAATTTAAAGATTATGAGCACCGATAGTATAGGTGCTGGCACAACTCATATAGTACGTGTGGATGGTAATATTTCAATTGAAAGCGATTTGCTATATAGGGATGGTGAAACATACAATAGTATTCAGTATATTCCAAAGATGGTGATTTATTCAAAGGGTAATATAAACATCAGTTGTGACGTTAATAGAATTGATGCAATTTTGGCTGCGGAAGGAACTGTGAATACTTGTGCGGATGTGGCTGGTAATTCTCCTGATATTAATGATCCAGCTAGATCGAGGCAGCTTGTGATAAACGGTGCGGTTTTAACGAATAAATTAGTCCTCGGTAGGACTTATGGTGCTGGTGCTGGACGTGCTTCGGGGATTCCGGCGGAAATTATCAATTATGATCCTACGGCGGTGTTGTGGGGAAGAAAGAAGGCAGAGGGGGATGCTTCAAATACGATGATGACGGTTTACCAACATGAACTGGCGCCAAGAAGATAGCTTCTTAAGTATGATATAATAGCTGCATGAGGAGTAATACTTTGTTTGTATGTCAGCAGTGTGGGTATACTTATAAAAAATGGGTTGGGCAGTGTACGAATTGCCAGGCGTGGAACTCTTTGGTGGAACAGGTGGTTGAGCCGGAACTTGGGAAAAAATCTGCAATTGAAAAAGGTAAGGCGTCTGGTAAAAAACTGGATTTTGTAAAGCTGTCATCCGTAGTGCCAAGTGATGCAAAGGCAAGACTCCTTACGGAGTTTAATGATTTGAATGCGGTGCTTGGTGGGGGGATTTTGATGGGGTCTGTGTCGTTACTTGCGGGGCAACCGGGGATTGGTAAGTCTACACTGCTCATGCAAATCTGTGCTGAGGTAGCAAAAAACCATGACGTATTATATGTTTCTGGTGAGGAGTCGGCAGGGCAAGTAAAGCTTCGTGCAGAAAGATTGGGGGCAAATTCGGAACGACTTAATTTTGCTGCATCTACGTCTAGTAATGATATTGCCAAAACAATAGATACTGGTGAATTTGATCTCGTGATTGTGGATTCAATCCAGACGCTTGCTATGGATGAAATATCTTCAGCGCCAGGAACGGTGTCACAGGTAACGAATTCTGGAAATTTGATTATACGTGCAGCAAAACGAACTGATACTGCAGTGGTAATAGTGGGGCATGTAACAAAAGATGGGACCCTTGCTGGTCCGAAAGTCTTGGAGCATTTGGTGGATGTAGTGCTAAATTTTGAGGGTGATCGGTATGGCGGGTTTAAGACAGTGAGGGCTGTGAAAAACAGATTTGGTTCAACTAATGAAGTGGCAATTTTTGAGATGCTGGGTACTGGGTTAAAGGAAGTGCAAAACCCGTCGGCGGTACTGCTTGCGGAACGAACTAATACTGATGGGTCGGTAATTTTGGCAACACTTGAGGGGAATCGGCCAATTTTGGTGGAAATTCAGGCGTTAGCAACGAAGACTAATTTTGGTTATCCGAAACGGACAGCGTCTGGATTTGATATTAATCGGTTGAATCTACTGATTGCGGTATTAGAAAGACGTACAAAACTAAAATTATCCGATAAAGATATTTTCATTAATGTGGTTGGTGGAATGAAATTACAGGATTCGGCGGCGGACCTTGCGGTTTGTATGGCGATAGCTTCGGCGGTAGCAGGACGCAAACTTGATGAATCATATGTGGTGTTTGGTGAGATCGGGCTTGGAGGAGAAATTCGTTCGGCTTTTCGGGCAGATCAAAGAATTGCGGAGGCAAAAAAACTTGGATTTCTTCATGCGATTGGGCCTGCCACAGTGCATGATAAATTTGTAGTACCAGCGAAAGATTTGCGTGAAACTTTGATAAGGTATGTTAAATGAGAATACTTGGAATTGACCCGGGAATTGGAATCTGTGGTTTTGGATTGATTGAGACGACAAGCCGAACCGGTGCGAGAGCATTGGATTTTGGTGCAGTGACTACAAAAGTAGATGCGCCGATGTCGGAAAGGCTGAAAGAACTATATGAGTCGTTGACGATTGTGTTTGATGAATGTAAACCGGAAGTAGTGGCGATTGAAAAACTATTTTTCTCAAAAAATATCACGACTGGAATTGCGGTGGCAGAAGCACGTGGAGTAATATTGCTCGTTGCGGAACAAAAAGGGGCAATCGTGCGAGAATATACGCCGAATGAAATAAAGAAGAGTTTAACTGGATACGGGGCGGCGACAAAAACGCAAATTGAGGAAATGGTGCGAATGCACTTGGGATTAAAAACCAAGCCAAAGCCCGATGATGCAGCAGACGCTTTGGCGGCTGCGATTACGTGTAGTTTTTTGTATCGGCCAGATGATATAATTGAAGTAGAAAAATTTTCTAATAATAGGAAGAAAAAATGATTGCACATATAAGAGGAACTGTTT
>JAEEGL015336624.1_pt1 | contig 23638 bp, 20 predicted proteins | sample 9134231 | NCBI WGS metagenome assembly JAEEGL01 (sample SAMN16246548, study PRJNA631951) | gut metagenome | biome: gut microbiome; feature: rumen; material: fiber-attached | host: Bos | place: Iran: Karaj | collected 2018-10 | reverse complement strand
TGATACAGGGGAAAATGGGACCGGATTATTCGGCCGAGGTTCCCCTGTATTTTTCGTGCAAAAATGAGAAATATATTCTTTTGGTTGAGGGGCGTGCCGACGGGATCATTGTGAACGATGAGGGTGTGACTATCGATGAGATCAAAGGTACCTATCGAAAACTGGAACATATGAAGGAACCTGTCCCTGTCCACCTGGCGCAGGCGAAATGCTATGCGTATATGTACGGAATGGATAAGCAGTTAGAGACAATAAGGGTGAGGCTAACTTACTGTAATCTCGATACGGAAGAGATAAGGTATTTTTATCTGGATTATGATTTTAGGGAGCTTGAGAACTGGTTTCAAAAGCTTATAAAGGATTATTCCGTGTGGGCGGAGCTTAAATGCGACCAGTATACCGGACGACAGAAATCCATCAGTGAACTGGTATTTCCTTTTGACTACCGCAAGGGACAGAAGGAACTGGCTACACAGGTATATCAGACTATCGCGAATAAGAAAAAACTTTTTCTGGAAGCACCGACAGGCGTCGGAAAGACGATTTCAACGGTGTTTCCGGCCATTAAGGCGATAGGAGTCGGTAAGGCGGAACAGCTTTTTTATCTCACAGCCAAAACTATCACCAGGACGGTTGCACAGGAGACATTTGAATTACTGAGAGAAAAAGGACTGAAATTCAGAAGCATCACGCTTACGGCAAAAGAAAAGATTTGTTTTATGGAGAAGGCGGATTGCAATCCGGATGCCTGTGAATACGCTAAGGGACATTATGATAGGGTAAATGAAGCTCTTTTCACGCTTTTAAGCGAACAGGAGGTGCTCTCAAGGACTGTAATAGAGGAATATGCGCATAAGTACAAGGTCTGTCCTTTTGAACTCACACTGGATGCTACGCTTTTTGCGGATGCCATAATATGCGATTACAACTATGTTTTTGATCCGAATGTTAGATTGCAGAGATTCTTTGCCGACGGGATACAGGGCAGTTATATTTTCCTGATAGATGAGGCTCATAATCTATTGGAGCGGGGAAGGGAGATGTACAGTGCAACTCTCAAAAAAGAAGATTTTATGACACTTCGAAGAGAGTTAAAAAAGACAATTATGTCAGAAATGACAGTAAAAAATAAGCATAAATCCATAACGGGACAGATGTTATTAGATTTTTCAGGTGCTATAATTACTGAAGATATGGGTGTTTCGGACGAAACGACGGAAAAATCGGAAAAGGATCCTCCGGAAGACATGACATATGAGCTGACAGATGAACTGACAGCTGATGTGACATCAGATATGACATTAGATACGCTTTATTTTACATCGGGAAAGAAAGATCGTGGAGCGGCAAAGAGTATTCTGGTAAGAAACGGTTACGCCGACAGAATGATTGCCCAGCTGGAGAAATGCAATAAAGTCCTGCTTGAGATGAAGAGAGAGTGTGAGGGCAGGATGGTTGTTGAGGAGATAGATGAATTCATCAAGCCCCTGAACCGACTGTATGCCGCTTTCAGTGATTATCTTGAGGAAAGGGAACAGAATAAGCCCGAAGTGGTGGATCTGATCCTTGAATTCTTCTTTGAGACGGCACATTTTCTGGACATGTATGAGATCATGGACAAAAACTACGTAAAATATGTTCAGACCGGGGACGACGGAGAATTCATCATCAAGCTATTCTGTGTAAATCCCGGAGAAAATCTTAAAAGCTGCATGAAAAAGGCGGTAAGCACCATACTGTTCTCGGCAACATTTCTTCCGATACAGTATTATAAGAAGCTATTGGGAGGGGAAAATGAGGATTACGAAGTTTATGCGAAATCGGTGTTTGATCCGTCAAAGCAGGCTATTTTCATTGCAGACGATGTAACGAGCAAGTATACGAGAAGGTCCGAGAGCGAATATCATAGGATTGCGGAGCATATAGACGGTATTATCCATTCCAGAGAGGGAAACTATATAGTATTTTGCCCTTCGCATGCATTTATGCACGCACTGTATGATATTTATTCCGAGGAAATGGCTCGCCCGGGTGAAGAATGCATTATGCAGCTTGAAAACATGTCCGAGGAGGATAGGGAGGATTTCCTTGAATTGTTCAGCCTCGAGAACCGTCTCACAGCGTTCTGCGTACTTGGTGGGATATTCAGCGAGGGCATAGATCTTAAGGAAGATAAGCTTATAGGTTCAATTATTGTAGGAACCGGATTGCCGCAGGTTTGTTTCGAGCGAGAGCTCCTGAAGGTTCATTTCAGCGAGGAAGGAGAGGACGGATTCGATTATGCATACAGATTTCCGGGGATCAATAAGGTCCTTCAGGCAGCCGGAAGGGTGATCAGGACCGAAAATGATAAGGGAATCGTCGCTTTGTTGGACGAGAGATTCCTTCAGACCAGTTATATGAAGCTTTATCCGCAGGAATGGAAGGTATGCAGGCGCGTTAATGTTAATAATATAGGCAGAGCGGCACAGGAGTTCTGGTCCGATTAACGGACCGGGACTTTTTTTTACCGGGAGCCTAATTAGGGCTCTTTTTTGTTGACATAATTTCACATAAAACACATGATATTTTTGTGGAAATTAGCTAAATTATGTTAACTACAAGAATCTCGTTTTGATGTCATTTATGCATTATTACTAAATATGACAGCCATTTTTTGCAATTTATGACATATACTTCGGTTTGTGGATAACTCTGTGGATAGTGTGGATTTCTTTCGAAAATATCGGTATATCGACTGTGGATTAATGACATTGGAATATGACAGCAGTACCCGTGTCAAAGGTGAAAAATGCAAGAACAGGCATGTCACAGGTGCGCTAAAACCACCGGAATTATGTAACTTAAACAGATGCGTAATTTGAGTTTACATAAAATTGACAATAAAAACACCAAAAATGCGGTTCCGGGAATGTATGTAGATGCACGAATCGTTTGTTTATGGTAAAATGAAAAAAGATTAAAGTGTCGGAGGAGGAAAACGTGTATGTGGGCATATGAAAGTGTGTTTTATCAGATATATCCGCTTGGTTTCTGCGGAGCGCCGTTTGAAAACGACGGTGTGGCTAAGAGCAGGATCCTTAAGGTGCTTGACTGGATACCCCATATGAAAAAAATGGGTATAAATGCAGTTTATTTTTCACCCGTTTTTGAGTCGGATACGCATGGATATAACACCCGTGATTATAGAAAGATAGATACCAGATTAGGCACAAACGAAGACTTTGCAGGTGTCTGCAAAAAACTTCACGAAAACGGTATAAAGGTAGTGCTGGACGGCGTTTTCAATCATGTTGGAAGAGGCTTCTGGGCCTTTCAGGATGTCCTTAAGAACAGAGAAAGCTCTCAGTATGTAAGCTGGTTTTCGAGGATAGCCTTTGACGGCAATTCAAATTACAATGACGGTCTCTGGTATGAGGGCTGGGAAGGCAATTATGATCTTGTGAAGCTCAACCTTGGCAATGAAGATGTTGTAAGACATCTGCTTGACTGCGTGACAGGCTGGGTAAATGAGTTTGATATAGACGGATTAAGGCTTGATGTAGCGTATTGCCTTACAGATGAGTTCTGTCGCAGGCTGCGTGCCCACTGTGACGGGATAAAGGAGGATTTCTTCCTTGTGGGAGAGGTTCTTCACGGAGAATACGGACGTATGCTTCAGGCCAAAAATCTTCATTCACTTACAAATTATCAATGTTATAAAGGGCTTTATTCGGCGTTTAACAGCTACAATATGTTCGAGATCATCCACTCTCTGGCAAGGCTTTTCGGACCTGAGGACTGGACAGTTGCCAGAGGGGCACATCTCTTCAGCTTCTGTGATAATCATGATGTGACCAGAATAGCTTCCATCCTGCAAAATGAGAAGCATTTACCTCTGATTTACGCTATGTGCTTCGGCATGCCGGGAATCCCTATCGTATATTATGGCAGCGAGTGGGGAGCAAAGGCGAGAAAGGAAGAGGGAGATCCTGCTCTCAGAGCATGCTTTGACGAGCCCTGCTGGAATGAACTGACGGACTTTATCGCTAAGCTGGCGGAGGCAAAGAAGAATTCCATGGCACTTAATTACGGTGATTTCAGACAGGTAGTACTCACAAATCGTCAGTGCATTTTCCAGAGAGCTTGTGACACAGAGCGAGTTCTTGTTGCGATAAATGCCGATGAAAACGAGTTTATCGCTCATTTTGACGCAGGATGCGGAAAAGCGGTAGATCTGATAACCGGAGAAGAACACGATTTCGGCGGTGGAAGTAAACTGCCTCCGTACAGCGCATTTTTCTGGAAATGTGAGCACTGAATATTCGGATAACGAGAGAAACAGATAATGGATATTACCGATATTACTTTTGAAGTCGGATATGGTGAGAACAGGTTCTCGATGAAAAGGGGAAGCTTTTCGTACAGGCGCAAACGCAGATACAGACATGCGGCTGTGCTGAAAAGTGCCGACATGCTCGAGAACGGAATCCGTATGTATTTTTCTGAGGAAAAAAACAATAGGGAACATGTGTTACTCATTCTCAAAAAAGACGAGTATGTTGAGATAAGCTACGAAAATCCGGCTTATGAAGACGTGAACAGATATTTTATAACATTTGTTTCACGTAAAGATGAAAAGTTTTTCGGGTGCGGAGAAACATATTCGCAGCTGAATCTCAAAGGTGAGAAGGTAAGGATCTGGGTTGCCGAGCACCAGAATGCAAAAAGGATCACGGGAAAGCTTATCAAGGGAAAGATACTTGGAGCAAATGACAAAAAGAAGCTGAAGTTCAGTGAGTATGAAAGTTATTACGCCCAGCCGACTTTTGTATCATCGGATAAGTATTTCATTCATGTTGATACTGGTGAATACTGCGAGTTTGACTTTAGAACGGACAATAAAATAACAATCGAAACTCAAACTCCGCCACATTTGTATTCCGCCGGCGCGACAAGTTTCCGGGAACTTTCCGTTATTCTGTCAGGGCTTATAGGACGCCGGAGAAGCCTTCCGGACTGGACCTATGACGGCGTCATTCTCGCCTCTCAGGACTGGGGGCTTGATCAAAAAGGACACACTGTTTCAGCATGCGACGGAATAAGAGAAATTGATCGAAAGATAGAAATCTGCCTGGAAAATGATATCCCGGTAAAAGGTTTTTGGTGCCAGGACTGGTGCGGCTGCAGATGTACGGCTTTCGGATATCAGGTTATGTGGAACTGGGCTTTTGACAGGCAAAAGTATCCCGATCTTCCGGAAAATATTTCGAGATGGAAGAGTAAGGGCATCAGATTTCTTGGGTACATAAACCCTTTTCTTGCACTTGAGGGAGAACTGTATGCCGAGGCAAAAGAGAAGGGATATTGTGTCAGAAATTCCAAGGGTGAGGACTATCTTGTCAAGATCACGACTTTTCCCGCTGCTATGGTCGATTTTAGCAATCCGGAAGCATATGACTGGTATAAGGGAATAATAAAGGAAAACCTGATCGGTATCGGCATGGGAGGATGGATGGCAGATTTCGGGGAGTATCTGCCGACGGATGCGGTCCTTTTTTCGGGACAGAGCGCGGAGTCCATGCACAATTCCTGGCCTGCGATATGGGCAAGGCTCAACAGGGAGGCAATCATAGAGTGCGGAGTAGGGGACGAGGTATTTTTCTTTACACGCGCGGGAAGCACACAATCGGTAAAGTATTCGGATATTATGTGGACGGGAGACCATCATGTTGACTGGTCGGTGGATGACGGACTTCCCTCTGTGATCACTGCTTCGCTTTCTCTGGCTATGAGCGGATTCGGCTATTCTCATTCGGATGTCGGAGGATATACTACTCTGCCGGGGCTTACAAGGGACAGAGAACTGCTGATGCGATGGGAGGAAATGTGTGCTTTTTCACCGCTTTTCAGGGCTCATGAAGGAAATCAGCCGGGCAGGAATGCTCAGCTTTTGGACGATGAAGAACTGATAAAGCATCTATCCAGATGTGCAGGGTGGCACGTACATCTGAAAAGATATCTGAAAGAACTTACCGGAGAGCTGGAAAGAAACGGAACGCCTGTTATGAAACCGCTATTTTACAATTATGACGATCCCGGATGCTATGAGGAAACGACTGAATACCTTCTCGGTGATGACCTGCTTATAGCACCGGTTACGGAACCGGGCAAAAGCTCAAGGAATGTGTATCTTCCACAGAGAGCCGGAGAGAGCTGGATCAATATCTTTGACGGAAAGAGATACAGCGAGAGGCTTATCACTGTAGTTGCAAAGATCGGAAGACCGCCGGTTTTTGTCAGAGCAGACAGGAATGGGATAAATGAAAGCTTATCGGAATTAATAGAGTATATCAGAGGTACCGGAAATGAATGACAAGATAAAAACTGTGTATGTTCCAATAGGGGTTCCGACCTTTCATCTAGAGACGGCGGAAAGGTTTTTTCGCGCATCTAAAGAATTGCTGAAAGGCTTGGGGGAGGATATTATCTGTCCGGATGAGATGCTATTGTCTACGGAACTGTTAAAAGGCTTTCTGGCAGATCAAAAGCCTGATGTGATAATCCTTCAGAATATTACTTTTGCAAATGCTTCATATGCGGCAGAGATTAACCTTGCGTTTCCCGAAGCGGATATTATTCTCTGGGCACTCAGGGAGCCTGAAGGGTGCGGCGAGAGATTGAAACTCAATTCGCTAACAGGTGTTTTTTCTGCTTCGAATGTCCTTCATAACCTTGGGCGCACCTGCGTTCCCTGCGTTATCGGGAATCCGGAAGATAAAGAAACCGGGCGGAAGCTTTCCGTATTGCTGAAAGCCTCCTCTGTGGTAAAAAGCCTTAAAGGAGCAAAGATCGCAACTGTTGGGCATACTCCCCAGGGCTTCGGATTCGGACAGGCACTTGATGTGGAGCTTCAGAAAAACTTCGGGGCAAAGCTCGTAAGCATCGAGGCAAGGGAACTAATCGAAAACGCCAGGCAGTATAATGAGAATGATGTTTCTGAATATATGACAGATGCTGAAAACAGAATGAGCGGACTCAGTAAGATTCCACAAAATAACAGGTGGGATTTTGCAAGGCTATACAGAGCCTACGACCGTTTTGTCAAAGACAACGGGATCAGTGCTTTGGCAAGCAGATGCTGGCCGGATTTCTTTACTGACTTCGGAACTCCTGTATGCGCTGTTCTGGGTATACTGAATGATATGGGTATCCCCGCTGCCTGCGAGACTGATATTTACGGCGCACTGTCAATGTTTATCGGCTGTCTGGCCGGTGAAGGCCCTGCTTTTTTCGGCGATCCCGTGGCATTTAACGAGAAGGATAACACGATAACCTTCTGGCATTGCGGAATGGCACCCTGTTCTCTTGCAAGAAAGGGCAATGCATTTACTTCGGTGCACTGTAACAGAAAGATTGGACCTACACTTGAATTTGGCTGCAGGGAGTCCGAATCGGCGGTCATATTCAGGATAGGAAGAACACCTGATGGCAGTTTCAGATTCTTCATTGCACAGGGAAGTGCAGTAGATGCCGAAAAGCAGTTCCACGGGACTTCTACAGTGATAAAGACAAAAACGGCAGCTTCGGATATCATAGCTTTTGGAATAGATAAGGGATGGGAGCCGCATTATGCTGTGATCTATACAGATTGCGCGGATGTTCTCGAAAAAGTGGGAGAACTTCTCGGAATCCCTGTTTTCAGGCTTTGAGGCTTTGCGATATTTTAGAAAAATCTAATAATTTTTTATAGGGTTCTGTGATATATTTGTTTTATAGTACATTAGGCTGTAAGCAGAAATAATCTTTTAAATTTTCGAGGAGGATCAGGATATGTCAAAAGCTGAATGGAAAGAGAGCGGTACCGAGCTCGGTCATGCATTCAAGAATTTTGGTAAGACTTTTGTGAGATCTGCTGAGACAACAACCGATAAAGTTGTGGACTGGGCTGATGATGTCACCAAAAAGGAGGGGGAAAAGGATAATGTCCAGCCTCAGCCCAACAGTACCGTATACAGTGACGGAAGCTGGAAACAGGTGGGGAAGGATCTCGGAAAGGGATTTGCGGGAATCGGTAAGTCGATGCTTCACACTGTAGGGATCGGAAGCGAAGAGGAAAATAAAAAGTCGGAAGATACCGACAAATAGCAGGATTGTCAGTGCTTATAAAAATACGATATTCACAAAATGGGCTGCCACACTTATTAGTGAGGCAGCCCATTCGCTATGTTTTAATAAAATCGGCTGAATATCAGTTTAATGTAAGGGGATCGATACCCTGCTCCTGCTGCTTCATAGCACGAACCTTTGTTGAAAGGCCAAAGAGATTTATGAAGCCTTCGGCATCGTGATGGTCATAGAGATCACCGGTAGTGAAGGAGGCAATGCTTTCATTGTAGAGTGAATAAGGAGAAGTAGTGCCCGCTTTGATGATGTTGCCCTTGTAAAGCTTGAATTTAACTTCACCGGTAACATATTTCTGAGTAGTCTCGATAAATGCCTGCTCGGCCTCGCGAAGAGGGGTAAACCATTTTCCTTCATAGACAAGGCTTGCAAACTTTCCGCCGATCTCTTTCTTGAAGGAGTATGTATCGCGGTCAAGGATAAGCTCTTCAAGCTGGTTGTGAGCCTCCATGAGAATGGTTCCGCCGGGTGTCTCGTAAACTCCGCGGCTCTTCATTCCTACAACGCGGTTTTCTACAATGTCTATGATACCGATGCCGTGTTTTCCACCAAGCTCATTGAGCTTACGGATAATGTCAGAAACCTTCATTTTTTCACCGTTTATGCTCTTGGGAACACCGGCCTCGAAAGTCATGGTTACATATTCGCCCTCATCGGGAGCCTTTTCGGGAGTGACTCCGAGAACAAGAAGATGATCATAGTTGGGCTCATTTGCAGGATCTTCAAGCTCGAGTCCCTCGTGGCTGATGTGCCAGATGTTTCTGTCGCGGCTGTATGAGCTGTCGGCAGAGAAGGGAAGATGGATCCCATGCTGCTTGCAGTACTCGATTTCTGACTCACGGGAGTCAAGAGTCCATTTTTCGTTTCTCCAGGCTGCAATGATCTTAAGATCGGGTGCGAGAGCTTTTATTCCGAGCTCGAAACGGATCTGGTCGTTGCCCTTTCCCGTAGCTCCGTGGCAGATCGCAGTAGCTCCTTCCTTGCGTGCGATCTCAACAAGCTTTTTGGCGATAAGAGGTCTTGCCATCGAGGTTCCGAGAAGGTATTTATTCTCGTACACAGCGCCTGCCTGTACGCAGGGAACTATGAACTTGTCACAGAACTCGTCGGTTACATCTTCAATGTAAAGCTTGGATGCTCCACATGACTTAGCTCTTTCCTCGAGTCCGTCAAGTTCCTCTTCCTGACCGCAATCAACGCATACGCAGATGACTTCATAGTCAAAATTCTCTTTCAGCCAGGGGATGATAGCTGTAGTATCAAGTCCGCCGGAGTAAGCTAAGATAACTTTTTCTTTCATGCCTTTGTTCCTCCATAGTGATAAGAAATATACATTTTTTTGATTTCTATCTGCTACTATACAACCCAAAAGAAAAAAGTTCAAGACTGAAAATGAAAAAATAGTATAAATATACGAAAATATCTTGAATAATTCATAAAACTATGCATAAATATACAATAATATAATTTTTCAATGCATAAAAATAAAAAACAGTGGACAAATTTTTTAAAAGTGCTATTCTATAGAAGCAAGTGAGTTAAAGGCAGGTTGATTTATGGACTACAAGATCAGACGTATGACAATTGAAGATTATGAGGGAGTAAGAAAGCTCTGGATGTCAATACACGGATTTGCGATCAGAAGCATAGACGATTCGAAAGAGGGCGTCACGCGATTCCTGAAGAGAAACCCGGATACATCTACGGTTGCGGTGGACGAAAAGGGTGAGATAGTCGGAGCTATCCTATGCGGGCATGACGGAAGAAGAGGCTGTCTGTACCATGTATGTGTCCGCGAGGACTGCAGGAGGTGCGGGATAGGCAAGGATATGGTCGTTTTCTGCATGAATGCGCTCAAGGCAGAAGGGATCAACAAGGTCAGTCTTATCGCCTTTACAAAAAACGATATAGGAAATGCATTCTGGAAATGCATCGGCTGGACCAAAAGAGAAGATCTGAATTACTATGATTTTACCCTCAATGAAGCAAATATAACGGCGTTCAATCAGTGAGAGAAAGGAACGGATAATGAGTATTAAAGAGATTAAAGGCGGAATTACATCACCAAAGGGATTTAAGGCTGCTGTTACGGCAGCAGGCATAAAATATCAGGGCAGGACTGATATGGCAATGATCGTCTGCGATGTTCCCTGCGAGTGTGCGGGTACATTTACCAGCAATGTGGTTAAAGCGGCTTGTGTTCAATGGGATCAGAAGCTGGTTTATTCCGGAAAACCCATGCAGGCTGTTGTGGTAAATTCGGGAATAGCAAATGCCTGTACCGGAAAGGAAGGCTTTGATGCCTGTGAGGCAACCGCAAAAGCGGTGGAGGAAAGCCTTAAGATCCCCTTTGACACTGTTGCCGTTGCCTCAACGGGAGTTATCGGAATGCAGCTTCCTGTAGAGAAGCTTTCGTCGGGAGTTAAGGATATGGCCGGAAAGCTTGAAGCTTCAGAGGAGGCTTCGACGGAGGCTTCAAAGGCAATAATGACCACGGATACGATAAACAAGGAGGTTGCCGTAAGCTTCTCAGCCGGCGGAAAAGAGATCACTCTCGGCGGTATGAGCAAAGGATCGGGCATGATCCATCCGAATATGTGCACAATGCTCGGCTTTCTGACAACGGATCTTTCCATAGAGAAATCTCTTATGCAGGAAGCTCTGAGCGAGGTCATAAAGGATACCTTTAACATGATTACGGTTGACGGAGATACTTCAACCAACGATACACTTCTTTTAATGGCGGACGGACTTGCCGGTAACGAGAAGATCACAGAAAAAAATAACGACTATAATGAATTCAAGGAAGCACTGTTTTATGTATGCAGATTCCTTGCCAGAAAAATGGCCGGAGACGGAGAGGGCGCGACGAAGCTCTTTGAGGCCAAGGTAGTAAACGCGGTGAGTAAGGAAGATGCGAGAACACTTTCGCGCGCGATTGTGGGTTCAAACCTCTCTAAAGCGGCGATATTCGGATGTGATGCCAATTTCGGCAGATTCCTTTGTGCAATGGGATATTCCGGAGCAAAGTTTGATCAGAATGATGTGGAGCTCTTTTTCGAGAGCAATGAGGGAAGACTGCAGGTGTTTGACAGGGGTGTTCCGCTTGACTTTGATGAGGATCTGGCCGTAAAGATCATGAAAGCACCGGAGGTAACCGTATTTGTCGATATGCATGAAGGCACGGAGGAAGCGACGGCATGGGGCTGCGACCTGACATACGACTATGTGAAGATAAATGCGGATTATCGTTCTTAAAAGGATATTTTAACTTATTCTCAATAAGTTGATTAAGATATTGAATTTTGTTATCATAGTAATGTTTAGTTAAAAAGATTGATACAGGGAGATTACGTAAATGGCACAGGATATGCAGGAAGTCATGAAAAAGGCGGAGGTGCTGATAGAGGCACTGCCGTATATTCAGAGATTTAACCGTAAGATCATAGTAGTAAAATACGGCGGAAGCGCCATGACTAATCCGGAGCTTCAGAAAAATGTCATAAAAGACGTTACTTTGCTGAAGCTGGTAGGTTTTAAGCCCATAATCGTCCACGGCGGCGGAAAAGAGATAAGCAGATGGGTGAGCAAGGTTGGAAAGGAAGCCCAGTTTGTGAACGGACTCCGGGTTACCGACGAGGAGACCATGGAGATCGCCGAGATGGTGCTCGGCAGGGTTAACAAGAGCCTTGTGACCATGGTTCAGGAGCTTGGAGTAAAGGCAGTCGGGATCAGCGGCAAGGACGGCGGACTATTGAAGGTCGAAAAAAAGCTCGCTGACGGACAGGACATAGGTTTTGTGGGAGAAGTTAAGGATGTTGACAGCAAGGTGCTTTACGACCTGCTGGAGAATGATTTCCTCCCGATAGTTGCCCCGGTGGGACTTGATGACGAATACAGGACCTACAATATAAATGCGGATGATGCGGCATGCGCCATCGCAAAGGCGGTGGGCGCAAATAAGCTCGTATTCCTTACGGATATTGAGGGACTTTACAGGGATATCAACGATAAGAGCACTTTTATCTCAAGACTGACAGCCTCTGAGGCAGACGGGCTTATCTCCGGAGGGATCATCGGCGGCGGAATGCTTCCCAAGCTGAATAACTGTACTTCTGCGATCCGTGCGGGAGTGAGCAGAGTGCATATCCTTGACGGCAGAGTGCCTCATTGCCTGCTTCTTGAAATATTCACAAATGAAGGAATCGGAACGGCAATACTTGCCGACGACGATCATCTTGTAAACAATTGATCAAAACTTTTGAGGACAATTTATGGGACAGATAATGACGGATTATATAGATGAGGCTGAAAAAGCCCTTCTTCATACATACAACAGGTATCAGATAGTTCTTGATAAGGGAGAGGGAGTTTATCTCTACGATCTCGAAGGGAAAAAATACCTTGATTTTGTTGCCGGCATTGCGGTGTTTGCACTCGGATATTCGAATAAGGAGTATAATGACACTCTTAAGGGGCAGATCGACAAGCTCCTTCACACCTCAAACTATTATTACAATGTTCCTGCCATAGAGGCGGCAAAGAGGCTTAAAAAATTATCCGGGATGGACAGGGTGTTCTTCACGAATTCCGGCGCGGAAGCTATTGAGGGAGCTATCAAGACCGCGAGAAAATACGCTTTTCTCAAAGACGGAAAGACCGATCACCAGATAATCGCTATGAATCACTCGTTTCACGGACGCACCATGGGGGCCCTGTCCGTGACCGGAAACAGTCATTATCGTGATCCTTTTGAGCCGGGTATAGGCAATATCAGATTTGCGGATTACAACGATTTTGATTCGGTTATGGCAAATGTAAATGAAAAAACATGCGCTATTTTACTGGAAACCGTCCAGGGAGAAGGCGGACTTACGCCGGCTACGGAAGATTTCCTCAAAAATCTGCGCAGGTTATGCGATGAGAAGGACATCCTTCTTATGCTCGATGAGATCCAATGCGGAATGGGACGTACAGGGTATGATTTCGCATGGCAGAAATACTCTGTCAAGCCCGATGTGATGACATCCGCTAAGGCTCTCGGCTGCGGAGTCCCCGTCGGAGCATTTATGATGACCGAAAAGGTAGGGCAGAGTTCACTGGTGCCGGGCGACCACGGTACCACCTACGGCGGAAATCCGCTTGCATGTGCGGCAGTGAACAAGGTCCTTGAGATATTTGAGAGAGACGATATTTCCGGACATGTTAGGGAAATATCCGGATACATGTGGGAAAAGCTTGACGAAGTAATGAGCAGGCATGCCTGCATCAGGGAGCATAGGGGCGCAGGCCTCATGCAGGGACTGGTATTTGACGGGCCGGTAGCTCCTGTTATTAACAAAGCTTTGGAAAACGGGCTGATCCTGATAAATGCCGGATCTGATATCCTAAGATTCGTTCCGCCTCTTGTCATTGAAAAAGAGCATGTGGATGAGATGGCCGGGATCATGGATTCCTGCATAGAGGATTGATGCCGGACAAAGCCGGATTAAAATCGGTCCGGGAAAAGAAATAAATTGATTTTATAGGTTTATAATGGAATTACAAAGAAAAATAACTAGCGTAATCGTAATTATTTTGGTCACGGCGCTGCTGTTTTATAGCGGTACGCTGGAGATTTCGACACCTCAGCAGGAAGAGACCGAGACTGCCTGGTACAACAGAAGTGATACGATATATTTCTGGTATTCCAATGAGAATATGACGGATTATATCAATAAGGCAGCTGTAAACTTCGGAGAGGAGAACAATGTACATGTTCTTCCCATGCTCATCACCCTGGATAATTATCTTGAGGCGGTGAACGAGGCTTCGGTTGACAACAATCAGCTTCCCGATGCGTATATGATAGGGCATGAATCACTTGAGATGGCATCGCTTGCGGGACTGGCGGTTCCGATCGATGATCCCGAGGGGATCTGCTCACCGGACAATTTCTCACAGGCAGCTCTGAATGCGGTTACTTATGAAGAAAAGCTCTTTGGCTATCCGCTGGCATATAATACATGTGCGCTCATATATAACGAAGATTACCTTCATGACTGGGCAAACCAGAAGGCTCTTGCTATTCTTAAAGGGGAGGGAGAGCCCTTTGTAGACGGTGAGTACTTTGACGATATCGGCGTTTCCTCAGATTCTTCCGATGAGACTTCCGATGAGACATCCGAAGATGAAGGGAGCGAAGATAAGGCGGAGGAAGATGCCGAGGTAGACGATACGCCGCCGGAGTTTGTATATGATGATCTCTCGGAGGAGGAGCAGGCTGAGCTTCTGGCAGAAAAGACTGACGAGGTGTTTGAGAATGCCATACCCGAGACTCTTAACGAGCTTCTTATCATCGCGGACAGTTACAGTGCTCCTTCCGGCGTAGACGGAGTTATGAGCTGGGATGTGTCCGATATTATGTATAATTTCTGGATCATCGGAGATGTTGTAGATCTCGGCGGTGCTTCGGGAGATAACAGGGACCGCCTTGTTTTCAATACCGAATCCACAATAAACTGTCTCCTCAGATACCAGTACCTTCACCATTTCTTCAATATCGAGTCCTCGCTGGCAAGCTATGATAAGGTCATCTCTGATTTTATAAACGGAAAGATGATATTCACCATAGCATCGGTGGATTCCGTTCAAAAACTGAAGGAGGCAGCCGAAGACGGAAGCCTTCAGCATAAGTATGGATTTGCACGTATACCCATGGTCGATGAGGAGATCAAAAGCAGGACAATGTCTATGACGGAGGTGGTAGCGATAAACGGTTATTCCGAGAAGAAGGATATCGCAAACGCCTTTGCCAGATACCTTACATGTGAATTTGCTTCGGAGCTTTACCCGAGAACGGGCATGGCTGCATGTAATATACACGCCAATGCGGCATACGAAGGTCTTGAAGCCTTCGATGAGGAGTATGCCGACAGCGTACCGCTTCCCAAGATCATTGAGCTCGAAAATTTCTGGATGGAACTCGAAGCTCTCTTTGCAAGGATTTGGGACGGTGAAGATGTTGAAGATCAGCTCCGCGGTCTTGAGGAGACCGTAAATCTGTTTTTCACACGTAAGTAGTTTAAGGATTCATTCGTAAATATGGCTCAGCGGCGGTTCCCTGCAGAATGGAGGGAATATGCCTTTAATAAAACAATTAAATACACTTGTTATTATTGCGCTTACAGCTTTATTTCTGCTCACATTTACCGGATGTTCCGGAAGAGATGAGGTTCTGATCTTTGGGACGGATGATGTCAAAACGGAAGCAGAAGAAAAAGATCCTGCGGAAACGATTATTGATATGCCGGATCACGATGATTCCCGTAATGAAGTGAACGGACCTGATAAGACGGATTCGGACAGTGTGATAGTCGTTTATGTCTGCGGGGCCGTAAACAGCCCCGGGGTAGTAAGCATTCCCGTGGGAAGCAGAGTGATTGATGCGCTTGAACTTGCGGGAGGATTCTGCGACGGCGCAAATGAGATCTATGTGAATCTGGCAGCTTCTGTCAATGACGGGGATCAGATTTATTTTCCCTATGAGGGTGAGGATGACGAGACCATAGCCGGACGGACTGAGTCCGGGACAGAAGGACAGGCCGGTCTTAACAGTGGTGAGAATTATCCCATAAACATTAATAAGGCCGACGCTTCGATGCTCTGCCACATACCCGGTATCGGAGAATCTAAAGCCATAGCAATCGTTTCCTACAGGGAAAATAACGGTCGTTTTTCTACGGTCGAGGATATCAAGAATGTTTCGGGAATAGGGGATGCCCTGTTTGAAAAGATCAGGGATCGTATCTGCGTGGATTGAGAAAAATATCAGTATAGTCTTATACGTCTAAGGAGAGAATTAATGTCAAAGAGAGTTCTAGTTGTTGATGATGAAAAGCTTATAGTCAAGGGAATAAAGTTCAGCCTTGAGCAGGACGGCATGGAGGTCGAATGCGCATACGACGGTGAGGAGGCACTGGAGCTTCTGAAAAACGGAGAATATGATATAGTGCTGCTTGACCTTATGCTCCCGAAGATAGGTGGCTATGAGGTATGTCAGCAGCTTAGGGAATTCTCCCAGGTTCCGGTTATTATGCTCACTGCCAAAGGCGATGATATGGACAAGATATTAGGGCTCGAGTACGGCGCCGACGATTATGTGACAAAACCGTTTAACATTCTGGAAGTCAAGGCCAGGATCAAGGCGATCCTCAGAAGGACGGAACAGAAGAAGGCAGTGCCCGAAGTATCCGGAAACGAGCTGGTCAGCGGAAGGATAAGGCTTGACCTTGACGGCCGCAGGACTTTTATCGGAAATACCGAGGTATCCCTTACAAGCAAGGAATTTGAAGTGCTTGAGATACTGATGCGCAATCCTGACAGGGTTTATACGAGAGAGAATCTTATGAATCTTGTCTGGGGTATGGATTATCCCGGAGATGTGCGCACGGTTGATGTTCACATCAGAAGACTTCGTGAGAAGATAGAGAAGGATTCCGGTAATCCCATGTATGTTCATACTAAATGGGGGGTAGGCTACTATTTCCTGAACAAGGAAGACTGATTTTAAGGAAGACGCAAAGTGAAGGGTGTTTTATCAAAAATCTGGGAAGTGGTCCGCATGCGAAGCCTGCGGGCCAGAATTTTTCTTATATTGATACTTGTCGGCATTATTCCGAGCATCATCGTTGTAAAGGTTATTGTTAAGACCTACGAGGTAAAGGCGGTAGAGCAGAGGAGCGCAACTGTACAGAATCAGCTGAAGATCCTTGCAAACCATCTTATCGCCAATGAATTCCTCGCCAGTTACAATCCCAACAGCCCCTACAAGCTCAAATCCCATGAGATCATAGAAGCGGAGCTTGACATGCTTGCAAGTCTCTATGAAGGCCGAGTTATGATCATAGGGAGCAATTACAAGGTACTTCTTGACACTTACAATATCAGTGAAGGAAAAACCATGATCTCCGAGGAGGTCGTCAAATGCTTTAAGGGGGAGAATATCTCAAATTACGATGCCGAACATGGTTATATTGAGATGACGCGACCTATCGTTAATACCACCGACGACGGAGACAGCACAATTCAGGGCGTCATGCTTACGAGTATCTCGGATTCCACCATAACATCGACCATGACCTCACTCAACAGAAACTCCGCTGCATTCGAGATCGTCAATATAGTTCTTATAGTTGTGTTCTCGTTTATCATCTCAGGCCTTCTGACCAGACCTTTTGAGAGAATAACGAAAGCGATTGCCGAACTGAAGGCGGGTTACAGCAATGATCCGATCCATGTACAGTCTTATACAGAGACCGTGCACATATCCGATGCCTTCAACCAGCTCCAGTCGAGAATGAAGACACTCGATGATTCCAGAAAAGAATTCGTTTCCAATGTCTCCCATGAGCTGAAAACTCCGCTTACTTCAATGAAGGTGCTGGCAGACTCGCTTATCTCACAGCCGGAAGCACCTGCAGAGCTCTATCGCGAGTTTATGGGAGATATCGCTTCAGAGATCGATCGAGAGAACAGGATAATAACCGATCTGCTCGCACTTACCAAAATGGATATGAGCAATCAGGACCTTAACATATCCTCCGTGAATATCGGGGATCTCGCCGAGATAATCCTTAAAAGGCTCAGGCCCATCGCCAGAAAGAAGGATGTTGAGCTCACTCTCGAGCAAAAAAGAGAGATCATGGCGGATGTCGATGAGGTTAAAATGTCCCTCATCATGACGAATCTGGTTGAAAATGCGATCAAGTACAATAAAGAGCATGGAACCGTTAAGGTTGTTATCGATTCGGACATTCAGTATTTCACATTTTCCGTGGAGGATTCCGGATGCGGAATTCCCGAGGAGAGCATTCCGCTTATCTATGAGAGATTTTATCGTGTCGATAAGTCTCATTCCAGAGAGATAGGCGGGACGGGACTAGGACTCGCAATAACAAGAAGCGCGGTACTGCTCCACCGAGGAAGTATAGATGTGGTGAGCAAAGAGGGAGAAGGCTCCGTCTTCACGGTAAAAATCCCCTTGAGTGTTGCTACCGTTTCAAACACATAGCTTTGAGACCGGGTTTTTGTAAGTATGGCAGACAGATATAAAAATAAAAAAAGAATATTACCGGAACTTAGAGGTTTTGCTTTTACACTGATATTTGCACTGACAGTATGTTCTGTGTATACGGGCTGTTCAAAGAGCGAGCCCGAGAGCGGTTTTCCTGTTTATTACATGAGCAATTCCGAGACAAAGCTTGAGACGCATCTTTGTGATATCGAACTTTCCGGGGATACCGCCGAGGATGTGGAAAAACTTATCGCTCAGCTTGAGGATAACCCTGATTCACTTCAGTATAAGGCTCCATTGGCCTATCCGTTTACGCTTAATTCATATAAGCTCGAGGATAAAAGACTTACCCTTGACTTCAGCGAGGAGTATAGGAGTCTCAGCGTTACCACGGAAGTACTTATCCGCGCAGCCATAGTACAGACACTTATACAGCTTAAGGATGTGAAATACATCTTCTTTACCGTAAATGGTGAACCGCTTATGGATGCAGTCGGTAAACCTGTGGGCAGAATGAGCGAAAAGACCTTTATCTACAATGACGGAAATGCGATCAACACTTACGATGAAGTCGTGATAAAGCTGTATTTTGCCAATGCTGATGCAAGCGGGCTTATCGGTGCTTACAGAGATAAGTTTTATTCTACCAACATCCCGCTGGAGCTTTTTGTGGTTGAAGAGACGATCGCAGGTCCCAGCGGACAGATAGAAGGGCTGTATCCTACGATCAACCCTGAGACGAACGTTATCAGTGTGTCGACAAGCGATGGCGTATGTTATGTAAACTTAGATTCCGGATTTACCACTACTGTGGGAAATGTTCCGACTGAAATGGCTGCTTATTCTCTGGTAAACGCCCTTACCGAACTGCCTACGGTCAACAAGGTTCAGATACTTGTTAACGGTGAGGTTCCGCAGATTTTTTCTTCGCAGGCATTTGAGAGAAATGAAGATATCGTTACTACGCTGAACACGGAGATCATACTTGAGACAGAAGAGGATCAAAGCAAAAAATGAAGCCAAAAGATGCCGCACATTCTTTCGAACAATTGAAGATAGGGCTGAGAAATAAGGAACTTGGCAGAATGATCCTGATGTACGGGGAGGAGAGATACCTGCGCCTTCAGTACCTTTCTCTCATCATGAAGTATTTCGGCGCTCAGAAGGGTGAGATGAATACCGATTTTTATGAGGGGAAAGGCATTAATATCGGCGCAGTGATCGATCAGGCGGAGACGCTCCCGTTCTTTTCCGAAAACCGTGTGATGATCTTTCAGGATACGGGACTGTTTAAATCCGGAGGAGATCAGCTTGCGGATTATCTGAAAGAACCCTGTGAGACCAGTGTTTTCGTATTCTGTGAGAGCGAGGTTGACGAGAGGAGCAGGCTGTACAAAGCAGTAAAGGATAACGGACTTGCAGTCCAGATCGACAAACAGACTTTGGAATCCCTTAAGGGAGTAATAGGTTCATTTCTCAAAAAAGAGGGAAAGCGCATCAGCATGGAAACGGCTGACAGGATCCTTAGCAAAACAGGTAATGATATGGCGATGCTCAGAAGCGAACTTGAAAAGCTCGTCACATACTGTATCGATAAGGATGTGATAGAACTTCAGGATGTTGAGACCATCTGCTGTCAGAATATAGAGGAGAAGGTTTTTGAGCTTCTTGATGCGATAGCCGACAAGAACGCAAAAAAAGCCATGGATCTGTATTATGATATGCTTGCTCTTAAGGAACCGCCGATGAGGCTGCTTTCTCTTATGGAAAAGCAGTATAACCAGCTTTTACAGATAAGGCTTCTCAGGGATTCCGGGGAACTTAAGGACACCATAGCCTCAAAGGTGGGGATCAGCCCCTACTATATAGGCAGATATATGAGCAGGGCATCTGGATACACGGCTAAGGAGCTCAGGGCTATATTTGAGAGAGCGGTTAAGACCGACGAAGATATCAAAACAGGACATATCTCTGATGTGCTTGGAGTGGAAACGCTTATTTTATCGCTTCTGTAACAGGGAATAGATCAGATGATAAAAGCAAAGGATAAATATGAGAACAATAACATTTAAGATGGAGCGTCCGGGAAAGCTTGAAGCCGGACAGAAGGTCATAGTTACGGAAGGAACACTTCCGAGCAATTATTTTTATTCGATAGGAATACCGGAAGATCCGTTCCTTGCAATGTCGCCGAATATTCCGCTTATTGAAAGACTTACGGCAACAGAGGGGATCGTAAAGGAAATTGTACAGAATGAGAGAGGCTACTACGTCGTAGCTGATTTTGAAGAATAAATTCGTTTAAGGAGGAATAATCATGAAAACAGTATCTACAGCCGGTGCACCTGCTGCAATCGGGCCTTATTCTCAGGCAATCATCACAGGAAATCTACTGTTCGCCTCGGGACAAATCCCTATCAATCCCGCTACGGGAAATGTGGAGGCAGCCACAATAGAGGCTCAGACAGAGCAGGTATGTAAGAATGTGGGAGAAATCCTTAAAGCGGCGGGCACAGATTTTACCAAAGTTGTAAAAACTACCTGTTTCCTTGCTGATATAGCGGATTTTGCCGCATTTAATTCGGTTTATGCACAGTACTTTACGAGCAAACCGGCAAGAAGCTGCGTTGCCGTAAAGGATATTCCCAAAGGAGTTCTCTGCGAGATAGAGGTCATTGCGGAGCTGTAAAACCTGCATGGCGGTTTTAAAGCAGCTCGTAATCGATTCCCTTGCCGGAAAGATATTTTTGGATATTTTTATCCCAGATTATGTCGGCGTCATGACTCATGACAAAGGTGCTGTAGGATGTGCCTGTAGTCAGGGTTATGGCGCTGTTTTCATATTTTATGTTGAGAATCAGGCCCTTGAGAAGTGAGAAATCCTGATCCGGAGCCGTTTTCTTCAGCATTTCTTCAGCCTTGTCGGGCTTTAGCTGCATCATAAAACGCATGAGAAGGGGAGTATTGCTGCCTTTGATAAGTGAATAAATCGTGGGCTTGGCTTCTTCCCAAGGCTGATATTCATAAGGGTGCTTTTCGCTGTTTCGTTCTTCTTCGGGGAAAAAATCCAGATTCAAATGTCCGTCGAAAGTGTATGAGACGGAAGTGACAAGGCTTCCCTCAATCATTAGAAACGGATCGAACAGGTTTCCGGCAAGAAATCCGTTCATGAAATTTTTGACATTGGTTATACGAAGAGCAAGCATTAAAGAGCATCCTCCCAAAAAAGTTTATTACAGTTTATCATATTTATTAAAAAAGTATTACATTTTTTGCTTTTTTATTTACACATCATATTCGGTATGTTAGAATTACGCTCAATGTAGTTTTCATTACTACATGCGACAAAAGATTGTAATTATGACGACAGATCTTTACTATATTGTTTTGCGGAGAGTTTAAAATGGATCTTATTGCTGTTCTTAAGGAACTTGCGGAATCCGGAATGAAAATGGATTCACCCGAAAATTTTAAAAACAGAAATTACAAGATAGTGGCAGACAGCTGCTGTGAATTTCCCGAAAGCTTCAGGGGAGACAGCAGATTTGTGAATATTCCGATGATCCTGTATGTTGAGGATGAGACTATCATCGATGATGAGAATTTTGATCAGAAAGAGTTCTTAAGAAAGGTAGCGAAGTCTTCCGAATGTGCAAAATCGGCCTGCCCTTCTCCCGAAGATTACAGGGAGGCATACAGGACTGAGGCGGAGCATGTATACGGGATAACGATATCCTCAAAACTCTCGGGAAGCTTTAACAGTGCCAATCTTGCCGTAAATCTGTATCATGAGAAATACGGGGATAAAAAGATCCATGTTTTTGATTCCCAGTCCACCAGCGTAGGAGAGACACAGCTTTTCTCACTTATAGTTATGCTTGAAGAAAAGGGATATTCCTTTGAGGATATAGTGGAGATCGTAGAGGCATTCAGAGATCAGATGACCACGCTTTTTGTGCTGGATAATCTTGAGACGCTCCGTAAAAACGGGCGATTGACCGGAATAAAGGCATTTGTTGTTTCCACTCTCAACATTAAGCCTCTTATGGCCGGAGATCATGGAGCGATAGTTCAGAGATCCCAGGGAATCGGGTTGAAGAAGACCTTCGGAAAGCTTGCGGATGCAATTCACAACGAGGTTGAGGACAAAGTTAATAAAGCACTTATGATCTCGCACTGTAATGCGCCGGAAAAAGCTGAGATGGTAAAGGACCTTATTTTGGCAAGAGACAGCTTCAGAGAGGTTATCATTCTTGACACAAGGGGATTGAATTCACTTTATGCCAATGACGGCGGCGTTATCGTGACGGTATGACGGTTTTAAAGGGAACCGTTTAAATACGCTTTTACATAGGGAAGAACGCTTCTGTCGATCTTAAAGACAGAACCGTCCTTTAAATATGCTTTGCGCATCTGCAGGCGGTCGATAAATTTCAGATTGAGAATTGAACTTATAGAGGGCATGATGAAACATTCATGCTCTTTTGTTATCTCATCAAATAGGGATGCCGCGCTTCCGCGAACCTCCATCTCGCGTCCTTTGGTCAGGGTGACGAGAGTGTTCAGGCCGCTCTGCTGTGCATATATAAACTCGTCCTCGGTAATGTAGAGAGTCTTTTCCTCGTTTCTGAGTTCGATGCTTGAAACTGCATGAAGCATGCTTTTCCTGATCTCTGTGATAAGATCATGCAGTTCTTCCTGTCGGATCGGCTTAGCCAGAAAAGGTGTTTCGGGGGGAAATGCGTTTTTTGAAGGAGTAAGGGATGCTTCGCTATCCCGCTCGAAGACAACGCAGATAGGTGCCGTGACGCCTTTATCGCGGAGCGTGGTGATGACATCTAGGGATGAAACACCTTCCGTGTGCCTTATATCCACAAGGAAGGCATCGTAGATCATGGGAGTTCTTGAAAGCTCGGCGATATTGCCGAAGGAATCGATATACATTGTATCGCCTTCGGCTATCATCCTGTCCGCTTCCCGTTTCATCAGACGTTCCGTCTGCTTGCGCTCGGCTATATTGTCGTCACAGATTGCAATGTGCATTCTTTAATTATCCCCTGATTTATTTAGTTTCATATGCTGGAAAAACATTAATAAGCAGATCATCATTTATTATAGTTATGTTATGTGAAGGTTTCAACATCGGCTTTTAAAAATCCTGGGTTTTGTTTTCATCAAGTTTCTTTTCCGGTATCCGGTAGATCAGCAGTGCCGTATAACAGATCATGAAATGTGCGATAAGGCGTTTCTTAAAAAATCATAAATCTTATTGACAAATACTTGTCTGTAACCTAATATAAACCGTAATCATATACAACATGGCTATGACGAAGAGGAGTATGTGACACCACCCGCCAGAGAAGGAGACGCCGCTTAAGCATAATTACTTAAGCAATGCTGAGAGTTTCCCCGGGCAGGATC
>JAEEGL017312420.1_pt1 | contig 23639 bp, 14 predicted proteins | sample 9134231 | NCBI WGS metagenome assembly JAEEGL01 (sample SAMN16246548, study PRJNA631951) | gut metagenome | biome: gut microbiome; feature: rumen; material: fiber-attached | host: Bos | place: Iran: Karaj | collected 2018-10 | reverse complement strand
TTCTTACCGGTACTTGGCTGCCGGCAAACCTTTAACCTTTTTTTGTTTCCTCCTTTCATCTCTTCTTACTCATTTATACGATATCTTCCGGCTTATGGCAATTCTTTTTTACAATTTTCTCGCCAGATATACCGCATCCCCTGTTTTTTCGGGCTCACTGCGAAGCAGTTTTTTTGCCATCCGGTATGTTGCCGGGTTAAAAGCGTGGAAGCATACGGCGGTGTCCGTCCCTTCCGTTTCCTTAATAGCATCCGCCGCAGAGGTCAGAAGCTCTGCGACACGGATTCCCGAATAGTCATCAAAGACAGCAAGATAATCTATTAACAGACTGTCCCTGAGCCCCTTTATAAGAATACATCCGCCGGGTCCATTATCCCCCGATAACCAGAGGAAGCTGTATTCAGGCTCATATTCCCCGATCCTGTCCGGTACGATATAAAGATCGTCCCCGTCCTGTGCGCCCTTTTCGGCTCTTTTCCGGGCCAGAAGGTTTTTTAACGCATTCCACTGTCCGCCCGTAACAGCGCTTAACGGGATCACATGCCGATCCTTCCTTGCCCGGAAAGCATCAAGCCCCGGCATGACGTTTTTCAGCATGAACCGGTAAATCCCCGTACGGTACTCCTCCTCAAAGTCCATGGCAAGGAGAAAGGGCAGGATATCCTCCTCATCGGTATCGGTAACGCAGGCATTGATCTCACTGACGCCTAAGGCCGATGCAGCGCTTACGATCATCTCAAACAATACAGCCCCAATGCCGGATCGCCTTACATCAGGGTTTACCCAGGCAAAGGTAAGCTCCCAGAAGATCTCCGAGGAGGGCTTGACCACCAGGATACCCGACAGGATTTTCTCATCTGTCGCCACAGCAAGGATACTGTTCTCATCCGCCGTGTTTGCAGGCAGTACTTCCCGGTAGCTCTCCGTAAGCTCTCCTGAGATGATATTATAGTCCATATGTTGCCTCCTTTTGCTCCGTTATTCATTCCCGGCTTTATCCTTCTGCTTCTCTGCCTGCTTCTTTTTATCCTCGTGAGCCAGGAGCGCTTCGTATAATTCACTTATAGAAAAGCTATCCGGTTTCAGATCGTTTTCCTGCAATATACTGATCTCCTCAGAGGTTATTTCATAGTTGTCTAAAAGCCTGCGGATCAAAAACGGATCATCCTCCCCTTTTGTCTTAAAACCGTGCCATCCAAGCTCAGGATGTTCCTTTTTAAGCTTCTGTTCATACTCTAACAGCTTCTTCCGATCGGAAAGTCTTATCTTTCCTTTTTTTAACACCTCGTTTAACACTTTAAGGTGGGAGCCCATGCTCATATACTTAAGATCATATGCAGTTCCCACCCGGTTTTGCTCCGCAACAGCGGTTTCGCACTTCCTGTAAAGCTTTTTTCTGGTATTGAACTCATCCGGATGTTCCAGAACATACTTTACGTATAAATCTTTGTCCGGAATATTCTCCGTCGGGTGTTTTTCTCTGTAGTCCGTGCAGTATTCAAGGATCTTTTGCTGCTCTTTTTCCGTATAGAATCCTTCCTCTCCATTCAGAAGATTATAATAATGATCCAGATATCCCTGACAGCCCATCACTATACTGCCGTAAGCAGTTCCGATCTTATCATAATCATCCATATCTACAGGGTATTTTCCTTCATGATCGTCACGGAACAGCTGTGCCACAAACCGCGTGTTGGCTTCAGTCAGGGGATTGGACGTTATCGACATGGCTATCATTTCCATACGGAGCATGCAGTTCATCTGGTGTGTGATATCTATCGCGGTCAAAGCAAAGGGCACATCCCCCAGACCGTTTCTGATCCTCTGAACAAGCCCGTACATCTGCAGATGATATAATTTTACCATAGCCATGTATGCAGACTCATAATATTTCTTTACCCTGGGATCCTTTTTGATCTCATCTGTCTTCTTTATACTGGCGTCGGCCAGGATTTCGAACATCTCCAGCATCTCCTGGTTGGTAAAGCCATATGCGTTCGGTCCGGCCAAATACGTCAGTATCCGGTCAAAAGCATCAATACCCGGGTCGGAATACCTGTGTGGAAGGCCCTGAAAGCTAATTTTTTGCAGTTGTGTATTCTCCCTATATTTCGAAATACCATCCCGAATCTCTTTTCTGCCGGTTTTTTCGGTATAGATAATACCGGCTTTGTAACCATCCAGAGTAGAATATACATAATTCGGATCGTCATTTTTTTCCGGACAATCAAGCGACATTTTGACCCATCTCTGGGGGACATATAACCGCTCTGCTTCCAGGCCGTTTATTACGCGGTCGATCCTCTGGCGTTCCGTAAGATTACTCTCATACTCGATCTGAGCATCAATCAGCTTCACCTCTTCATTATAGTAATCTACATTTCCTTTCAGATTATTCTGCTTAATATCAAGCTTATAAAGCTCTTCATTATATACGTAACCATCTTCCCCGGGTTTTTTATATTCTTTGAGCTTGCTGCCTTCACCATTCATAAAGGTATCATACTCGTTCTGAACCCTCTGAAGCTCCTTCTCTTTTGTCTCCCTTTCCTGCCTGAGCGCGTCAACCTTATTCTCCCTAAGCTTCTCAAAGGACTCATCATAAGAAGCGTCCGTGCTCAAAAGCCTCATTGCGGTGTCATCCTCTGCCTCCAGCTCATTGTAGTTTGGGGAGTAGGGGTTCTCCTCCACCTGAAGCGGTACCTGCATAAATCCTTTCCTGGTCTTAGCCGCCAGGTTCTGTCCCAGATAATAGGCTGCCCTCAACAGCTTCTTTAGCCGTCCCATCTGAAAGCTGTCATTCATTGTTCTTTGCATACCGATCTCGCTGTTCAGATATTTCGTATAGGTCTCATCCTCGATAAGCAGCTTCTTTACACGGTAATAATCCGACACCGCCAAAAGAACACCCAGCTTTTCGGACAGCTTCTCTTCCAGGTTCTCTCCTGCATCGTTATTGCGGGTCGATAACTCCGCACGGTAATCCGGATTATTACGGATGAGCTTATCATAAGCCGATGCAACGCCGCTTATCCGTTCGAGCTTCGCGGCATTCATGGCTATGGCTTCGTCGGAGGAAAGATTGATGCTCTTTAAGTCTATCTTCATAATGACCTCGGTCATTTCATCCATAGCCTCGAAGCGCTGCTTTTTGTTCTCCACCGGGTCCTCTGACTGCCCGCCGTATTTCATTACCAGTCTTTCGAACCACGCCTTAGCAATGTCCGGATTCCCTTGTTCTTTAAGCATTACCGGATAGAATTCCGACAGACTTTTTAGCGTGTCATAATCGCCTGCATCGGCACGAAGCTTTAAGGACATCTGTCTTCTGATCCCCGCTGTCATATCATTATGCTTATACGCTTCCTCACGGACCAGGGTTCTGTGTACCTCCTTAGCGCCGAGGATCTCCTCCCTGTTCGTCACTTCAACGTCAGACTTTAAAAGGCCGCGCTTTTCCATCCGTCTTTCAAGCTTTACATCGTCCAGATTCTGCCTGAACCACGTCATATCAGGGTGTTCTACCTCTTCGGGCTTCTGTTTTTTGTTAAAAACCTCTTTAAAGCCCCTTTTCATTGACTGAGTGCGGTTATTGTAGAGCCCCTGAGCCCGGGTGTACTCCTCTGTGCTGAGGCCAGATTGGTTTTCGTTCACGTTCTCCAGAAATTTACTGTAATTCGTCGTAAACTGATCACTCTTTAACTGTTTTTGGTCAATAACCTGATTCCCCATTTTAACCTCCATTATTAATCCATATTACTAACGTTTTCAGCATTAAAAACGGCGCAGCAAACGGCTCGAAGTGTTTTTTACCGTTACCATTCACGGTCCCAAAGGCCGGGAATAGCGACTTTTTACCCTGAGAGCGTCATGGCTGTCATGACTATAGTCAGATGCTGTCCTCTCTCCGTTCTCCCGTGATCTGAAGCATTCCGAAGCCTTCCGGCAGAAGATACTCCGATAGCAACAGTGAAGCGAGATTATGCCTGTCAATAAGCACCCGTGTATCTCCGGGATATTTCAGCATTGCGGTAAGGACGCTGAATCGGATCATCTTAGGCAGAAGCTTTGTGTTTTCCTTCCCGATGCAGGCCATAAGCTCCAGTATGAGCATTTCGGAAGGTGTCAGGTGCAGAAGGAGCATACCGTCTACATTCATCCCGTTCTGTAAGCAGCAGGAAACATCCTTTTCGAAAAAATCCACGGAAAGAAATTCCAGATCGTTGCATATACCATGCAGGCCCATATTGAAGTACTTCATCTTCGCTTTGTTAAATTCGCGCACCGAAAGCTCCGAAAGCGGAACGATCCTGTCATCCTCCCCTTCCTTTCCTATAATGGACATCGAATGAAGCTGTTCAAGAGTGACACTGATCACATCACCTTCGGTAAGCTTTGTTGCAAATCCATGCTCCTTTAAGGCTTCCTCCTCCAGAGCATGATCCCTTCTGGAAACAGAGAACCGTGAAACCGTAACATTTTTCTCCCGCATTTTGCTGTCGTAGGCTTTAAACAGCTCCTTCGCTGCTTCCCCTGAGTCGATCCGGATCCACTTTACAGAGCTTTCTCTGGCAGCCGAGTCTATGTCTCCGACTATCTCAAGCAGGATCCCGGCAACGGGATTTTCATTATCATCCGTCACCGCGAATGCGAAAAAGCCCTTCCGCAGGATATTCTCGGCAACGTCATCCGTCAGAAAGCACCTGTACTCGTCCACATTGTCTTCCGTCAGCTCAACTGCCGTCATTTCTTTTCTTCCTCCTCAATGGTAAGCACGTCAATGAAGCCCGTGGAATTAAAAATATTCATTATCGCGTTATTGATATTGCGAAGCTTCATTACCGATCCCGCTTCCTCCATTTTCTGCTGTGCAGCAAGAAGTACGCGAAGCCCTGCGCTTGTAAGATATTCAAGCCCTTCGAAATCCAGTATCAGCGTTTTAACATCCCCGGGCGTTCTCTCGATCTCACTCTCAAGCTCAGGCGCGGTCTTGCTTGTTATCTTCCCCTCCAGAAACACTGTCAGCTCATCTCCGTTTTTGTTACTCCTGATCGTAAGCATCCGTTTTCTCTCCTCTCTTTATCACTATCCGTTATAGGTTATTGTCATCATGGTCAGATCGTCATCCTTTATGGCTGTCCGGGTAAATTCATTCACATCGGAAAGCACCTGTTCGGTAATAGCCTTAGGGTCTGCGCCATGGCAGGCGCTGAGCACAGACACCATACGTTCCTTTCCATACAGATCACCGTTTATGTTTTTTGCCATCGGAACACCGTCTGTATAGACAAATAAGGACGCTCCCTTTTCCATCGTAAAACCGGTATCCGTATATTCCGCCCCGGGCTCAAGAGCCAATACCCTGCCCTGCTCTGTGCCGGCAAACCGGCAGTCCCCCCGGGGGGATACCAGTACCGGTTCCTCATGGCCTGCGCTTGCAAAGATGAATTCTCCCGTTGAGACGGTAAGGATACCTATCCATGCCGTGGCCACCATCCCGACTGCGTAATGCTCGCAGAGAAGGTTGTTGATATCCTTAAGGATATCCGACGGCAGACTTAAGACAAGGCGGCTGCGGCCCTGGATGCAGTACCTGACAATAGCCAAATACATAGACGCAGGCACCCCTTTTCCCGCAACATCCACCATGACCAGACACAGATGGTCGTTATCTATCATAAACACATCGTAGCAGTCGCCGGATACCTCTTCTGCCGGAATCAGAAGCCCGTACAGATCAAATTCCCTGCGGTCCGGAAACAACGGAAACCTGCTTGGGATCATATCCGCCTGGATACGTTTTGCCACATCGATCTCAGTCTGATAATGTTCTTTTTCAGCGGTAACATCCACCAGCTTACTGATATACCCTTCGGTCTTTTCCGATAATTCTCCGAAAGCCTCCGCCAGCACCTCTATCTCATCACCGGTACGATATATGTCCTCCATCCTGAAATCCAGATTATCGCCGCTTATCCTCCGGACATTTTCAGTCATTACATTGATGGGATTGATGATCCTTTCGGATATCGAAAGAGCCGCAACCCCCGCGCAGAAGATGAGCAGGAGCATGATGATAAGCGTAAGCACGCATGAGCGCACAAAGCTTTTCTCATAGCCTCCCAATGTATCCGAATTGACCTCGTCTATTTTTTCCAGCAGGCTTTCCGTCGGCTTCTCCAGCGTCGTTTTTGATACGAACATTATCTGTGTCCAATCCACCGTTTCCACCGGAGCATAGGAAGCATAGAATTCTTCGCCGTCTATACTGAGCTCAGTAAACCCAACCTCACTGGAAAGCGCCTGATCCACCAGTTTTTTCAGCTCCTCGTTCTTCGTATCGCGGATATCCTTGGACAGCATGTGATCCATTGCAAGATCCCCCGAGGTTCTGGGCGAATATACGATCTGTCCGTCCCTGCTTATGAGTACTGAAAAGCCGTCATCCGCGTATTCAACCTCTGAAGTGATCTTTTGCAGAGTATCCACTCTGATGGCTCCCTCCAGCACTGCCACCAGTTCGCCGTCCGAATAAACCGGTACTCCGAACATCACCTCGCTCAGATCATAAAAAAAGCTGTGAACCGCTGCCGTATAGTATATCTCTCCTTTTTCGACCGCTCCCTTATACCATTCCGTGGTCCTGGGATCGTAGGAGTATATATTGCCATCCTTCGAAAACTTCCTGTCCGACATCACATCCATTATCAGAGTAAGCCCGTTTGGCAGCGCGATCAGGCAGTCCATGACATAATCGCTGTTGTCTCTTACTATCTCCGCCATGGAAGGCCCGAGGTTTGCAAGCTTCCCGGCCATGCGCATGGCATCCCTGTCTTTCAGAGCTTCCTCGTCTGCCGACATAAGCTGCAGAACATATTCTCCCCCGTTGTCCTTATCCGGGAGATCTACCGGCAGCTCGGCGTATTTATCGCTGTGAGCAAAGACATCCTCCACCTGTGCGGCAAGCGCATTGAAGTCGTGCCTCATTGTCCAGAACTCACCGTTACATTGATCTGCGGAAAGATAAACGATCTGCTCAAGCCTGTCCTCGGTGAAGGACATCATGGATTTCTGCGATGAATCCTTTACGGCCGCTATCTGGTTTTGTCCGGTCTCATCAGCAAGCCTTGAAACGGCTCCGAGCAGTATCATGCCCAGGATGGCAAAACACACGATCGCGATCACCACCATCATTATCGCCATATTGAATATCTTTCTCTTCAACCCGCCTTCGGGGAGTTTCAGATACTTCATATCGGTCATTTCCTTTTAACGGGATCAGAGATATTTTACAAAAGTAAGGATGTTCTTTCCGTCTCTGTACTCGTAGCTCATCTCATCAGTATGCTCCTTCACCAGATGTATCCCCAGCCCTCCGGCCCGGCGTTCTCTTGCGGGCAGGGTTATATCCGGCGCCTGCTGTTTTAACGGATCAAAGGGAATCCCACTGTCTTCAAAAGTGATCCTCGCTATCATTGGATCTGATCCGACCTTGAGGGTCACGGTCACCTCTCCGTCTTCATCCTCTTTATAAGCATAACTGGCGATATTTATAAAGATCTCCTCCACACAGATATCCAGATCGATCCTCTTCTCACTGCTGCAGCCGCACGAGAGCAGCAGCTCATTCATCCAGTCCGTAACCTCATCCAGATAATCCGCTGAAGCCTTTAATTTCATGCTCTGACTGATCATATTATCGTCTGCTGTCATGAGTTTCCGCCCTTTCAAAAGTTAATATTACGGCAACAATAACTTTCAAACACCATTATATGTAATCGCCAGCATTGTAAGATCATCAAACTGAGGCGCGCTTCCCACAAAGACATCAACATCCTTTTTTACATGAGGAAGCAATGCAGACGGCGTTTCCTCTCTATGCGAATTCAGCGAACCAAGCATACGGTCGAGCCCGAAAAGCTCATCATCGGCATTGGTGGCTTCGGGGATCCCGTCCGTATAGATAAAAAGCGTATCTCCCTTTTCAAGCCTTTGTACCTGATCCGTGTATTTTCCGCTGGGGTAGGCCCCGAGCACCAGCCCGTGCCTGGTCTCCCAAAGCTCATATTTTCCGCCTGCTCTTCTTACGGCAGGATCCTCATGCCCGGCATTTGCGTAAACAAGCTCACCGGTGGAGAGCTTCAGGATCGCCAGCCAGACCGTGACGAACATCATCCGCGCATTATTTTCGCAAAGGCCTTTATTCACATCCTCAAGAATGGCTGCGGGAGTGCCGGTTCCGTCATCGTTCATTGCCCTTCCCTTGATCAGGATGATGGACCTGACCATGAAAAGCGCCGCCGGAACACCCTTCCCCGAAACATCCGCCATCACCATGCACAAACGGTCATCATCCATAAGAAAAGCTTCATAGAAGTCGCCTCCAACTTCCTTTGACGGATGCATGGAAGCATAGAGGTCAAATTCCCTGCGGTCGGGATAAAGCGGAAAAGTACCGGGAAGCATATTCCTCTGGATACCGGCGGCAATGCCGAACTCAGCCGTAAGCCGTTCCTTATTGGCCGTAAGATCCACCAGCTGATGTATGTACCCCTTTGTCTTCCCGCACATTTCCACAAAGGTTTCCGCCAGAGTCTCGATCTCATCGCCGGTACGGTAGGTATCCTCCATCCTGATATCAAAATCGTCCCCGTTTATCCTTCCGATACTTCCGGTCATGACTCTTATCGGCTTTATGATCCTTTCGGACACAGACTTCGCCGTAATTACCGCGATCGCTATGAGCAGCGCCATAAATACGACAGTGATGACCTCTGCACGGTTGATATTCTTTCTGTAGGATGAGAGTATATCATCCGTTACTGCATCAACCTGGCTGAGCATATATTCTGCGGGCTCCGAAAACTCGCTTTCGGAGACAAACATCATCTGCGTCCAGCCGATGGTCTCTATCGGCGCGTATGCCACATAGTATCTTTTCCCGTCTATCGAAATGCTGCGATAACCATGATCGTTTATAAAGGCATCCTCCACCAGCTCCTTAAGCTCGCTGTTGTCCGAGTCACGCAGATTGACAGTAACCATCTTGTCAACGGCCAGCTCACCGCTGTCACGTGACGAGCACACCAGTCTGCCGTCCCTGTCTACGATTATGGAAAACCCGGTCTCTCCGAAGGTGATGGACTCAATGATCTTCTGCATCTGCTCTAACCGGATGGAACCCTCCAATACAGCTTCAAGGTTTCCGTTCACATATACCGGCAGACCGAATTCCACATCGGACAGGCCCAGCGTTTCACTGTATTCTTTTGAAGAAACAAAGAACCCTCCCGTAGCTGTCGCGCCCTTCCACCAGGGACGCGTTGTCGGATCATAGCTTTTGACATTGCCGCCTTTATCAAACTTGACCTCGGACATATTATCCATTACCAGGGAATGACCGCTCGGAAATGCTATGATGCAGTCCAGGGTGGAGCCTTGACGATCATCCAGGGTTTTTCTCATGTAGGGAGCAAGACAGGCCATCTTCCGCACAATGGACATGGTCTTTTCGTCGGACTTTGCGGTGTCAGAGGTAAAATGCTGCAGCGCATATTTGCCCCCGTTCCCCTTCTGAGGCGGTAGCACGACCCTCTCTTCGTAGTTTTCGGGATGCTCAATAATATCCTTTACCTGCTCTGCCAGCACCATTGTGTCATGACGCACGGTCCAGAACTCTCCGTTTGTCCATTTCGCTGCCAGGTCCACGGTCTCAAGGAGGCTTTGTTCCGTAAGCTTCATCATGGTTTCCTGCGATTCCTCTTTTATGACCGCGGTATGGTTCTTCTCCGTGTTATCGGCCAGTTTATGGATGGAATAAAGCTGCAGCAGGCCCGGCACCGCAAAGGCGATGATCGACATTATGGCTATCATCACAGACATTATGAATATCTTGCCCTGCAGACCTCCGAATCTCATTTTCATTCCGCAAACCTTCTTCAAATAAATATACTGATACGTGTATAATATTATCACATCCCTGTAGCATCTTCTACTAAAACATTATAAGGATAAGCACGGAAAACGCGTACGGTAACTGAAAAAGAACTTTTTTACACAAGGACCTGTAATCGGTTTATAATACAGAAAAGTATGATATAAAGATCAGGGGGAAAGAAATGATATTATTTATCGATGCGTGCGTCAGAAATAATTCAAGAACGAGAGAGCTTGCCGAGGCAGTACTGGAAAATATACCGTATGCGGACCGGACTGTGGAAAGGCTGTCCCTTTACGAGCTTGACCTTAAGCCGGTAACCGAAGAGATCATCGAAGCAAGGAACAGCTCGCAGAAAACAGGGGACTTCAGTTCTCCCATCTATGCTCCGGCGCGGCAGTTTGCCAAAGCCGACATCATCATCATGGCCGCTCCCTACTGGGATTGTTCCTTTCCGGCCGTGCTTAAGCTCTATATCGAGAATATCTGCGTAAACGGGATCACCTTCATGTATGACGAAAACGGTATTCCTCACGGCATGTGCCGCTGTGATATGCTGTATTATGTTACCACTGCCGGCGGTGAGATCGGACAGAACAATTTTGGATATGACTATATAAAAGCCCTGGGGCTCGGCCTTCTAGGCGTAAAGGACAGCATGTGCATCCGTGCTGTCGGTCTGGATCTTGTGTCCGTTGATGCAGAAATGGTAATGGATAACGCAAAAGCCCGGCTAAAGGAGCTTCTGAGGAAGGGCTGATGGATCCCGCAGCAGGCGCACTGCCCGGCTGTGGGCTTCAGCTACATCTGCCTCATACACAAGCTCCCTCATTATCCTGAGCATATTGTCAACCTCAACCGGCTTACTCAGGTGGGCATTCATGCCGGACTGAAGGGAGAGCTGAACGTCCTCATCAAAGGCGTTGGCCGTAAGGGCTATGATCGGGATCCGTCCCGCATCCTCCCTGTCAAGGGAGCGGATCGCGGCCGTAGCCTCCAGGCCATCCATCTCGGGCATTCTTACGTCCATAAGGATCACGGCATATTTCCCCGGTTCACTGTTTTTAAACATCTCCAGGGCGATCCTGCCGTTTTCGGCATGGTCGGTTTTGATATTCTCCATTTCAAGAGTCGCCTTCATGATCTCGGCATTGACCTCGACGTCCTCCGCTAACAGTACGTATCGTCCCGTCAGGTCGGCCTGTCTTTTCTCCCCTGAACGGGCCATATTGTTCTTTCGGACTATCTGATCCAGCTTCCCGACTATGCTCGCTGCGAACAGAGGTTTTGACAGGAAATTATATACACCCGCCTGAGCGGCTTCATCCTTTATATCCTCCCAGTTATATGCCGTCATTGCTATGACGGTGACCTCACTGCCGTACAGCTTCATGATCTCGGTCGATGTCTCCATGCCGCTGAGCCCCGGCATGTTCCAGTCCATGAGGATAAGGTTGTAGTGATCGTGCCTTTGATGCTGCACCTCCATAAGCCGCAGGGCCTCTTCCCCGCTTGCGGCGGTGTCGGTACGGATCCCTGCCACACTGAGCACGGTCTTCGCATGCTCCGCATCTATGGGATTGTCATCCACCACCAGGGCATGCAGCGCATCAAGATCTATCTCGTTGCCCTGGGACATATCCTCATGGCTGAAGTTTCTAAGGGTGACAGTGACAAAAAACCTGCTGCCCTTCCCCTTCTCGGATTCGACGCCGATGTTTCCGTTCATCATCTCCACTATACGTTTGGTGATCGCCATTCCCAGGCCGGTACTTCCGAACCTGGTCTTACGGCTGCCGTCCTCCTGGGAAAAAGGCTCAAATATCTTCGGAAGGAATTCCTGCTCCATTCCTATGCCGGTATCCTCCACCGTAAATTGCAGAGTGCTCTGATCTTCAAACTCTGCGGTCCGTTCCACCGTCAGAGTGACGCTGCCCGGCGCATCGGTAAACTTGATGGCGTTTGATAGAATATTTATAAGGATCTCCTTAAGCTTTGCATCATCGCCGACGTAAAACTCGTCCACTTCACTGAGCATGCGGCATTCATACTGAAGTCCCTTATCCCGGGCCTGGGCAAGAAACATGGAATTGATCTGCTCTAACATGGTACTGAAGGAAAAGGCTTCCTTCCGAAGTATCAAATGGCCCGATTCAATGCGGCTCATGTCAAGGATATCATTGATAAGGGCAAGAAGATGTCTGGCGCTCCCTCCTATTTTTTCAAGATGTTCCCTGGTCTCCGTATCCAGGCTGTCATTCTTAAGGGCAAGCTCATCAAGACCTATGATGGCATTCATGGGAGTCCGGATCTCATGACTCATATTGGAGAGGAAGGAGGTCTTTGCCTTATTGGCATCCTCCGCAGCCGAAAGCGCCTGGGCCAGGGCTTCGCTCCTGGCCATGGCATCACGCATTTCCGCGTCAACGTTCATTAGGCCCATGATGATGAAATCCTCATCATCCTCCATGATCGATACCTTCATTCTTACATAGGTCGGACCGCCTTCTCCGATGATACGGAAGGTCATAAAAAAGGTATTGCTCCGGGCCAGGGCCTTTATCAGGGTTTTCCTGTTCATAGCCTGAAGAAAAGCATCCCTGTCATCCGCAAACACCTGCTCTCCCAGCTCTGCCGTACAATCGCTGAAAAAGTGCCATCCGAGCCTTACCTCGGAAAGAGCGGTTCCCTCCCTGCCCCTGCGGTACTCGATGAATTCCTCCGTATCACAGTTGACATAGAACATATGCGTATAATCACGGGCAAGGGTCTGGGCCATGTGTGTATACATCAGTCCCGAGCTTACAGCGCTTTCATAAGCCTCCTTAGTCATGGCATTCTCATGCTGTATGCGCACCAGATCCGTAGCATCCTGACAGATGCCCAGAACGCAGAGCCTTCCCGAAGTATCCCTGTATTTTGTCTTTGTGGTCTGAAACTGCCTCTGATTGCCGGCAGCATCCGGCACATCCTCAAAGAAGATATAGGGCGTGTTCATGGAGAGAGCGATCTTGTCATCATTCATGAAGTGTTCCGCGGTTCCGGCATCAAATATCTGCAGATCCGTAAGCCCCACTACCCCTTCAGGGCTATCCTTATGGGCATATTCGGCGAAAGCCCGGTTACAGGCCAGATATACTCCGGTTCTGGCATCCTTGGTGAAGGTCATGCCGGGTATGTTATTAAGCAGGGAGGTAACGGTTCTCGTAAGCTCCGTATCCTTTTCGGCCTTCTCCAGCTCCCTTCTGTATTCCTCCTGTTCATCGTTTGCAACAAAGGAATGGAGCATACAGGTCCCCAGCATATAAGCCATTGAATAAAGGGGCAGCTCGGGAAACCAGAGCTGTATGAAGAGGATACCGGCCATGATGAACCCGAAGGAAGCAAGGATCCTGTAGCGCTGTTGTTTCCTCGGGGAATTGACGTTCTTCAGCATTGATGAAAATGCATACACGGATACAATGAGCAGAAGCAGTATCTGACCGGCCAGCATCACAGAGCGGAAGGGAAGGGCATGATAGACGCCTTCGCTGTCCACCGTAAAGAGAACCGGATAGAAAATGTTGACGACAGAGAGCAGCATGATCAGGCCTGCAATGATACGGCATACATACACCAGAGGATTGCCCGACAGATTATCCTCATCCAGATATGCGACGGTGAATTCCGCCCAGTATAATACTCCTGCTGCCATGGCCACAAAATATACGGTGGTATCGGCAAAAAGGAGTCCCGGAAGCTTCAGGCCCGCAAAGACACCCCAAAGGATATCCACAATGTAATAGACCAGGACGGCAAACAGGAATCTCCTGTATACATTCCAGGCAGGCCTTTCATCTGAGTCCCAGTGAAAGAGGATATCCTGATTAACTATAAGTAATACCAGAACAGCAAGTATACCGATCGCAGAATAATACATTTTACCTCACTCTTATGGTCTCACTGTGCCGCCGCAGCACTTTCGGACATTAAGGCGGCTTTTCTGTCCTTCAGATCTTTCTTGTTTATATACATGGCGCTGTCCGCGCGCTCAAATACCTGTGATACTCCGGTATCGCCTTCATTTTTTGCCATTCCGCAGGCAATGACGATGCCGCCGTTCTTAATGGATTCCGAATTGTGATCGCTCATCTGTCCGATAAGCCCGTCAAGCCCGTTATAATCGTCGCCCTGGGCGATCACCGCAAACTCATCGCCCCCCACACGGAATACGGGGCTGTGTTTGAAGATATTGCAGATAATCCTGCAGGCGCTCCTTAGGTACTGGTCTCCGGCCTTGTGTCCCTCAGTGTCGTTTACCTTCTTTAAGTCGTTCACGTCAAGGATCACGATGGCAAACTCACAGGCAGGTTCCTTCTCCAGACAGGCACCCATAAGCTCCTCCGCCTCGAGATAGGCATGACGGTTCTTTACTCCTGTAAGCGCATCAATATTGGCATCTATCTTTGCCTGGGCCAGATGTCTGGCGTAGTCCTCCTCCTGACGTACCTGCGCATCGATATCGTTGAGCCCCACGATCAGGCGGCGTCCTTCCTTCTCCTGCCGCATAACTGCCTTCAGCTGTACAAATCTGGGCTTTCCGCCTACCATAAGGCGGTAGCTTAAGGTAAATATGCCGTGGCGCTCAACATCCGCAAGGACGTTTTCCCTGCTGAAGACCGAGAAGAACAGATTCTGATCCTCCGGATAAACCGTAGCCTTACTATTCTCTATTGAGTCGGCAAAGAAATCCATTCCTTCCTTGGGCCGCGCCACCTGTTCGAAGGAATGAGTCGCGCTGAGCTCCCGGTATCTCAAAGTCTCCGGATTCACAACGTAAATGCACAGGTAATCACCTGCCAGGGAGCTGAGCCTGGAATAGGCGATCTGTTCCTCACGTACCCTGGCCGAGGCGTTTCGCTGCCTCATTTCCGCATCGACATCGGTCACTCCCACTACTATGAAGCGATCATCATCCTGCATACGCGTCACCTTCATGCTGACATACATGGCGTGCTGCCCTTCTATCAGGCGGTAGGTCATCATATAGGTGTTATTCTTTTCAAGCGCCGCCACAAGCGTCTTTCTGTCCAGAGCCTTTATCACGTCTTCGCGATCCTCGGGATAAACTATCTCTTCAGCCTGCTCCCTGCATGCTTCAAAGAAATGCCATCCGCGCTGCACCTCGATGAGGGATCCGCTATCATTATCTGTCCGATACTCTATAAAGCCCTCCGTGTTAAGATCTATATAATAAAGGTTGGTATAGCCCTGAGCCAGGGCCTGGGCCAGGTGAGTATAGATGATCCCGGTTCCCCTCGCTTTTTCGTAAGCTTCCCTGGTGGTTGCCGTATCACGGCGGATATGGAAGGTATCCTCGGTCGCATCCTGTGAAATCCCCAGCACGCAGAGCCTTCCGGTATCATCAATGTATTTAAGCTTTGTGATCTTGACATGCCGCCTGTTGCCCTCGGCATCAGTCTCATCTTCAAAATATGTATATGGCTCGTCCATGGATAGAGCCATTTCGTCATCCTGCGCAAAGCGTTTTACAGTCTCCTCATCAAAGAGCTCCGCGTCAGTGTGACCGATGACCTCATCCGGGCTTGTCTTTTTGGCATAGGCCGCAAAAGCCTGATTACATGCAAGATAAACTCCTGTCTGCGCATCCTTGGTGGAATTCATGCCCGGCAGATTATCAAGGAGAGAGCTTATGGTCTGCTTCAGCTCCACTATCTCCGAAGCCTCTTCCAGAAGACGTTTCTGCTCATTGGCGGTCCTCTCCACCTTCAGCTTCTGGAGCAAAAGGACAAATATGATCATGAATACGGCTGTGAGCGTCAGGACGACTATGATCCAGTTATCCTTTAAAAAATCTGTAAAGGATACGGACTGATAGGAGCGCATATAGGAAGCAAGGGCGGAGTCCATATCGCTGGCCCCTGTCATCAGCGCTGTTTTATTAAGGATAAAATAAAGCTCACGCTCTTCGCTCCTTACCGCAAAGGAAAGCTGCATATGTTCTCCGGTAGGCACGGAATAGAGCTTGTATTTCGTCATCAATTCATCCAGGGCAGGCATCCTGTAATTGCTTATAAGGATACAGTCCGCAGCAGCGGAGGCTACCGCTTCAAAGCAGGCCCGGCTGTCATCCAGGACCAGTCTTTCCGACTCCGGATAGTGTTCCAATATAAAGGTTTCTATATTCCGATCATCGCGACTGACAACGAAGGTGATGGCGCTGTCATGCGAAGGAGTCTGCATATCCGAAACCCGCGTGACCGAGTTCATGCCGGTCTTCATGGCAGGGCTTGTAAGGCGCAGTCCTGCCTCATTGGCATCATAGGAGCTTAAATTGACCGGAAATACGCAGTCAATCCCCCCTGCATCGAGCTCATTAAGGGCCGCCTGGGTTGAGTCAAAGGGAAGCGCCTCGAATCGGAGATCGTAATTTCTCAGGCTGTTTGACGCATGGGCAAGATAATCCTTAAGGGCGCCGGTCAGTTCACCGGTGTCCTTATCGACCTGACAGAAGGGCAGGCAGTTGTCCAGGTATCCGACACGGATGACACCGTGCTGCTTAAGCCAGTCCTCCTGTTCGGGAGTCAGATATATGTTGGTATTCGTTACATAATTGTTGTCCTCGGAAATCCTCTGCTTAAAAAACGGATCCTCATCCTGAATGCCTGAAAGCGCCATGTTCAGCTCAGCCAGCAGATCCGGTCTGTCTTTGTTTACGGCATAGAAATACTCCGATGAGCCGACTCTGACAACAGGGATGATATTATCCTGTGCGCCGACTGAATAAATAGTGGTATAGCCGTCGAGCTCTCCGTTTAAGACCATATCCATGGACTCTGTTTCGGAAGCATCAAGGGGTACGACTTCGACCGAGATCCCGTTCCTTTCCGCCCAGTCCCTGAGGAACCCTTCCTGAACGCTGTCACTGTTGACGCCGATCCTTGCTCCGTTGAGGGACTCCGGATCATTGGCGGTGATCTTTCGGTTATCCGAGTCGATATAGATATAGTATGCCTCGGAGCCCATGGGAAGATCCGGAAAGAGCATGAAATCCGCACGCTCAGGTTTATAGGAAACGTCGCTTAACAGGTCTATCTCTCCGTCCTTCAGCATCCGGAACAGATTTGGCCAGCTGTCCTCTACATACTGATAGGTCCAGCCTGTGTATGCGGAGATCTTCTGCTGATATTCATAGTCGAGGCCGCAGCGCCTTCCAAACTGGTCCATGTAGCAGAATGAGGAATCATACCAGCCGACGCGAACGACCTTCTGCTCCTCTTGTGCATAAGCCTTAAGAGGAGCAGAAGCACTGAAAATAAAAGACAAAAGCAAGGTGAGCACTGTCAGTTGTGCCGCATGTTTAAAAATGCGCATTCCGATCCACCTCCGATTGGTCCTGTGAACTCTATACACGGTTCTGTAACCGGCCCCCCTTATCATCCCTGTGTCCCCGTTTCGTTCCGAAAAACGCTTTGATCAGCGTTTCCATAATAATAACATATATTGAAAATACTTTATAGAATTTACAGGCAATATCCCCGGTAAAATCTACTGTATTTTTTCCTCCGGAAGATACTTCATCACCATTTTCTTCAGATTTTTCGCTTCAATGGGCTTGGTAAGATAATCCGTAAAGCCCTCCGCCAGGTATCTGACCCTGGCCCCGTCAATGGCATCGGCCGTCAGGCAGATCACGGGAGTATTCTTTCCCTCCGTATCTTCTCTTTCCCTGAGTCTGTGAAGGGTCTCTATTCCGTCCATCTCAGGCATGCGCTGATCAAGCAGGATCAGATCGTAATCGGCTCCGGCGGCAAGCTCCAGAGCTTCTTCCCCTCCTCCTGCCGTATCAATGGTCATCCCGGTATCCTTTAAAAGCCCTGCTGCCACGATAAGGTTCATGCGGGTGTCATCCACGACGAGGATACGCGCGGTCGGAGCATAGAAGCCTTCATCTGTGTCAGACGCATTTTCAAGGTTTTTCTCGAATTTCCTGCGGTAGTTTCCGACAGGCTCCGCGGACATCACCTTCTGGGGGATGCACAGGATGAATTCGGAGCCCTCCTGGTAGCGGCTCTTAACCTCGATGCTTCCGTCCATCATCTCAATAAGCCTTCTGGTGATGGCAAGGCCCAGTCCCGTACCCTCTATGGCGCTGTTCTTTTTCATGTCCATCCGCTCGAAATTCTGAAACAGCCTTCCCATATCCTCTTCCTTTATCCCTATCCCGGTATCTTTAATGATAAAGGTAAGCCGGATGATCTGTCCCTCATTGTATCCGTCCGAACCGTCCCCCTTTACAGAGAGGGTCACGCTCCCCTTCTGAGTATATTTGACGGCATTATTGAGCACGTTGGTAACGACCTGGCGCATCCGCACCTCATCGCCGCAAAGACCGTCCGGAAGGCTTTCGTCCACATCCACCATAAAATCAAGCCCCTTTGCCCTGGCGCGGAAATATACCATATTTCCCACATCGTTAAGGACCGAGCTCAGCCTGTACTGATCCTCACGGATCTCAAGCTTCCCGGCTTCGATCTTCGAAAGATCAAGGATATCATTGATGATGGCAAGAAGGCTGTTCCCTGCGCTGTCTATATTGCCCGAACATTTTACGATCTCACTGAATATCCCGTGAAGCTCCTTCCTGTCCCAGGGAAGGTCGTCTCTTGCCCTTATGCTTTCATGAAGCACCATTTCGTTCATGCCCAGCACCGCGTTCATGGGAGTACGGATCTCATGACTCATATGGGCAAGGAATTCGCTTTTGGCCGCATTGGATCGCTCCGCCACCATCCTTGCTTCCCGAAGACTGTTGTTTTCAATGACCTTTTGTTCAAAGCTTACGATAAAGATAACGGTTACGGCGGCCACAACCATAATAAGCGATATCAGAAAAAGGACTATGGGGATGATATCGTATACCGAGGTATCCTCTTCAATAGCCATACCCCTGGCGATCACATCCCTGATCCATGCTCCGAATATGATACCGCCTATGGCGCATAGGAGCGTTGCGCCTCCGTAAACCGATTTCAGGATGGTCTGGACTCTTTTTCCGATATGCCGGTCCGAATCCTCATTCTTCTCCTCGGTAAGAATTATCGCCCATACCAGCAGCAGACAGGTAAGGGTGTTCAGGAACGAACAGGGATAATAGAGCTTCCCGATCCAGCCGTAGAAGCAGGAGCAGGTCCACATTCCGAATTCGGTTATCACATACAGTAATGCCGCCACGTGTATATAAGGAGGTTTGGATATATCCCGGTGTTTCATATACCACAGGATCGACTGTATGGAAAAGCAGGCGACCAGGGTCAGTACCGTTACCTGATAAACATTGTTGAGCACTCCCCCGAAGGTGATATACAGGGCCAGCTGCCATATATTAAGCGGTATGGGAACAAGCATCAGAATGTGGAAATATCTTTTCTCCTGCGGGCTCTTCAAACTAAGCAGCATTAAAAGCAGGACCATATAGGAAAGGTTCCATCCGAAATAGGCAAGCATATCCGAAACGTTCGGAGTGCTTCCCATGATGATAAGATACGCTGTCCAGAAATAGCTGCTTAAGAGACTGCCGAGAAAGAAAACAACGGAATATATCCAGGTACGGTTTCTGTTGATGATGTACCTGAATATGGATATCAAAAGCGCAGCCATAATGGCTACAAGCTGAAATATGTTTTCAAAAAGGTCCAATACCATAGATACCCCTTAAACGGTGCCTGTCAGTTCTGCGTAAAGATACTGCTGCACGCTTCAATCCTGCCCCTTGCCATAAAACCTGAGGGGACACGGATACACCATAAGTATACCATGGGTTCGGAACTGTTTACAATAAACAATACATAAATCGGCCCCGTAAATGGTAACAATGGTACCTATAAAACGTTTTTTTGTGTCCGGACAAGCTTTACGCCAGATTTGCTAAATGGTACAATTCTTTCGTACTGCTTTCGGCAATGAATATACGGAATTGGAAGGTCATATGTCTTATAAATACGAAACACATCTGCATACCTGCGGGTCATCGGCCTGCGGAATATCCCGGGGGGCGGAATATCTTGAGGGATACCTGAGGCTGGGCTACGACGGCATTTTTGTCACGGAACACTTCTATCTCGGAAACACCTGCATACCCCGAAACCTCCCCTGGTCTCAATGGGTGGAGGCCTTCTGCGAAAGCTATTACGAAACAAAAAAAGCCGCTTCGGGCTCCGGGTTAAAGGTTTTTTTCGGGTGGGAAAGCACCTATGGCACCGGAGAGGATTTCCTGATCTACGGTCTGGGTCCCGACTGGCTGAAAGCCCACCCCGAGATCACAGAGCTTACTCAGGAGGAACAGTATGAGCTTGTCCACAGTGAGGGCGGCCTCGTGGTCCAGGCCCACCCTTTCAGGGAACGGGACTATATGAGCGAGATCGTGCTTCATCCGCATCACTGTGATGCCTGGGAGGTGGCCAACGCCGGAAACCTCCCCTACATGGACCGGCTGGCATATGAATATGCCTGCAGCCACCATATGAAAATGACCAGCGGTTCGGATATACATACCGTGGGGAAGCTGAAGGAAGGGCTGGTCTTTGCCATGGAGACCGAGGAAAGCCTCACCTGCGAGGCAGATTATGTTCGCATTATCCTTTCCGGCAAAGGGTTCAGGGCCCTGTTTCCCGAAGAAAGGATGAAATGTGAGATGCAGACGCTCTCTCTGCCGGTATACTGGCGTCCGTGAAAGCGTCCGGGAAAGAGCTGCATGGGAGGAGTATGAAAAAAAGAGACTTGAATGCGGCCTGCTGCTGACAACTCCGCTCAAAGTCCGGCAGCAGCCGGATGCGGAAAGGGCTTCTACCCCTTGACCGCTCCGGCCATCATGCCCTTTACTAACTTATCCTGGAAAACGATGAACAGGATGATCATCGGCAGCACCGAAAGCGTCAGCACCGAAAGGATGATCGGGATATCCAGGGAATGTTCACCCTTAAACTGTCCGAGGGCCAGAGGAAGGGTTTTATTAGCCGGGGACTGCAGCAATGTATTTGCAAAGGCAAACTCGTTCCACATCGATACACCGTTATAGATAGCCAGAGTGGAGAGCCCCGATCTGGACAGCGGCAGTATCATCGTAAAGAAATTGTTAAACCGGTTACAGCCGTCGATCTCGGCGGATTCCTCGATCTCCTTGGGTATAGTCATCATAAACGCAGTCAGGATAAAGACCGACATCGGAAGCGCAAAGGTCACATAGGGGCCTATCAGAGCGCCCAGTGAATCATAAAGACCGATATCCGTCGTCATCTTGAAGATCGGTATCAGCGTTACATGCATCGGCACCGACATCATGGCAACTATCCCCGCATAGATCAGGCCTCTGAGCTTAAACTGCATCCTCGACAGCGGATAGGCGGCAAAGGAAGCAATGATCAGCATCAGTACAAGAGATACTGCAACCACTATGACACTTCGGAAAAAATATCCGAAAAATCCGTTCTTCACTACCTCCACATAATTATTGAAATACCAGGGATCGGGCAGATGGAACACGCCCTGTGCCAGCATATCGAACTGCTTTCTGAAGGAGTTCATGATCATGAAAACAAAGGGAGTCAGAGTGATCACCAGCTGGACGCAGGCAAAAAATATGGCAACAGCCCAGGCTATTACAGATTTTCTTTTTTCCTTTGCATAATCGACTTCACGCGACTTCATATCAGTAATCCTCCTTTACAACAAATACCTTCTGGAACAGCAACGCTATGACCGTGATCAGGATAAACATCCCGGCCGCAACGCAGGAACCGTACCCCATGTTGAACTGCTGGAACGAAAGTTTGTACATATAGGTCGCCATCAGCTCGGTAGAGCCCACCGGACCGCCCTGGGTCATATTCCAGATCAGGTCGAAATACCTGAGGGAACCGATCAGTGACATGGTACAGGCCGTCTTAAAGATAGGTCCCAGAAGAGGAATGGCTATATACCGGATATATTCCATTCTGGTCGCTCCGTCTATTACAGCCGCCTCATAAACCGTGGTATCTATGTTTCCGTAGCCCGCGATAAAGTAAACCATGTAAAAGGGCGTGAACTGCCAGGCCATAACACCGATCACCGCAAACAGCGCATTCGGAGATTTGCCCAGAAGATCCACCGTGGTCTTCTGTCCCTTAAAAAGCGTAGCCAGCGCGGAAAAGATACCACCGTTGGTAGCAAGGGCATAGGTAAACAGGAAGGCAATGGCAACGGAGCTCATCAGATACGGCAGGAACCAGATCGTCTTAAACAGATTGAACTTCCTTCCTCCCGCATCAAGAAACGTGGCCAATGCCATACCGATGGGGATCTGGATAAGGATGGAAAAGATCATAACGACCACATTATGCCCGAAGGCCGTCCAGAACAGCTTATCCTTGGCCAGATTTATCCAGTTCTCAAATCCGATAAACGTCCGGCTGGAGGATATTCCGTTCCATTTATAGCCACTGATGACAAAGGTATCGATGATCGGATAGATGATGTAGATAGCGATCAGCAAAAGGGCCGGGATCAGAAATACCGTCGCCGCAACGGCTATGCTTTTTGCCCGGGTCTTTGCCAGACCGTTTTTCGTGCTTTTTCCCATAAATCCTCCTTATGAAAAAACCGCCCGCAGGCCTCTGGCCTGCGGGCAGCCCTGCGGTTTCGGTTCGGCCAACCGCGTGAGGCCTTCCCGCAGATCTTAAATATCGCCTTACTGTTCCGCTAAAGCTTTCTGCATCGCAGCATCCTGATCTTCACCGATCTCTTTGGCTGTCTTCTCAAGGCCGAACAGAGCAGTCATGCTGTCCTTATGAACCTCGGTAACCGAAGCCGGCAGATACTGGTCATACCAGAGCTGTACATTGGAAGCATCGAAGAATACATCGGTTATTATCTTCATGTTAGGCTCTGTAACCTGTGTCTCGTAGCCCTTGATGGAAGGGATAGTGTTGGATGCCATCTGCTCCTGGTTGTAAGTCTCGTCATTGTAATACTGGGTTGCGAGTACATACATTGCATTCAGCTTATCCTGATCGCCCTGGGCATTGAAATTGAAGCAGTTACCGATAGCAGTTCCAACCTCAACATTCTGAGGAACACCCTTTGCCTCCGCCTCGGAGTCTACAGGCCAACGGAACACGCCGATGTTCTCATCGTACCATTCCTGATTATCGGCAGCCATGCTTCTTGCCTGCCATGAACCGTGAAGCATCATAGCGCAGCTTCCGTCATACATAAGCTGTCTGTCCTGACCGTCATCAGTGGTCATGGAGTTGGTTCCCTCGGGGAAGTAGCCCTTCTTTACCCAATCCTGGATCTTGTCACCCGCAAAGATGAAAGCGTCAGAAGTGAAGGAGCCGCCGTTTTCCTGCGTATAAGCCGCATCGAACTCATCATTTCCGGAATGACGGGCAACCAGATACATATAGTACATGGAGCCGGTCCACTTGGAGCCGTTTGCCAGAGAGAACGGAGTAATGCCTGCAGCCTTCAGAGTCTCACAGGCAGCCTCCAGCTCGTCAAGAGTCTGGGGTACTTCAATGCCGTTTTCGGCAAAGATTGTCTTGTTGTAGAAAACATCACAGCCGGACATTCCGCCGAAGGGGATACCCAGAAGCTGTCCCTTATAGGAACCCTGGGCGATCGCCGCATCGATGAAATCGGGATGATCATAGGTATTGTAAAG
>JAEEGL017124006.1_pt1 | contig 23639 bp, 17 predicted proteins | sample 9134231 | NCBI WGS metagenome assembly JAEEGL01 (sample SAMN16246548, study PRJNA631951) | gut metagenome | biome: gut microbiome; feature: rumen; material: fiber-attached | host: Bos | place: Iran: Karaj | collected 2018-10 | reverse complement strand
TCTGGACATCTCGGTATCGTCAAAGCCCGTGACCGCGATATCCTCGCCCACCTTAAGTCCTCTCTCCTTACATACCCTGTAGATAGCCACTGCCATCTCATCATTTGCGGATACTATGGCTTCAACTCCCGGGTTGTTGTCAAATAGCAGATTGACCTTGTCGTCCACATATTCGGAGTAATCACCATGTACCACCATCTTGTCGGCCACGGGATATCCGTGCTTTTCCATAACGTCATAATATGCCTGAACTCTCTCGTCGGAATCACAATTCCCTACCGGTCCTGCGATAAAGACTATCTTTGACAATCCATGGACAGTGATGAGATGCTCCACACATTCCGACATGCCCATATAATTGTCCGTTATGACCCATATACTGTTAGGGAGCTCTGCATCGTTTTCAAGAAGCACAATAGGAATATCAGGGAATCCTTTTGCAAATTCCTTTACCGATATGGCGTCCTGATATATGGACAGGGTGCCCATGGACAGCACAAGGATATCAAGATCGTCGAATATACTGTATCCGTACAGATGGGAATACTGGTAATCATAATTGCTGTCATTGGAAACCATACCCGTAAGAAAGCTGGACCCCTCGGTCCCCAGATAGAACCTGAGCTCCGCTTCGTCACGCAAAAGTTCCCAAAGCCTGTTCACCAGGCGGCTGGGATGATCCGTATGATAATTTCCCACCATGATACCGACTCTGGGTTTCCTGTTTGTGTCTGATGTGAAAGGGGTGAATCTTATACCCTTTATGTCAGAAAAACTCTCCGGATATGAAAGCATAAATACCTCTCCTTGATCATAGACCCGAACATAACAGTCTGTCTTATCATTATACATCAAGGAGAGGTATTTTTTAAGTTTTTTCCTATTGAGAAAGAGGTCAGTTTTTACCGAATCTTATGCAGGCTACCGACGCAGCGGGAAGGGTGACCTTATACCTGTTTGCGGCGATTTCGCTCACACCGTCGAAGTCCTTTTCCACCACCTTGTCGGGATCCTCAAAGGTATTATGATCATGTACGTCACCGGAGGTGACTATGGATGCTTCAACCACCTTAAGTTCATTATCGGAGGTGAGATATATCTCAACCTCAGCCGCATCTGTCATGGAAAGGTTATTAACGGTAGCGGTAACGATGCCGTCCTTTTCCGATACCGATTCCGTAAGTGCCGGAACCTCACACTTGCCCTCTCCTATATTACCGCTGTCCGAAAGGGAGCTTTCCAGGAGATTCGCCCCCTGGTGGTGACGGAACATATGGAATACATGATAGGTGGGAGTTCTCAGCATCTTCTCTCCGTCCGTGAGTATGACAGACTGCAAAACGTTTACCATCTGAGCTATGCAGGCAAGCTTTACCCTGTCGCAGTGCTTGTTGAAGATATTAAGCGTTATACCGGCCACAAGAGCGTCTCTTACCGTATTCTGCTGATACAGGAATCCGGGATTGGTGCCGGGTTCTACGGCAAACCATGTACCCCATTCATCAACGGACAGCCCCACCTTTCCTTCGGGATCGTATTTATCCATGATGGCTGTATGACGACGCACCAGCTCATCCATAAAATATGCCTGATTAAGCGTCTTGTAATACACATCCTCATCAAACTCCGTAGCGCTAACCTTGGGCTCCCATCCCTCAGGCAGATCGTAATAGTGGAGGGATATCAGATCCATATGACCGTGAAGTTCCTTCTGAGTATTGTTAAAGCAGGTCTTCATGACCACATCTGTCCAGTTGTAATCATCCACGTTAGCTCCGCAGCAGACTTTTGCTATGGGCTTTTCGGGATCGTACTGGCGCACATATGTCTGATATCGTCTGTATTCATTGGCATAATACTCGGGAGTCATGTTGCCTCCGCAGCCCCAGTTCTCATTACCTACGCCGAAATAATCCACCTTCCAGGCCTTTTCGGAACCGTTGCTCCTGCGAAGATTCGCCATCGGCGACTCCCCGTCAAAGGTCATGTATTCCACCCATTCGCTCATCTCGGCCACTGTACCGCTGCCCAGATTACCGTTCACATAGGTCTTGCAGCCTATCTGACGGCACAGCTCCATAAACTCATGAGTTCCGAAGCTGTTATCCTCCGTAACTCCGCCCCAGTGGGTATTTACCATCTTCTTGCGTGTGCTCTTTTCGCCGATGCCGTCCTTCCAATGATACTCATCCGCAAAACACCCTCCGGGCCATCTGAGCACCGGAACCTTTATCTCCTTCAGTGCCTCCACCACATCACTTCTCATGCCGTTGACATTCGGGATGTCGGAGTCCTCACCCACGTACAGTCCTTCATATATGCACCTTCCCAGATGTTCCGAAAAGTGTCCGTACACCTCCGGTTCTATCTTTCCCAGACTCTTTGACGTGTTGATCACAAGCTTTGCCATTACAAGATCCCCCTTTTCTGTTATTAATGTGTTTATTCGCCGTCTGACACGTTGTCTTCCATGTAATGTACGCCCCAGAGAGAATGATCATTATCTCCAACGGCACTTATACAAAATGTATTATTGCCGGCTTCATCTGCCATCTCTATCATTATACCCTTGAAAGTGACTCCGTCTATAGTAAGATCGATCTGATCGGTATCTTCATGTACGGAATATGTCCCCGTAACCTCTCCTTTTATGGTCCCCTTTTCAAAGGTGCAGGCCTTTGGCTTATTGACTTTACCATCGGATAAGGAGTACGGATCATTACAGAAAAAAGGGAGGCGTTTCTGCCTCCCTTAAAAAGATGATACCTGAGATAATATCTTTTACATTTGTCCGTTGTGATGCTGCTGAAGGATAGACCTTACATCCTTAACAGGTACAGTTGAGAGATAGTACTCGGGATCGTTGATATTACCGTTATACTGGGTCATAAGCCATTTCCAGTCTGCAGGACTGATCTTGATGCTGTCTTTACCGTCCTTGTCCACAAATGTGACTACTCCCTTGTCATCATAATCATAGCCCCATTTGGTCTTACCCGCTCCGCCACTGACGTTACTAAGCTGCTCATCATTGAGCTTGTTGATCTCACTCATGTTTTTATTACCTCCGTGTTTTCTGATGATCAGTTACATCTTTTACCATTATATACGAATATGACACGAGTTTGGCACAAAATATTGTATTTTTTTGTTTTTTTATACATGCCGGTCAATGTGACAGATCGAAAAGTTCTGCGATGAAGGCATCGGTGAGGATATCGGAGGTTTTACCTTGTTTTAGGATCCCACCGTTTTTGATGGTCATCACTCTGTCTGCTGTTTCCTTAACGATATCCAGCTCATGCATTGACATTATGACCGTCATCTCACCTTTGGATACAAGCCTTTTTACCACGTCGGCAAACAGTTTTTTGTGCTTGATATCAAGGAAATTCGTGGGTTCATCCAACAGGAGGATCTTCGGCTCCTGGGCTATGGCCCTTGATAACATCACAAGCTGCCTCTGTCCGTCGGATATCTCGCTCATATATCTGTCCTTTATGTCACGGGTTCCCGTGATCTCCATGGCTTCTTCAACGATATCAAGATCATGATCGGACAGAGTGCCAAGTCTCCCGGTGTATGGATATCTCCCTGACGAGACCATGTCATGACATGTGAAATAATCAGGCCTTACGGCTCTGGTCATGACTATGGCCATGAGCTTTGCACGCTCCTTCGCGGAAAGCCCGGTGATATCCTGTCCCATAGCCTCCATGGTACCGGACAGAGGAGGTATGGCACCGCCAAGCGTCTTAAGGAGTGTTGATTTCCCGCATCCGTTTTCTCCTGCTACGGCGGTTATCTCTCCGGCCCTTAATGCCATATCAACACCGGATACTACAGGCTTTCTGCCGTATCCTACTGTGAGGTTACGGGTTTCAAGTATGATCCCCTCAGTCATGTCTTCTGCCCCTTTCCAGTAATACCATGATCACAACCGGAGCTCCGAACACGGCTGTCACCGAAGATATGGAAAGCTCTGTTGGTGAGAAAAGGAGCCTGGCTGCAAGATCCGATATCAGGCAGAAGGCCGCTCCTCCCAGGAAGCATGCAGGTATCATCTTCTCCGGTCTGACGGTGCGAAACATGCGTCTGGCAAGATGCGGGACCGCTACGCCAACAAAAGAGATGGGGCCTGCAAATGCCGTGACGGTAGCTGACAGCAGGGAAGAGCACAGTATTAGCAGGATCCTGAAAAGCTTCAGATCGACTCCCACGGATCTGGCATACTCCTCTCCCGTAAGGTATGCTCCGATAGGCTTTTTCAGTGCAAAGCTCCCTGCCAGACCTATCACGGCAAATACGGAAAAGCATAGGACATTCCCCATGTTCATCCCGGAAAAGCTGCCCATGGACCAGTAATGCAGGTTCACTATATTCCTGTCATCGGCAAAGGTTATGAGGAAATCCGTAAGTGCGGAGCATATATAGCCTATCATCACGCCGGACAGTACCAGCACAGACATCCTGTCTGTATATCTTGATATGAAAAGAACGGCCATCGTGGATATGGCTGCACCGGTGAATGACGCCAGCACCATACCTGCCGAGTTTATATGTATCCCTCTGCCAAGGAACAGGATCAGGACGACGGCCGTCATCAGCTTGGCCCCTCCCGATATGCCAAGCACAAAGGGGCCTGCTATGGGATTTGAGAAAAAGACCTGAAGAAGGTATCCGGAAACCGCCAAAGCTCCGCCAAGGACAAGAGCCGCCAGCGTCCTGGGAAGCCTGATACCCATGAGGATGGTATAAAAACCGGGATCATCAAAACCGGCCGTGCCGAGTATGATGCCAAGCGCTGCCGGTATGAGTATAAAGATGATAAGTATCAGGTATGATGCGATATCCTTTTTCATTTCAGCTTCTTGAAATAAGTCATGTCCCTGTCCCTGCCCGATATTATATCACTAAGGTCGGCTATCATGTCCGCTGCCTCACAGGTGGCCTGAAATATGGTATCCTCCGTGGCATATACCCTGCCCTCCTTAAAGGCCTTGAATTCCGACAGAAGGGCCGTATCCGACATCAGCTGATCCATGGACTTCGGCATACCGTAGAGCGTGGATTCGTAGATAAGGATATCCGCGTCCCTGCCCTTCAGGTAAAAATCCTCCATGGAGATATTGACGGAAGAAGCATGTCCGCCCTCCGGCAGCTTAAGATCCGATATGCCGTTTATCCCCCCTGCCATTTCCGTCATCCTGGAGAGATAATCCTCCGGGTTTCTTACTCCCACATGCCCTTTCGGACTTATATAGAAGAAAACCACCTTTGGCTTGCTGTCTTTGTTATGGGATACCTCTGCCGTGACCTTATCGATGTCATCGCAGCATTTTTTGAAGTAACTGTCTGCCTTGTCATATTCTCCCGTAAGGAGGCCGTACAGCTTTATCCACTCCACTCTCCCTCTGGGATCCTCCTCGTAGCTTGTCATGTCCACGAATACCGGTATGGAAAGCTCCTCCAGCTTCTCTTTCGTTTCGGGAGAATGGTATATCATGGTATTCTCTATGGCTACATCCGTACCCTTTATGAGGAGGCTTTCGTAATCGGGCGTATCATACTTGCCCTCATAGGCTATCTCTCCCTTCTTCACCTTATCCGCCACAGTATCATCAGTCCATTTCGAAGCTTCTGCTCCGGCCGAAGCCACCCTGTCAAGAGAATCGAGCCTTGTAAAAAAATCCATGCTGGAGGTTGATGCAACATATGCCTTCTCCACGGGAGTCCTGATGACTGTCACATCCTCAGGGATATTGGCAGGGAGCTTTCCTTTCTTCGGCACCAGAAGGTATTCATCCTCCCCGACTCTTACATCATGTATGTCCCCTTCATATGAGGTCACGGTAAAGCCCGTGGCATATTCACCCTTTATCTCTCCCGTCTTTTTAAGGCCATCGAAAGAAGCAGACCCCTTAGCGGGATCTGCCTCCTTGATGGTATCAGGATCAAAATACAATGTATAATCGATCTCATAAGGCTTGCTCATGGCTGTGGTATCTGCCACAACACTCATCTTATATCCGAAGCCCTTCACCGGTATCACAAAGGAAGAAGCACCTCCCGAGGTGTCCGCAAAGTATTTCTCCCCGTCTACTATCATATAATCGTAATTATCCGACGACCACACTATGACAGCTTCCGCCTTACCGTCCTTTACGGTGATGACGGCAGGCGAATCAACGGATGCCTTTCCGGAGCCTCCCTCCAGTGTCACATCCATGTAATAAGTACCGTCCGCTAACCCCAGATCTGCTGCAGTTTTATACCTTGCCTCCTTAAAGGCTTCCTCCGGCAGGGATGAACTCTCAAAAAGCAGAGTCCTGTCATACCATTGCTCCTTTTTCCTGCTGTATGCAGCATAGGGAAGAGCCTTGTCCAGAGCCTCTACCGGTATCGCATAAAGCTGATCCCCCTTCTCATCCTCGTTAAAGTTTATAAGCTCCTCTTCAGGAGCCGCTGCCGCTTCCTCGGCGCTTCCTGCATACATATACAGATACGAATCGCTCTCTATACGCAGTACTGCCTCCATGGTGCCGCCTGACACAACAAGGGTACTCTCTGCCACCTTGAACATGGACGAGCTCGACTGCATGGATATGTCGTATTCGCCGTCATTGAGTTCATCTGCCGCAACAGGTGTAAGTCCCTTATCATCTATCTCGGAGCCCTTGGCATAATCCGAGCTGTCAGCAACCTTGTCCTTATCGCTCTGTGCTGCCTCTTTGTCCGGCTTGCCGGCCTTCTCACTGCCTTTATCCTCATCACTGTCTGCCCCGGCATCATCCTTATCATCATCGCTGTCTGCTACGGTATCGTCCTTATCATCTGCAGATGCTGCCTTGGTATCGGCTGTCTCTCCTCCGCCTTCCATAGAGTCATCCTGTGTTTCGGCGGCTCCCACATTGCTCTGTGCCGCCACGTCTCCCGAGGATGCACCGCATCCAAAAGACAACAGGCACACGGATAGGATGATCATCAGTATTCTATTCTTCATAAGTTCATAGATTCTCCTGTCTTAAAGTTATCTCCGGCATGATCACCTGATACACCGGAGTGATATATGTTCCTATTACCATGCAGCATCGATAAGGCATCCCTTACAGGTTTATGTGTGCGCCGGAACACAACATATTCATGCCCGGTCTATACATACATGCGCTCACTGCCAAGGAGCTCCCTGTCTATCAGGGTCACCCCTGTCCTCTCCGCAAGCATTACTGCCGCAGGAGTGAAATGGCTGTTGGTTATGACCACACAGCGGTCCGCATCATAGTACCCCTTGCCGGAAAGAGCCTGCTGGACCGAGGCCTCTCCCACCGGGTTCTTATAACGCTTGGCCTGTACCACGGTCCTCACGCCCTTCTTTGTAAGCAACAGGTCGGCTCCGTAGTCGTTGCTTGCAGGCGTATACCTGACCTTATAACCCTTCCTGCCGTACAGAAGCCCCAGATATGCCTCGAACTCCTCTCCGCTCATCTTATCTATCCTGCGAAGAGATGTCCCGGCAAGCCTCATCCTCCTGATAAGATGTACCGCGATCCTGAAGATCACATAGGCTGCCGTTGCATATATCAGATCTCTGAGATACCATCCCGGATCCAAAACCAGTCTCTGCCTGATGCAAAGTACGACAAAAAGCTGTGCCATAAGGTAGATCAGGAATACGGACGTCCTTGATATCTCCGCTGTTTCTCTCTTACTTTTCATCATATGGTCCCTCCGCTTTGATCTTTTTTGATCTTCTTTGATCTTCTTTGATCATCCGTCATCACCGATGTCTCAGTATCCTGCATCCTTCACCGGTCTGCGTGAAATACCATATTGAATGATAATATAGAGAGTGTACGATAGAACGGACACCCGGCATGTGACGCATGTCACCTGCAGTTTTTATTATTTCTCACCCTTGCCGCTCACCAAGCTGTAACTACCGCATTAAGCTTACTTTCCTTCTATAGCGGCTTTTGCATGTGCCACATAGATCTCCCGGATCTCGGGGATCTGGCCCAGTCCCTCGAGAACCGTCTCCACCTTGTATCCTTCCTTTTCAAAGATGGACTTCCAGGAATCCTCCTCGTCTCCGGCCATGTCATTGTTTGCATGGTCTCCCGCGACTACCATCATGGGACGGAGGACAACCCTCTCATATCCCTTATCCTTAATTGCCTCAACAACGTCTTCCACGGAAGGTTCTGCCTCAACGGTACCTATGTAGTAGTTATCATAACCCTTCTCGCCGAAGACCTTCTGCATCTTCTCGTAAACACCGTTGGAATCCGCCTCTGTACCGTGTCCCATAAAGCAAATGGCGGTCTTGCCGTCATCAAAGGATTTGGTGGCGTTATACATGGCCTCAGCCACGGCAGAGAAATCCTCATCGCTTGTAAGCAAGGGTTCTCCCACCGATATGCTCTCAAAGGCATCCGAATATGATGCAAGAAGCTCCATGACATCATTGTATTCGTATCCGTCCATCAGATGTGTGGGCTGAACCACAAGCTTCTTTACTCCGTTATCAACCGCTCTGTCAAGAGCTTCCTCGATGTTGTCTATCTCTTCACCATCCCTGGACTTTACATGATCTATGATGATCTGGCTTGTAAAGCCTCTCCTGACAGCCCAGTCAGGAAATGCGTCAGCAAGGGCTTTTTCGATGGCTCCGATAGTAAGACGTCTGGAATCATTGAAGCTGGTACCGAAGGAAACCACCAGCAGCTCCTGCTCTCCTATGTCATCCTGATTCAACGGATCGTCCTTTGATGCATCACCGGTCTCATAGTTTTCTTCATCCTCTTCTGCTTCTTCGCCCTTTGCCTCTTCCATCTCTTCGGCAACAGCCTTGGGAAGCTCCTCGTTAAGCTTCTCCGCTTCACTTAATGCCTCATTGAGAGCCTTGTCTGCTTCGTTGGCAGCCTCATTTGCTGCTTCATTTGCCTCCTGCTTTGCTTCATCCGCCGACTGTGATGCCTCGTATACGATGGTCTCAGCCGATGTGCTGTCCGCGCCGCAGCCTGCCAGTATCACTGCTCCAAGAGTTGCTATCATAGTGATCGCCATAGATTTTTTCATAAAAAAACCTCCTTGAATGTTATACGGCCATTCGGGAGGGCATACTTAATACGACTCTGACAATGTCAGAATCCCGTCCGCACCATGTATACGGACTGATTTCGGCAGCCATACCCGTGGCCTTATGGTTTGTTTATCCATATGCCTCGTCCGGCAGGTCTCCCGGCTTGGTACAGTATATGTACTTTACGGTGACGGTATCGCGGGGGACTTGCACCCCTCTTCCCTATTATGCCTGCGGTCACCGGAAATGTCTTTTCCGCATGCCACCGGACGATCATTATTGAATTCGAACTATATTAAACACTTGTCTGCTCCTGTGTCAAGGAGCAATCGTAACAATCTTTAGTCCGGAAACAGGTCCTTATTCCACGCCCCGCTCTTCATCCGGCTGATATTTGTACAGGATATCCATAAGCTCATCATAGGATATGGGCTTGCTCAGATATCCCTGGAAACCGTTATCAAGGTAAAACTCTCTTGACCCGCTTATGGCATTGGCAGTCAGGGCGATCACGGGAACGTCTTTATTCTCTCCCGTTGTCTCTCTTATCTTATCGAGGGTTTCTATACCATCCATCTCAGGCATGAAATGATCCATCAGGACCACATCATATTTTTTCTTATCGATGAACTTCAAAGCCTCCTTGCCGCTCTTGGTCACATCCACCTTTATGACCGAATTGGAAAGAAGCTTCTTTACAACCATCAGGTTGAGAGGATTGTCATCCACCACAAGTATACGCATGGAGGGTGCATGAATGACTCTGACATCCTTGTAATCCGTCTCCGGTGATATGGTCTTTTTCCATTCGCCCACCTTATGATCATCTGTCACCTTCTGGGGCAGGATAACCGTAAAGGTGCTTCCCCTGCCATATACGGACCGAACCTCCAGTCTGCCGTGCATCTTGTCTGTCAGGCTCTTGGTTATGGCAAGTCCCAGACCGGTTCCCTCCACATCCCGGTTCTTCTTGCTGTCCACTCTCTCAAAGCTGTCAAAGAGGCGCTCTATATCATCTTCCTTTATCCCGATGCCGGTATCCTTAACCTCAAATACCAGCTCCACCGTTTCCCTGTTTATCATACGGCCGGTCACCCCGAAGAACACGGAACCCTCTCTGGTATACTTAACTGCATTTGACAGAAGGTTCACAAGGATCTGCTTAACCCTGTTCTCGTCGCCGTAAAGAGAGTCGGGAAGATCCGAATCCACGTTCACTATAAAGCCCAGATCCTTATCCATGGCTCTGGAGTTTATCATCTGATATGCCGATTGCAGCATACGGCTTAAGGAATAACCCCCGTCCACGATCTCAAGTTTTCCTGCTTCGATCTTGGAAAAATCAAGGATATCATTGATCAGGGTCAGCAGAGAACTGCTGGCTTCGCTTATGTATCCCGCATATTCGGTTATATTGGCATCCTCCGATTCCCGAAGTATCATCTCATTCATGCCGACTATGGCATTTATGGGCGTACGTATCTCATGAGACATATTGGCAAGAAATTCCGATTTGGCCTGATTAGCCTGTACCGCCGCGCTTTCGGCCATCTTCAGATCCTCATTGGTCTTGACCATTATCTGCAGATTGTTCTGCAGCTCAGTATCATCGATCATCTCTATGACATAGCCTATAAGCCTGCCTCTGCTGCCGAAACGGCGCCTGACTGATGCCCTGTATATATTCTCCCCGTAGGGTATGATCCTCTCCTGGGCATTGACATCTTCTCTTTCAAGCTCCCGGATCCACTCTATGATGAGATTGTAAAAAGTGCCGTCCTTTGGATACTGATCCGTATCGATACGGACTGTGGCAAGTTCCGGGAACACCTCAACGGAATGCTCGTTATAATCCATCAGATGCAGGGATCTGCTCAGGGAAATACATACATAATTCTTCTTTTTCTCATATATGGATATGATCCCCGTTGATACATCAAAGACCTGGGTATTGTAGGAGATGATGAAATAGATCAGAGCAGTGACTATGTACGAGAAGGGAATGAGCTCCACCTCCATCTTTGTGAGACGCTCTATGAAGAATACGACAAGCGTCGCCACAACACCTATGGTCAGATAGATCATGGTCTTGTAGGCTGTGTATTTTTTCTTCAGCAGAGCATAGACAACTATCACTGCAGAAGCAAGGGTTTCGAAAATGATGAGTCCCAGATAGAAATTATGGCCGGGGCCGTATTCCTTGGTAAGATATGTGATCCCCATGTAATCGTCGATGGCAGCAGTCTTATAATAAAGGGGCGAAAAACCAATGGTATTGATCAGATATACCAGGATAAGGTTCAGCACAAGCAGCATCCCCTTGAATGCTGTCGGCAGCTTGATCTTGCAGAACTGTGCATTGGTCAGGATTATGAGCATGGGTAGAAAAGCGCCCACGTAAGAGATCTTATTGGCAAGAAGAGCCTCTTCCAGAGATCTTGAGGCCGCCAGGGCAGTATATCCGAAGTTTGCCATGCATATGAACATGAAGAACAGGATATGCAATGCATTCTTCTGCTTTATCACAGAAAGCATCACATAAAGGAGTATGCATGAAACTATGGTACATACGATATAATATGCGAGTATCGCCATCTCAATACTCTCCTCCGTCCGTTGGCTGTACTCTAAATCATATACAAAAACCTCCTGTATAGCAAGGAGGCAGAGCCCTGGCAATTCAGCAGTAGCTCCTGATCTTAAGCTGGATGCTTTTATTCCCTTTATATTCGTTTATCTCGGGGGAAAAGAGGATCTTGAGGCTCTCATGCTCTGCAGCATATGAAGCAAAAGCATCCGCTTCACCGAAATATACCGCCTTCAATGCCTTGCCGCTTTGATCCACAGCATCGCATCGCAGGGTATTCCTCGAGGCGCCGCACACCTGTACATGTCTGAGCAGCACGTCTCTTGCAGCAAAAAGCGGCTTTGGATTGCCTACTCCGAAGGGCGAGAGTGCCTCTATATCCGATATCATCTCCATGTTTATATATGAAAAGGGGAGCTGCATATCAAATCTTACCTTAGGAGTAATGTCCTTTTCCGTAAGGGTGCATATCTCATTGATCCTGCACCTTAGGTCCCCAGGGGATATCCCCTCCCTAAGACTCAGTCCCCCGGCCATTTTATGGCCTCCGAATTTCAGGAAGAGATCCGATACCTCCGTCATAGCCTTATGCATATCATATTCATCTATGGATCTTCCCGATCCCTTTATCACATTCTCTCCCGGAGTCAGGATGAATACGGGCCTGCCGGTCCTCTCCCTCACTCGTCCCGCGATGATACCGGCGATGGATTCGTGGGTATCGGGGAGATATATCACAAGTACCTTATCAGGCAGCATCTCATCCGAAAGGGCCTGCTCCATGGCTGCCTCAACTCCTCTTTCCGTCATTTCCTTTCTTTCATTGTTCATGGCGATGAGTGACTCCGCTCCGGCCGCGGCTCTGCCGGGATCCTCTTCCGAGATCAGATCAAAGGCTCTGTCTGCGGTATCAAGACGCCCCGTGGCATTTATACAGGGTCCCAGTACAAACTCCACATGATAAGGTTCTATGGTCTTACCCTCTATACCCTGCCCAGCGATAAGAGCCTTAAGCCCCGGATTGGACGTACCTGTCAGTCTGCTAAGCCCCAGCTTTACCAGGGCTCTGTTCTCATCTGTGAGAGGCATCACATCCTCTATGCAGGCAAAGGCGGCGAACTCAATAAACTCATCCAGTTCACTTCTTTGCACCCCCATTTTGTCATACAGTGCAGTAAGAACCTTAAAGGCCACCTCCGCTCCGCAGATTTCCGTAAACCCATATTCCGAGTCGTTACGTTTTATGTCAACTACTGCATCAGCATCTGGTATATCCTCCACCCGGGTGTCCCCCAACATATGGTATGGCACCTCGTGATGATCGGTGACGATAACGGTCATCCCCAGCTCATGTGCAAGGCTTATGGCAGAGGCTGCCGATATGCCGTTATCGCAGGTCAAAACCGTGTCTACACCTGCATCTGCGGCCTCTTTTATGAGTCTGTCCTTCAGCCCGTATCCGTCCGTCACACGATGAGGGATCGCATGATCAACCTTCGCTCCCAATTTATGTAAACCTTTTGTTAAAATGAAGGTGGAACACACTCCGTCTACGTCATAATCTCCTATTACCCTTATGTGCAGATGCTCCTCTGTCTTGGTTTTCAGTATTTCCACGCATCTGTCGATATCCGGCAGATTTTCATAGTTGTAGATCACGTCTGCACTCCCGTGAAGAAAAGCTCTTACCTTGTCTCTTCCGGTTATGCCTCTGTTGGCCAGGAGCCTTGCCACGATGGGCGACACTCCGTACTCATCCGCCAGGGCCCCGTAATCCCCCGGGACCTTTCTTTCATACCATAATTCCTTCATACATATCCTTTCGACAGCTATACCATACTCCGGCTGCGATAACGTAGATTATATCACATGAGCTGTACAATAAAACGGCGATGTATGGTACATCGCCGCCTGTGATATCCGTATTGACAGAGGACTCTCATGGATCAGGTCCTTCCGATCCAAATGCTACTTTGAAAGATCCAGTTCTCTCACCTTTTGTCTTAAGGGAAGCACAAATTGCGGATTGACCGAAAGTTCATCCACTCCCATGCGCATAAAGGTCTCCGTAAGCTCGGTATCTCCTGCAAGCTCGCCGCAGATACCTACCAGACAGCCATGCTTATGTCCCGCCTCAATGGTCATCCTTATCATCTCGATGACCGCTGGATGATGGGGATCATAGAAACGATCCAGAGCCGGATTCTCTCTGTCCACCGCAAGGGTGAACTGAGTCAGGTCATTGGTACCTACGGACATGAAGTCCACTTCCTTTGCCAGGTCACCGGCTACAAACACCGCTGCCGGTGTCTCGATCATGACTCCGGTCTTGTAGCTTCCCACCTTTATGTCATTATTCTTTAAGGTCATCTCGCACTCTGCAAGAAGAGCCTTACACTCCAAAAGCTCCTCCAGGCTGGTTATCATAGGGAATATGATCCTTAGGTTGCCGTAGACCGAAGCCCGAAGCAGGGCTCGAAGCTGTGTCCTGAAAAAGTCCTTTCGGCTTAAGCTTATACGTATGGCTCTCATGCCTATGGCAGGATTGTCTTCCTCGGGAAGCTGGAGATAGGGCACGCTCTTATCCGAACCTATGTCCACTGTCCTGATCACAACGGATCTGGGTTTCATCTCCTCCAGAACCTTTTTATATGCCTCAAACTGCTCTTCCTCAGTGGGATAATCCCTGCTCTTGAGATAGAGGAAATCAGATCTGAAGAGGCCGATGCCCGATGCATCGTTATCAAGGGCAAGCGGTACATCCTCAGGTCCGGAGATGTTAGCATATAGCCTGACCTCCTTCCCGTCCTTTGTGACGGTCATCTTGCCTCGAAGCTGGAGAAGGGAATCATTGAATTCTCTGTTCCTCTCCATTATCTCTTTATACTTTATGACGGTCTCTTCCTCGGGGTCGATATAGACGATCCCCTCCGTACCGTCTACTATGGCTTCTCTTTCGTTATATGCGGCGGATATGGCATTGGCCCTGATAACACAGGGGATGCCAAGTCCCTTGGCCAGTATGGACGCGTGAGTGTTTAGATTGCCCTCCTTCATCACTATGGCTATGACATGGTGCCTGTCAAGCCTTGCGACTTCGGATGCAGTCAAGTCATATGCAGCGAGGATATACGGGTCATGCCCGAACTTGATGGTTCCTGCAACTCCCGTAAGCTCCTCCAGGATCTCCCTCTCGAGCTCCAGTATGTCATCGCTTCTCTTTCTGATATATGGATCCGGAAGACTGCGGATATCATCGGCCACATCGTCAAATCCGACCTTAACGCCGTATTCGGCGCTCTTTTTCATCTCGATGATAAAGTCCTCTACCCGGTGTATGAGTCCCTGATCCTCCAATAGGGCAGCATGGGAATTAAAAACCGAAGCGCCCTCTGCATCGGAAGCCTCCTCTGCCGCCTGAGCAAGCATCTTCTGATGATGCTTTACCGCCCTCCTGGCATTATGGAATCTCTCGATCTCGCCCTCGGAATCGTCATAATCTCCCTCATCTATCTCATATTCGGGAGCCCTGTAGAATTTGAGTCGGCCTATAACTGCTCCGGCCGCCAGACTCTTTCCGGTTATCTTTTGCATATAAACCCCTCAAAGTCATGAAACGGTCAACACTGCATTTGAATATTGTTCGACATTAACACCATAATTTTATCATAAAACTGCTATATGTACTATATACAAGACTTTAATGAGGGCAAAATAAAAACGCAGATACCGGTATCGATATCTGCGCCATAGTGTTTTTATTCCACTCTGTTTGCTCTTATTCCGTAAGCATCTCTACTTTCTTATGAAATTAGCCAGAAGCTTTGGAGTTATCTCATGCTTTGCAAGGTAGACCGCGTCGATACCCATAAGCTTCAAGGCTTCCTTACCTGTTATCTTATCTTCGGATATCAGGAGGATCCTGCTGTTATTAAGTGAAAGTCTCTTGATAAGTCCCATGAGACGTACCGTGTCCGTTACCGTATAAGACATATCCATGTCTACGACCACCAGATTGGGATCAGTAGCGAAGATCAGGGCCTCCCTGTATCCGCCGTCCACTGCGGCAAGCTCATTGTCCTCCGATATCATCATGCGCAGATCTGTGGCAAACTGGGCATCCATCCCGAGATAGAGAACATTTCTGTGCTTATTCTTCGGATTGTCCTGGCTGATCCTGTCCACCATATCCTTAAGGGAAGCTTCCGTCTCTACATTGGAGAAGGTCCTCTTTACTATCATCTTCGGAAGGTACTTGGACATGGCCTTTCTGGCATCCTGGCTTCCCACAACGTACATGGACTTCTCTTCCTCGATGCAGGTATCTCTGATATATATCAGGTGCTCGCCTACATCGGTGGTATCATCCGGCAGGAATACGAGAAACAGGTTTGATTTATACTTGACCCTTGACAGCTCCGTTGCATTGCAGCCACAGAATATCGCCAAAAAGCCGGCCCCCAGCAGCTTCTCATAAAGCCCCTGCGGTATCTGACTCCGATCCTGCGCCACGACGATGAGCTGTTTTACCATATCCTACCTCGCTTGGTCCTTACTTGGCCTTTTCCTTTGCCTTGCCCTTTATCTGTCTGAACATATACCAGAGATTCCCTGCAAGGAATACCGACGAATATGTTCCTGCCACAACACCTACCATAAGAGGCAGGGCGAAATCACGGATGCTTGATACTCCCAGTATGAACAGCATGAGTACCGTGATAAATGTGGTCAATGATGTGAAGACCGACCTGGAAAGAGTCTGGGTGACGGATGTATTAACAACCTCCTCCAAAGGAGCCTTGCCCATTATCCTCAGATTCTCCCTGATCCTGTCGAATATGACTATGGTAGCATTGATGGAATAACCGATTATCGTAAGCACTGCTGCGATAAAGGTGCCGCCCACCGAGATCCTTGTCAGTGCATAGCATGCTATGACTACCATGGCATCATGCAACAGAGCCGTAACCGATGCAGCTCCGAACCTGACATCCCTGAACCTGATCCAGATGTAGATGAGCATGCATACAAGGGCTATAATGGTGGCCCAGATGGCATCAGCCTGCATCTCGCTGGATATGGTGGCTGAGATGTTCTCCATCTCTATATCGGTATCCGCCACACCGAAGTTATTCTTGAGCATATCAGTCAGCGCCTCTCTCTCAGAAAGAGTAAGGGCTCTGGTACGGATATTGATCTTGCTTCCCTCTACGTTTGAGATGTTTATGGCATTGTCACCGGTTATCTCGGAAACAAGAGGCTGGATCTCACTCTCGATACGGTCAAGAGTCATATCCTCGCCTATATCGGCCGTGGTGGATGTACCGCCCAGGAACTCCAGAGAGAAGTTGAGCGGGTGTCCTATGGAAGCCTGATTGACAGCCATGAGCACGGGAGCCGAAAGCACCAGGATCGCTGAGATGGTAATGATGATCCATCTCTTGCCTACAATATTGATGCTCTTTCTCTCCTTCGCCCTGCCGTAGAATTTCTCATTCTGTATGCCTACACCGTAGAAGGCGTTCATGATGAACCTTGTGATAACAAGGGCAGTAAACATGGAAACGATGATACCCAGGGCAAGAGTGATGGCAAAGCCCTGTACCGTACCTGTGCCTCTGATACCAAGTATCAATGCTGCTATAAGGGTCGTCACATTACCGTCTATGATAGCCGACAAAGCCTTGCTGTAGCCGTTCTTCATGGCTGTTCCCACAGAAAGGTCCTTGGCGGTCTCCTCTCTCATCCTGGCAAATATGATAACGTTGGCATCCACGGCCATACCAATTGACAGGATGATACCTGCGATACCGGGAAGCGTCAGAGTGATATCAAATGCCTTGATAAGTCCGATGACTATCTCAGTATAAAGGATCAGACCGAGTGATGATGCCACACCGGGCATCCAGTATACAACTATCATGAATATGATGATAAGGATTATGCCTATGCCTGCGGCCATGAATGAAGTCCTGATGGCCTGTGATCCAAGCTGTGCTCCAACTACCGATGATGACAGCTCCTCAAGCTCTACGGTAAGTCCACCGATCCTTATGGTCGAAGCCAGCTGTTCTGCTTCTTCATAGGATTCCTGACCTGAGATCTCGCACTGTCCGCCTGTTATGGGCTCATTTACTCTGGGAACGGATACAAACTGATCATCATAATAAATACCTATGGTGGCACCGTTCAGATAAGCCTCTGTGGTCGCTTCTCCGAAGGCTGTTGTTCCCTCGGGATCAAATGTAAGATTAACGACATACTGTCTGGTAGTGGTATCGGTACGTGTTGCGGGCTCAGATGATATAACATTCGTACCGTCGCAGACTATGGAGCCCTCCTCACGAAGCTGATCCAAAGGCTTTGTAAGGACGTAACCCATCCCGTCATACTGATAGTTAAGGCTGCCGTCAGGGCCGTTCTGCTTTATGAAATATAAGGATCCGGGCTTTCCCAATTCCTCAAGTATCTTATTGGCATCCGAAACACCGGGGATCTCGATATTGATACGTCTTGTGCCTTCCTGATATACCTTGGCCTCGGTGGAATAAGCTGTAACTCTCTGCTGCAGCTTATAGATGGTATCAGCCCTATCCTGAACCGAAGGCTCCTCCTCACCTGTTGCCTGATAGGTGATGGACACGCCTCCTGCAAGATCCAGTCCAAGCTTGATGGATTCTCCCTTGCCGGGAGTGTTCATGGTGTCTCTTACGATGGCATAGTCCACATATCCAAGGCCTATTATGGCTGCAATCATCAAAACCAGGACTATGACCGCACTACTCTTTTTCATCTCGTCTCCTCTTACTCTTTGTTATACTTTTTCTATATTGATCAGCTGCTTTCCGCCGCTTTTATCATTATTGCACATTCTATACGTTTTCGCTGTAATTTACAACCTATTCCGTAATTTCCGTTGATATTTCCGGTGGCATGGAAGGAATTTGCCATGCACCCTCCGGAGCAGTAGAACTTTGCAAAGCATTCCCTGCATTCAGGCTTTGTATATACATTGGCCCTGCCAAATTCCTTAACGATCTCATCTTTTGTGATTCCGTCATACACATTCCCCATGAGGAATCGCTCTTCACCCACAAACTGATGGCACGGATATATGTCCCCCCAGGGGGTTACAGCCAGGTACTCAAGACCCGCTCCGCAGCCTGACAGCCTCTTGGCAACACAGGGTCCGCCCTCCAGATCTATCATGAAATGAAAGAAATTTATGAACCTTCCTTCTTTTCTTCTCTTTATTATCTCCCGGGCGAGTATGTCATACTGTTCAAGGAGGGCCGGGACGTCCTCTTCTCTTAATGCGTAATCCTCCTTTGGATCACATACCACAGGCTCCACGGATATCTGCTCGAAGCCAAGGTCGTGAAGGTGCAGGACATCCTTGCTGAAATCTGTGTTGTAATGGGTGTAGGTTCCCCTGACATAATAGTTTTGCTGGTTTCTGGAATCTGCAGCCTTCTGAAAGTGAGGCAGTATCACATCGTAAGAGCCCTTTTTGTTAGCGGTGGGCCTCATCCTGTCATTTATTTCCTTCCTGCCGTCTATGGACAGTACAAGGTTATGCATCTCCTTATTGGCAAAATCAAGGATCTCATCGTTTAAGAGCACTCCGTTGGTGGTAAGGGTAAAGCGGAAGTTCTTGTCGTGCTCCTTCTCCAGGGATCTGCCGTACTCTACAAGCTTTTTCACCACCTCGAAGTTCATGGTGGGTTCCCCGCCGAAAAAGTCCACCTCCAGGTTCCGTCTTGCCCCGGAGTTAGCCACAAGAAAATCAAGAGCCTTACATCCTACCTCATAGCTCATCAGAGCTTTCCTGCCGTGGTATTCACCCTCTTCGGCAAAGCAGTATTTGCAGCGGAGATTACAGTCGTGGGCTATATGCAGACAGAGAGCCTTGACTACCGGATGCTCCGTCTTGCCTTTGGTAAAGCTGTCCACATACTGTTCAAAGGAATCGGGAGTAAAGAGGGCTCCGTCCTCTTTAAGCTGCCTTATCTCGGAAGCAGCCTCACTGATATCAGCCATATCATATCGTCCCTCCAAAGCCTCATATAGAGCCTTATCGGAGGCATCCATATCCTCCTCCATGAGAGGGATCATATCGTATACGATATCGTCCACTATATGCACAGCTCCGGAATTAACATCCAGAACTATATTGTATCCGTTGTTCTTATACTCATGTACCATGGCAGCTTACTGTCTGAACTGACCAAAGCCCCGTGTCCCCACCACAGGTGAGATCCGTACGGAGACGATGGTGCTTACGTTATATCATCTTATTACACAATTCAAGCGGCAGCAGATATCCTGCTGCCGCTTCATGCGTCGCAAAAACCTGATTTATTTATTCTTATTCTCACAGGACTGATTGCCTACCGTACAGCTGGTCTTGCAGGCTGACTGGCATGATGTCTGGCACTCGCCGCATCCGCCCTTTACGACAGACTTCTTGTAATCCCTTGTGTTCAATGTCTTTACATGCTTCATATCCGTATCCTCCGGCAAACTGTGATCATAGTTACAATCCAAAAAACAGAACATATTATAGCATAAGTTCATATAGGCGTCAAAAGTAATAAAACGGCCCTTCTCCGCCCTAGGAAAAGTTGATGCATTTCTCAAAAAACCTTATAATTACCGTAACGGCTGAGGAGTTCGATAACCTCTGTGTATTTGAACCTACAGATACTTTAAACGGGATCATAGCTCAAACTTCCGTGAATGTCAGGCCTCCGTGGGGGCTTGCCCCCAATGACTCTGTCATAGAGAGGAAGACAGGAAAGAAGCGGCATGAACCCACCTAGATGATTCTAGGAGTCAACTTGCAGAGGACCGGCTCCCCGGTTGTTTTTATTTGCGCCGGATCCTTTTACAATCTGCATTCCCGTGAAGCTACACCGGATTGTCACTATGAAAGCGGCCTGTACGCCTGGACAATCTCCCATAGGCTGTTTCATGATAAATGGAAGCGAGGTCCTATCGTTCATATGTGAACCTTTTGATCTTTACAACTGCATCCTTATTAACAACTATTTGAACGACGATGTTGCTGCCCGCAGGGTCAAGGTCCTCAAACACAACCTCTTTCTCACCTGCCTGGAGCGGCCGGCTCTCTATCAGTTTTCCCATATCACAGTCCCATATCTGGACCTCTCCGAGTTCTTTGTCGCCGCTTACACATTCATAATCCACTTTGATGGTAACGTCCCCCAGAGTTCCCGGAAGCCATGGAGAGGATATACAGTTTTCACCGTTACCTTCTGCCAGAAGGCTGCCGTCATCCGCGATATCACCATATTCCACGACATACCCAGGAGTATAGCAGTAATCAACGGAATACTCATTATAGGTGTATCCGCCAACGCCATCCATTCTGTTTACATTGCCCCTGTAGATATGTATGTTCTGATAGGAATCCACCTCCGTGTAACAGTTTTTAAGATACGCCGGCATGTCATCTATGGTAGCAAAATACTCATCGATTATGAGCAGATGGTCCTGATCGAAATAAGATGCATCCGTTCTGTCTCTGTAATAATCATGAACGACCACACCGCCATCTTTGGTCTCATAATCCAGATACTCTCTGCCACTCTTATAGTCATATGCCCGCAGGAATTCATCCCACCCCATATCATTAAACAGGAAGACCTGCTTTTCAGGATAAACTGCCAACATATCGGCTACCTTGGCATATTTACTGTTATCATGAGCAAACAGCGGTTTGGTTTCGTTTATCATTACGGTATAGTCAGATAACAGCGCAACCAGGATGATAAAGCCCGAAACCAGGATCTGCAGGATATTTCTTGAAACAACGCCCTCTACTTTACTGATAGTCTGATCATAGAAAACGGCAGTAAGGGGCAGCATCGGAACGATTACAATAAGCAGATATCTGCAGTTTTGCTCGACCAGACAAATAAAAAGCATACCCAGATTCCAGACAAACAGGACAAGGAGGTAATATAAGGGGTGCTTGTTATGTTCAATGCTTTTGACATTTCCAAGTTTTTTGAAATGGATCAGGACTATGGAAAGGATCGCCACAAGTGTGAGTACTGCCAGTGCAAAATGACTGAAACTTGAGATGCCGCTTATTGACAACGCAATGGCTCCATCATCCGAGAAAGAGCCGAAAAGATCGAAATAGTTTGACAGGATATATCCCAGATTACTGAAAAAATCCTTATAGTCCAGAAGATAGATCTTACTGCCAGAAGAATCCACCTGCATGATCTCTGTGACGATGATACCAATCACCGATGTGATGAACTGGGCATATAGTATAATGCTCGAAACACTTATCAGCCATTTTGAAAACAGATCCTTGAGGCATCGCATCCCTCCGGCCGTAAGCCAGATATAGCATCCGGTGATCGGAAGTATGGCAGCCACCAGAATGTAAGGTCCCGTTGATACAGCACATATAAAAGTAAGAACCGTTGTGAATGCGGCAATGATCCAAAAAGAAGGCTTTCTGTCAGATTCTTTCGTTGTGATGAGCCAGATAAGCATAAATGGCACAAGGATCTTTATCCCGTAAAATCCCCCTGAAAAGAACATCATGTTAAAGTACAGAAGCTGTCCGAAGGAATAGGGTATTGTCAAAAGAATACATGCTATTGAACGGATATACACAGGCTGTCCCATGCGCTCCAAAAGCCCGGACACAAAAAAATAGTAAGCAAGCAGAATGATCAGATTGGAAAGTCCAAAGGAAATATAGATATCGCCGGTGATGGCAAATATTGGGACAGCAAAAAGCAGTGCCGTATCCAGCTCCAGCATTGTCTCATTGACCCATGCAGGTATAAAGATGTGTTTGGAATTCCACATCTCTATCGCATGCGTAAACAGTTTGGCAGCATCATTATCCATTGTTATCGGAATCCGGAAAAGATTGGCATAGGCTACGAACCCGAATTCCAGCATCATTACTATCCTGAAGAATAAATCTATCCGGGATTTTCCAAACAATCTGGTTTTCATATTATCCATATCATACTCTTCACTTTCAACAATCTCAAAAGTCCAACGAGGTTACAAATAAGCAGAAATTAATATCGGGGTTACTTCATTGCAAGTATCTTTGGAGGTCTGACAGCTATCTCAAATCCATAGTTATGTGTTTCGGGAATCCAGGTTATAACGAGGAGTTATCGTAGAAATCAAGCCTTTCTATTATCATGGGCGCGCTGTTGTTCATAACCACGCTTATCACATAATCTCCTGCCACGGCAGGGATCACGGCCTCCGCTTCGTCTGCCGCATTGTCAAGGGGCAGGACGTATATGTCTTCACCGTCTCTTGATATATGGATCTCGCCGTCGGCGATCTCGTTTGCCTGATAGTGAAGCACCAGTTTGTATTCCTTCTTACCGTCGGATGCAAGAGGAGGTGAGGTAAGTATCGCTCCCGCACCGTAGGATATGAGTCTTGCGTCCTTATCTATCTCTCCCGCTGTCTCATAGCCCTCGGTAATGGGCAGATCCGTGGAATGCTCCGTCATGGGGAATCCGGCCCTTCCGTCTATGGGACAGGTATCGCTCACAAAGAACCTGTAGCCTAAAACCTCCTGTGTCTGTTCATAATTGCTCACTATCTGATCCGTAAAATAAGAGGCTGACTCATTGGCCTTCTCCACGGTCATCACGATCATGTTCCTGTCTGAAAAGGCCCCCCTGTCACATCTGTCACCGTAGAAGTCCTTATTATTCACGATCCCGCCCTGTATAGGGTCATACAGGACAAAAGTTCTGTCTTTATCAGCATCTACAAACCTCAAGGTTTCGATAGTGCCGAAATCACTGGAGAACACGGTATCTATATCATTCTCGTCCATATACCTGATGATCTCGCTCATAACCTCACGCCTGGAGTCAAATTCATGGAAATTAACAGTCCTTGTCAGGAAAAACGAGAATACCACATACGCAATAAAGCCTAGTG
>JAEEGL017089191.1_pt1 | contig 23640 bp, 17 predicted proteins | sample 9134231 | NCBI WGS metagenome assembly JAEEGL01 (sample SAMN16246548, study PRJNA631951) | gut metagenome | biome: gut microbiome; feature: rumen; material: fiber-attached | host: Bos | place: Iran: Karaj | collected 2018-10 | reverse complement strand
CTGGTCTATGTGCTCTTCCGTGTATTTGATCTTTTCCGCATCAGCCTTTAAAACCTGATCTAATATATTAGACTGGGAAACACGGCCGCTGGTTACTTCCATTCGCTGAATTGAGTTCAGTTTATTTTTGACCATGTCCTCAAGAGCATCCTGAAACTGCGGATAGCCCTTATATCCAAGTGATGTGGCAAACCTCACCACGGTAGATTCGCTGACACCCACTATCTCTCCAAGCTTTGCGGCTGTCAAAAACACTGCCTTGTCAAAGTTATCGGTTATATAGGTGGCTATGCGTTTCTGCCCCTTGCTCATCTCACTGTATTTTCTGTTTATACGGCTATTCAGCTCGTTGGTATTTGCCATTTATATACACCCCGATCCTACGGTTTAGACCGCAAATGACCGCATTCCTTTTATCTGCGTACATAACATCTGCCGACACCCTTGTATCAGGTACATGATCTTCCATAACACTGTTGCCTGTAACAACGTCACCTGATACAGAATCTCCTGATACGGCATTTCCCGATACCGCATTCCCGGATACTGTGTTACCCGATACCGAGTTTCCGGATACCGAATCTCCCGATACCGTATTGCCCGATACCGCATCGCCGGACACTGTATTTCCTGACACCGAATCCCCGGATACTGTATTTCCTGAAACGGAATCTCCCGATACCACTATCAGTTTCCTTGAAGCTTCCGACTTCTGCTTTTTCTTCGTTATCTGGCTTTTCTTCGGAGATACGGCCTTATATTTGAGGTTGTATTCCCCTGTTCCCGTAAGCTTGAATTTCATGCCTGACAGGATATTGTACTGTTCACCATCGGGTGCCGAGATCTCTATAAGAGTTTCCTGTGTTATATCAACACCCGATTCGGAAAAAACCTGTTCATCCCCCAAAAGCTCATCAAATGTCAGCTTTTTAACAGAGATATCATACTGAAGATCTGCCCAGCCGGACTCACTCACATGCAGAGGCTTTATATCCTCAACGCAATTGACGTATAAAGTCTTTTTCTTTTTCAGGAAGGAATCCGGATCTATCACAAAATACTGTATCTTGTAAACACCGATCTTGTCAAAAACATATTTTTTATTCTTGGTGGAATAAAGCTCATAGCTCTCCGAATCCGGCGCTTTCACATAGATATCAAGAGACTTTTTGATATCCTTGCCTGCACTGCCCAAAACCCTGACATCTTTCATGAATTTAAGGCCGGTACCGATCTCCTTCGTGATGACTGTGCCGTTCTCCACACCGTCAATCTTGGGATTTGCAGGTTTTTTGACCGTGTAGGTCACTGTCTTCTCTGCTGTCCTGCCAAAGGAATCCAGCACCGAAAAAGTAACCTTATATTTTCCCGGGGTAAAGGTATCAACATAACCCTTGATCTTAACCCATGATGTACAGTCGAAATCACCGGAATCCACAGCCGTCATGTTGTTCTCGGTCTTGAAATCCGCACCGTACTTTAACTTCTTATTAGTCACTGTGATCTTGGGAGTTGTATGACCGGTCTTGAAAGGGTTGTTCTCATCCGGATCGGTCGGATCCCAGCCCATACGGCTCGAGGTGCTGACTGTTATAGTCTTTGGTTTTCCCAGCGGGTCGTCTGCTGCTGTTCCCTCAAAAATGTTGACCGGAGTTCCCTTTTCACAATTGTCATAAATCCAGATTGCTGCAGCTGCCGTAAGTCTAACACATCCGTGGCTTGCCTTGGAACCCAGCTTGTTGTATCCGTAGGTCGTCTGGGTAGACTTATCCCCACAGGTATAATACCATACGGGATGAAACAGTATCCCTGTAGTAATGCGGCTGCAATACTGACCGTAGCAGTCCCCGAAGAGCACATGCCACTTGTATTTATCACCTATCTTATAATTGCCGTTCGGTGTGTTATTGCCTGTTCCCACAGAGCAGGTAAACGCCACCTCCGGCGTATCATCAGACGTATTATATACCGTCACTACATTCGTATTCTTATTTACCCTGATGTAATACTTTGTCGCAGCCTTGACCTGATGTAAGTTGATCACAGGGATCATCAGGACAAAAGCTATGCAAAATGCCAATAATCTTCTAAATTTCGTTTTCATGACTCTCTATCAAACCATTTATAAAATATGTAACTGTTCAGAACCAAGCTCGAAAATCAAAGATTTTCTCGCTGTTTGGTTCTCACCAAAGAAATTTGTACAAAACTGCTCTTATGAATGCAGGCATTCAACGAGCATTTTTATACAAATTGCCTTGGTTCTGAACAGTTACCACAATATTATAGTGAACGGACCGGGGTCCGTTCACTATAGAAATAAACTGTATTACGTCTTATACGGGATATGCTCCGTTTTTGGTGTCAGCTTTATTCATGTCAACACCTGTATCCTGTGCATCCCTGTATTTGAAGAAATCGGTAGCAACCTGTGGGAACAGCGCATATGACAGGACATCCTCATCCTGTCTCTTGTACTGTGCCATCTCCTTCTCGAATTTCTCAAGTCCCGGCTCCAAAAGATCTGCCGGTCTGCAGGTGATAGCCTTATCCTTGTCAGCGCCAAGTACCTTATCCACAACCTCCGGATTGAAAGGCTTAACAGTCTGACCGTATTTTCCTAACAGGATATCCTTGGTCTCTTTTGAAGTAACCTTATAACGCTCACCCATGAGAACGTTCAGAACAGCCTGTGTACCCACGATCTGTGAAGAAGGTGTTACAAGCGGCGGCTCACCAAGGTCTTTACGCACTCTCGGAACCTCCTTGAGCACCTCGTCATATTTGTCCTCAGCACCCTGCTCCTTGAGCTGTGAAACAAGGTTTGACAGCATACCGCCGGGAACCTGGTATTTCAGTGTACGGATGTTCACACCAAGCACCTTCGGATTCAGAAGTCCGCTCTTAAGTGCCTCCTCACGGATAGGTGCAAAGTAATCACATATCTCACAGAGAAGATCCAGATCCAGTCCCGTGTCATAAGGTGTACCCTCAAAAGCCTTTACCATAACCTCTGTAGCAGGCTGTGATGTTCCAAGTGCTAACGGGCTCATGGCCGTATCTATAATGTCTACACCTGCCTCAACAGCCTTCATGTATGTCATTGAAGCAACTCCCGATGTGTAATGTGTATGAAGATCTATCGGAAGCTTTGTAGCACTCTTTAATGCCTTTACTAACTCCTCTGCCTTTGTTGGCACCAGAAGACCTGCCATATCCTTGATACAGCTAGAATCCGCACCCATATCCTCAATCTTCTTGGCAGTGTTCATCCAGTAATCGAGAGTATATGCATCACCCAGTGTATATGACAGCGCTACCTGTGCATGACCCTTTTCCTTTTTGGTGGCCTTCACAGCCGTCTGTAGATTTCTGACATCATTGAGACAGTCAAAGATACGGATAACATCTATACCATTGGCTATTGATTTCTGTACAAAATATTCCACAACATCATCCGGATACTGGCTGTAACCCAGAATATTCTGTCCTCTGAAGAGCATCTGAAGCTTTGTGTTCTTGAAGCCGTCACGAAGCTTTCTCAGTCTCTCCCAGGGATCTTCCTTCAGGAAGCGGAGGCATGCATCGAAAGTCGCACCGCCCCAGCACTCTACTGCGTTATATCCGACTTTATCCATCTTGTCGATGATAGGCAGCATCTGCTCTGTCGTCATACGGGTTGCGATCAGGGACTGATGAGCATCACGCAGGATGGTTTCGTTTATTTTTACTCCCATTGTTTTTCTCCTTAAAATACTAATTTTTTAGATACCGAATATTGCCATAAAAGTACCCGCTGCGACCGCGGTACCTATAACGCCCGCGACATTGGGTCCCATTGCGTGCATCAGCAGGAAGTTTGTAGGATCTTCCTCTGCACCCACCTTCTGTGAAACCCTGGCAGCCATGGGAACGGCCGAAACTCCGGCAGAACCGATGAGCGGATTGATCTTGCCTCTTGTGATCAAGCAGAGCAGTTTTCCGAGCAGAACGCCTGCAGCGGTACCGAAAGCAAATGCTATGATACCCAACAGCACGATCTTAAGGGTAGAAACCTTAAGGAATGCCTCAGCGCTGGTAGAAGCACCAACGGAAGTACCCAGCAATATAACAACGATATACATGAGAGCGTTTGATGCTGTCTCCTGAAGCTGACGTACAACGCCTGACTCCCTGAAGAGGTTACCCAGCATCAGCATACCTACCAGAGGTGCTGTGGTGGGCAGTATCAAACATACCACGATGGTAACGATAATGGGGAACAGGATCCTCTCAAGCTTTGAAACAGGTCTCAGTTCCTTCATCTTGATAGCTCTCTCCTTTTTAGTGGTGAGAAGCTTCATGATGGGTGGCTGGATGATAGGCACGAGCGACATGTATGTATAAGCCGCTACGGCGATGGGTCCCATCAGCTCTGTCTGTCCCAGCTTTCCTGCCAGGAATATTGATGTGGGACCGTCAGCACCACCTATGATGGAGATGGCTGCCGCTGCCTTATCATTGAATCCGAGAAAGATTGCGATAAAGTAAGCAATGTAAATACCGAACTGAGCGGCTGCTCCCAACAGGAAACTGATGGGATTTGCGATCAGCGGTCCGAAGTCGGTCATAGCACCTACTCCCAAGAATATCAGAGAAGGCAGTATCGACCACTCGTCGAGAAGATAAAAATAATGCAGTAATCCGCCAACACCGTTTGATGTCTCCTCCGGAGAAGCCATTATATCCGGATAAATATTGACAAGCAGCATTCCGAAAGCGATTGGCACGAGCAACAGCGGCTCGTATCCGCACTTGATAGCCAGAAACAGGAAAACGCAGGCTATCAGTATCATCAGATAATTGCCCCATGTCAGATTAAAGAAGGCCGTCTGGTGTATGAGATTACTCATTGTATCAACAATGTAATCCATGGTGTCCTCCTGTCTTAATTCATAGTAGCAAGTGTTGCACCGCTGGCAACCTCATCACCCTTTGCAACATCGATGGATGCGATAACGCCATCCTGAGGCGCTACAACCGGAAGCTCCATCTTCATAGCCTCAAGTGTCAGTATTGTGTCGCCTCTCTTTACGCTCTGTCCTACAGAAGCGTCAATAGAGAAGATCTTACCTGTAGACTGTGCTGTCACTACGATAGCACCTGCCCCGGACGGTGCTGCTGCCTTGGGTGCCGGAGCTGCTGCTGCAACAGGCGCCGCTGCTGCAACCGGTGCTGCGGGAGCAGAGCCTGCGCCCTTCTCCTCTACTGTTACATCATAAACATTTCCATTTACAGTGATAGTATAATTTTTCATCATTAACCTCCGATTTATCTGCGCTTAATAGATCTTACTACAAAGGAATCCGTATCATCGCCGGTGGCAGCAGCTATCGCAGCCGCTATGACTGCTATGAGCTCTGTATCTGCAACTGCCGGTGCATTCTGCTCGGCTGATTCACGCTGTGATATCTGCTCCACAAAATCCGGTGTTTCTGTCTTGTCTTCTTTCTTTTGTGTCATGGCCTTTTCGATGACATTTACGTACTTGAAAAGACTGATCAGTACGATCATGAGAGCCAGTACCACGAATACCGTACCTACTCCCATCAGGGTATTCATACCGGCTCTTGCCATAACCTCAGAGAGACTCTGCTTCACTTCAACGTGCTGTCTCAAAAAGAAATCACTTGTTTGGGTTGCTTCGTTTGTAACTATCTCAAACTCAAGCTTTTCGTTCTCGAAATCGATAACCTGTATCGCGTCGATAACACCTTCGTTTTCATTGATGGTGAACTCTCCGAAACCTACATATTCACCGAGTGAGGGCTGTTCGTTGATCCAGAATTCATATATATCAGCAACTGAATCCATTCCCTGCTCTCTGTAAAAATCCACTGCATCAAGGAGAGTTGCGGGTTCTACAGCCGTAAAGCTCTCCAGGAATATATCCTGCAGCTGTTTCTGCCATTCAGACGCCGGAACTCCTCCATATGTCTGCTCGTCCGCGGCAAATACCGTCATAAAGCTGCACGATAAAAACATCATGCATACCGCGAGAAGAGACACCCGGCGAACAAAGACTTTTATCTTTTTTCCCATACTGCCTCCTACTTTGCACCGTGTTTTTTGTACGGAATATCCGTATTCTTGGTCATCAGCATCTCGAAAGCATCTATCAGATATTTTCTGGTGTCTGCAGGGCTTACGATGCGATCTACATAACCTCTGGCTGCCGCTGTGTTCACCGAGTTCTGTTTTGACTCGTACTCGGCAACCTTAGCTCTCTTGGTAACGGCATCGCTGTCTGCGTACATTATGTCAACTGCGATCTTCGCATCCATCATACCCACGGCTGCATCCGGCCATGCGTATACAAGATCCGCACCCAAAGACTTGGTGTTGAATACGGAGTAAGCGCTGCCGTATGCCCTGCCGGTTATAAGGTTAACCCTCGGAACCGTTGCGTTGGCAAATGCAAAAGTAAGCTTTGCGAGTGCCTTTGCAATACGTTTTTCAGTGCATTTACATGCCTTATATCCTGTAACGTTGGTAATGGTGAGTAACGGTATATCAAAGCAGTCACAGAAGTTAACCATCTCGGCAGCCTTCTCTGCTCCCTTTGATGAGAGGTTTTCCTCTTCTCCGGCGCAGGCCACCACGCCTACCGTCATACCGTTCAAAGCTATGAAACCTGTCACGATATCCTCTGAATATCCCACCAGAGTCTCCATGAAGAGGGCATTGTCAGACACAGCCTTCAATATCTCGGCAGGATCCTCCTGATGACCTGCTGCCGCAGACGAACTTCTGTTAAGATCATCTGTACACTCAGCTACGAATGATGCCTGAGTATTGTTGGAAGGCAGAATTCCTACCAGAGTTCTGACCTTTGTCACGATCTCATCATATTCTCCCACCGCATCAAAAACACCTGTCTGTGCAGACTGAAATTCCGGTGAAGATGTATCGCACTTGCTCTCGTAATTGCCTTTAATGGTGTTGGGAGCGCTCACGAATACCTTGCTGTCATTTGTCATGAAAGCGAAGTCCGAAAGTGCAGGTATAACAGCCATTCCGCCGCCACAGGTTCCTGCCACTATGGCAAACTGCGGCACAACTCCGGATGCATCCGAGATCTTGGCGTACAGAAGTGAAAAAGCCTCCAGTGCATCTACAGACTCCTGAAGTCTCAATCCCGCAGAATCCAGAATACCGATTACCGGTGCGCCCATCTTAAGAGCCATCTCGTAGATTCCGGCGATCTTCTTTGCATGCATCTCGCCTATGGAGCCGCCCAAAACAGTGCTGTCCTGGCTGTAAACGAACACGAGATTTCCATCGATAAGTCCGTGTCCGGTCACAACGCCGTCAGACGGAGTATCTGCACCGCTCAGATTAAAATCCGTGCTGCGTGCGCGAACTTCTCCTCCGATCTCGACAAAGCTGTTCGGATCGAGCAATCCGGTGATGCGCTTCATCGCCAAATTGTCATTTGTGTTACTCATTCCATTTACCTCCGTATATGATTTATACTTGTTAAGGATTTGGGCTACGGTTGAAAAGTAGCCGATTTCATGAGTTAAAAAAAATCAACCCATGTTATACATTCTATTACTTTTCTGTTTTTAAAACAACATTTTTTTATGATGCTGCATTTCCCGAAACAGCTTCATTCCCCGATACAGTACCGTTATCCCCGCTGTCGTCGCTGACGCCGGTATCCGTCTCCGTATCCTTGTCTTCATCCTCTTCCTTCACGTTGCCGTGATAAACCGGAGTGTCATCAGCATCTTTTATGACCTTGGAGCCGCCTCCCTGGTCTTTATCCTTATCATTCGATTCTGAGGTGACCGGAGGTTTCTCTTCCTCTTCCTCGGGATCTTTCTCGGGGATATATATATAATTCATCCTCTGGATCTTGCTGATGTTACCGTAGCTGTCCTCCAGTATTGCAGAGAAAACATGGTTTCCTTCCATCATCTCGATCTTTTCGTTATAAACATCGGATGTGGTGTCCGGATCTCCGTCCCAGCAATAATATGCCTTGTAAGTAAAGGGGACCTCTATCTCCACAAAGGTCTCTTCCTTGTACTCTCCGCTAGCCGGTGAGATATTCGGCATATCCACATCATAAACTGTCTTCAGGACATATGAGAAGCTGACCGTGTTGCTCTTTAATCCGTACTGGTTTTCACACATTGCGGCATACTCATTCCTGCCGGCCTTGAGCTGTATTCCCTCGCCGTGATACAGCGTCAGATACGGATCGTCCCCTGTCTTCTTGCTGACCCTGCCCATGAAGATATGGCTTCCGTCAGGGCTTGAAATGTATATCTTATCTCCGGGATATGCCGGATTCGGCACTTCCGTAAAAACGGGATCCGCAGGAATAAATGGCTTCAACAGTCTGGGTTTGTCGATACCCTTGAATGAATCCTCTATCTCGTTTATGAGAACACCGATGTTGTAGGTGTCATTTCGTCCGGTATAGATATTCAGAAGATCCTCATACCATTGTGTCAGATCATCGGGAATATCCGTAGTATTGGCAAATTCCTTTAACATCAGAAGGGTTTCAAGACACTTGTCTTCGTTGCCCAATGCCTCATAAATACTGAGATACGCCTTGTAAATATAGTATTCGTCGCACTCTCCGAAGGTAAGAGCCCGCTCACAGGCCTCCATCGCCTCTCCGTAATTCCGGTTGCTGACCGCCTCGTCGATCTCCTTTACCACGTCTTCATAGGTTACCTCTTCCTCTGCAACCTCCTCAACCTTCGCAGGTCTTCTCCAGAATATTGCCATCAGGATCAGCAGTATCAGAAAGATTCCGCAGACTATACCTAATATGATATACATTTTTTTCTTTTCTATCATACCGGAGTCAGAGGACGAAGCAGGATCCGGTATTTCCGGATCTCCCGGATCAACCGTGGTATCCGGTGTCCGGGTAACTTCCGGCGCAACAGGCGCTTCTGCCGCCGGATCATCCGGTGATTCCATCGGAGGCGCTGCTTCCACCAGCATCTCATTGTCACTGAAAATATCGGTGACAACCTCCAGAGGGTTACCGCAGTGGCTGCAGGATATGCTGCCGTCTTCTATCTCGGCACCGCAATGAAAACATTTCATGTTCTATCTCTCCATTCCCCATACGCAATTGTTCATCAGCATAGCTATCGTCATGGGTCCCACTCCTCCGGGAACCGGTGTTATAAAGGACGTATGTTCACAGACATCATCAAAATCCACATCTCCGCAGAGCTTTCCCGACTCCTGCCTGTGGATACCCACATCTATGACTACCGCTCCTTCTTTTACATACTCGTGTGTTATAAACTTCGGCTTGCCCATGGCTACTATCAGTATGTCCGCCTGTCTGCACACCTCAGCCAGATCCGCGGTTTTCGAGTGTGCGGTAGTGACTGTGGCATTTTCCCTGAGCATCAGCATACCCATAGGTTTTCCTACTATGTTGCTGCGTCCCACCACAACACATTTTTTGCCTGCGATCTCAATACCGCTGCGCTTCAACAGCTGAATGACACCGGCGGGTGTACAGGATACGAAGCCGGGTCTTCCGACAGAAAGGTTTCCAACATTGAGAGGATGAAAACCGTCCACGTCCTTTTCGGGAGAAATCGCCAACAGTATCTTATCCTCATCGATGTGCTTCGGCACAGGTAACTGCACCAGGATTCCTGCCACATCTTCATCTTCATTGAGATCCTGTATCAGTGACAGAAGTTCCTCCTCGGTAGTCTCCTCCGGTAAAGAGAAGCTCTTGGAGCCAAAACCTATGTATTCGCAGGCTTTCTTTTTGTTATTGACATACACGCTGGAAGCGGGATCACTGCCGACCTGTATGACAGCAAGGGATTTTATCTTCTCTCCCCTGCTCTTCCTGCTTTCGATCTCAGCCTTCAATTCATCTTTAATCTGTGCCGATATTGCTTTTCCGTCTATGAGCTGCATATTCAACCTCCGTACATCTCCAGATATTCCTCAAACTCTTCCTCGCTCATCAGTACCTCTCTGGGTTTGGTACCGTTCTCTCCGCTGACAACTCCGGCTTCCTCCAGCTGATCCATGATTCGGGCAGCCCTGTTGAAACCGATCTTGAATTTCCTCTGGAAAGTACCGATGGATGCTTTACCCGAGCTTACCACCAGTCTTCCGCATTCCATAAAATATTCATCATTTCCGCCGGAAGCATCGCTGCTACCCGCTCCTGCGGGAGCACTTCCCGCCGCGTTACCTCCCGAATTCTTTGAAAGACTTTCCATCTTCTCATTGATGCCGGGATCGTATACAGTCTCGCCGCACTGTTCCTTCAGGAAATCAACCACTGCCGAAACCTCTCCGTCGGATACGAAGGCTCCCTGGACACGAAGGGGTTTTGTAAGTCCCTGGGGGTAATAGAGCATATCACCCTTACCCAGCAGCTTTTCAGCTCCGCCTGAATCCAGTATTGTACGTGAATCCACCTGACTGGACACCGAGAAAGCGATACGGCTTGGCATATTGGCTTTTATGATACCGGTTATGACGTTGACCGAAGGACGCTGCGTCGCAATGATAAGGTGAATACCCGCTGCTCTGGCCAGCTGAGCCAGACGGCAGATGGCATTCTCTACATCTCCCGGAGCTACCATCATAAGGTCCGCAAGCTCGTCCACTATCACCACGATCTGTGGCATCTTGTCCGGTCTGCCTTCCGTTCCCTCAGGGATAGCCGATACTCTCTCATTAAAGCCCGCCATATCCCTGACTCCGTAATCGGCAAACATCCTGTATCTCTCATCCATCTCAGCCACAGCCCAGTTCAGGGCTCCGCTGGCTTTCTTCGGATCTGTCACCACGGGGATCAAAAGATGCGGTATTCCGTTATATACCGAAAGCTCCACAACCTTGGGATCTATCATGATGAGCTTTACTTCATCGGGCTTTGCCCTGTACAGTATCGACATGATGACCGTATTGATACAAACGGATTTACCGGATCCGGTAGCACCCGCTATGAGCAGATGGGGCATCTTTGCGATATCGCCCATGATAACTTCACCGCCAATGTCCTTACCTGCGGCAAAAGCGATCTTCTTTTTGTCCTTATCCACGTTGAACTCATAGGACTCCACAAGCTCCCTGAACATTACGGGAACAGGCTCTTTATTGGGAACTTCTATGCCGATGGCCGGCTTTCCCGGGATAGGAGCCTCTATACGTATGTCCGCTGCGGCAAGGTTCAGCTTGATATCATCGGAAAGGTTCACTATCTTTGAAACCTTCACGCCCATCTCAGGCTGTATCTCATATCTTGTGACTGTCGGACCGCATATGACGTCAGTGATAGTTGCCCTGACACCAAAGTTGGCAAGTGTCTGTTCTAGCTTTTTAGCCGTCTCCTCCAGATGCTCTCTCGAGTCACCCTTTGACTTTTTGTCCGGGTTTTTCAAAAGGCTTACCGGTGGGAAAACATAGGGCTTCTCTTCCGTATGTTCAGACATCTTCGGCTTCTCATCAACTGCGTTGCCCTGACTGTCTGCATTATCCGAAGCCTGACTGTCAGGCTTCGGCATTTGTACCGGCTCAGTCACCTGTTCACGCGGTGCGGTATTCCTCTGTTTTCTGACCGGAGCTACGATCTCGGGCTTAAATTCGCTCTTTTCCTCAACATCAACGCCAAATCCGAAACGCTCCCCGGATATCTCCTCATCCAGAATGTCTGGATCAGGTGTCTCGTAGGTTTTCTTTTTGCTGTTGCCGGCTTTTGCGGCCGACAGCTGCGAAAGATCCAGAACCTCTTTTTCTTCGTTCAGAACACCTGCAACCTGTGCCTGCGGATTTACCGGCTCAACCTTCAGTACTCTGTTATACAGATTCTCGGGTTCTTCTCCCTTTTTGGGTTTTGGGCTGCCGTCGGAATTGAGAGCCGAATTTATAAAATCCGTCTCATCCAGATTGCCCTTCTTGAACAGCGCCACATTATCATCACCAAGGCTGGTGTCATAAATACTCTTGCGATGAATGTCATGCTCGAAGGCTCCGTTGAATTCATCCTCCTGCGGCTCTACCCCGTCGTAACTGTCATCAACATATCTCACACTGACCTTGAAATCCTCGTCATCCTTGAGAGCAGTGCTGTCAAGGCCTCCCACAGCCTCTCCCTTCTGTATGGGCTCAAGGCTGTGACTCTCATTCTGCAGACGCACATTTCCGCTCAGTTCATGCATTTCCGGATTACGTCTGGCTTTATCTGCGGTTATCAGCGTATCCGTGGTCACTCCCGTAAGCTCAACACGCTCCATTCGCTGACGTTTTCTCTCGGCCCGCTCCTGCTCCTGGTATTCCCTTCTGGCCTCGCGGTTCTCCCTGCGGATCTGACGGTTCTCCTCGTATGTCTCCCTGAGATCCTCTCTGACACCGCTGGTGCCATCGTATATCTTCTGTCCGCTGTTTTTGATAAAAGCCACTATGGATTTGCCTGTAAACAAGATGAACAGTATCAATATGAAAGCGATATCGATTATAAATGCTCCCACCCGTCCGAAGGCCTGCATCAGGATGTAAGAAGCCAGCGCTCCCATGAATCCGCCGCCGTTCCTCTGGGAATAGCTCTCACCGAACGCAGCCGCAGGACTTAAGGTACCGCCTTTGATAAGCTCACACAGAACACATAATGCGAAAAAGAAAAAGCATCCCACAACTATTCTGAAAGTAGGACTTTCCGGACTCTTGGTGTCGTATTTAGACAATATTGCAAAGGCAATAACCACGAACAATGCCACAGGAAATACATAACACATGATCCCGAAAAGACCGAACAGCAGTGAGCTGACAAGGTAGCTTACCTTACCTCCTATACCGAGATTTGCGATAAACAGCAGAATGCACAGCATCAACACCACGAAAAACACTATCTCATCCCTGAGCCTGTCCTGTTTTTCGATCGCAGCCCTGTCCACTGATCTTGTCCCGGATCCCGTACTCCTGCCTGTCCCGGATTTGCGGGTACCTGTAGAGCTTCTTCCCCTGTTTGAAGTTTTCTTTTTTGCCGATGAATCGGTTGCCATCTTATATAACCTGCCTGAAAATTATGCTCTGATAAAATGTAAAACTATAGCCACTATACCCATCGCGCAGCAGTATATTGAAAAAGGTATGAATTTCTTTTTCTTTACGGCTGCCAGCATGACCTTGATAAAGATATACCCAACCACCGCAGACACCATTGTGCCCACGACGTAATTGATCACCATATCCGAGGTCACGCCTGAAAGATCGGTCTTTACAAGTTCTAAAATAAGTGATCCCAGTATAGCCGGTATCGACAGGATAAAGGAATATTTGACTGCGAATTTTCTGTCAAAACCACACAAAAGGCATGCTGCAACTGTTGAGCCGCTGCGTGATATACCGGGTAATGTTGCGATACCCTGAGCTACTCCTATGGCTCCTGCCTCAACATACTTAACCTCCCCCGGCATCTTATTGCCGTTTCCGAAAAACTGTGCAATGAGCAGAATTCCGGCGGTTATTATCAGGCAGATTCCGGGGAACAGCAACGTATTGCTGGCCTTCTCCACAAAATCCGAATCAAGGAAGCCTATAATAGCAGTGGGTATGCTGGACACTATGACTAAGAGCACAAACTTTCTGTATGCGTTAGTCACTACCTTTTTGTATTCCCGCTTTTCCTTTGCAAAAAGATTTGCAACAAAGGCAAATGCGTTGTAAAACCAGCACCCCAGTATAGCAAAGCCGTTTATGACCAGTTTTTTGAGATCCTTGAAGTACACCACGGATATTGCAGCCAGCGTACCCACATGCAGCAGTATGTCGAACAGCATATCCGCTTTTTCCAGTCCGAAGAGAGCCTGGAATATGGCGAGGTGTCCCGATGAACTCACCGGTAAAAACTCAGTCACCCCCTGTATAATACCGAGTATTATAGCTTGTAATAAAGACATTTCCATCACCTATGTTATTTTCACACAATATGCCACAGCGCGCAGCTGTGGCATAAATATCCATCAAACCATCTTTTAACTACAGAAGGAAATTGTAGAGATCCTCGTATTTCTTTTTGGAAGTATTCCATGAATAATCACAGGCCATTCCTCTCTCTGCTATCTTATTCCACTCCCTCTTATTGTCAAAATATACATGCTTTGCGTAATTGATGATGCCCAGCATCTCCTCACCGTTGTAATTGGTGAATGAGAAACCGTCGCCCGTATGCTCGTATTCATTGTAGGGCTGCACAGTATCCCTCAATCCGCCTGTCTCACGAACGATGGGAACTGTACCGTATCTGAATGATATGAGCTGTGTCAGTCCGCATGGCTCAAAGCGCGACGGCATCAGGAATGCATCCGCAGCGGCATAGAGCTTGTGCGCCAGGGCATCCGAATAGCAGATATTGGCTGAGATCCTGTCGCCGTACTTCCATGCGTAATGCCTGAACATATTCTCGTAGGAAGACTCACCTGTTCCGATGACTACAAACTGGGTAAACTCATCAGCTATCCTGTCGATCACATAATTGATAAGATCTAACCCCTTCTGATCCGTAAGTCTTGATATGAGACCAATCATGAATTTCTTTTTATCTACTGCAAGACCAAGCTCCTGCTGAAGCTTTTCTTTATTGTCGGCCTTCTTTTTGCGGAAGTTGGTGATGTTGTAATTGGTATAGATCTTATCATCCGTAGCCGGGTCGTACGCCTTGTAATCGATACCGTTCACAATACCCTGCATATCGAAATGCCTTGCCTTCAAAAGTCCGTCAAGACCTTCGCCGTAGTAAGGCGTCTGGATCTCGGAAGCATAAGTATCCGAAACAGTGGTAATATAGTCGGCGTACACCAGTCCGCCCTTTAACATGTTGGCATCCTTATTGAACTCAAGCTTATCAGCGGCAAACAGAGATCTGTCAAATCCTGTCAGTCCCATCATGGTCTTAACATCCCAGACACCCTGGAACTTGAGATTGTGTATGGTCATCATGGATTTCATGCCCCAGAAGAACATATCAGCCTGAAACTCATTCTTGAGATAAACAGGGATGAGACCGGTCTGCCAGTCGTGGCAGTGGATGAGATCGGGCTGGAATCCAACCTGAGGCAGCATTGACAGCACCGCTTTATCGAAAAATACGAATTTCTCAATGTCATAACGGATATCTCCGTAGGGAAGAGATCCGCCAAAATACTCCTGATTGTCAATGAAGTAATATCTTATACCGTCCAGCTCGCACTGCATGACGCCAACATATTTGTCTCTGATGTAGCTTCCTGCAGTCATATAGAAATGAGTGACATACTCGCATTTCTCCTTGTATTTCTGATCAATGCATTCATAAAACGGCAATACAACCCTGATATCCCACTCGCTCTTGTCAAATTCCTTCGGCAATGCTCCGCAAACATCCGCAAGACCGCCTGTCTTGATAAACGGAACACACTCGCTGGCCGCAAATAAGATCTTTTTCATTGTAAAAATCCTCCCCCATGTTGTTATTCAAGTGTTATTATTCACAGTTGTCTCAATGTGTATTCCGGCACGACCACATACATACACCCTGCTGTTCGTGTGATATGTAATGGCACGATTCGTAAACGAATCCTGCCCTATCGGTCGGAACCATTACAAATCATGACTTCGTCATGATGGTTCCTCCTCCCAATTATGGTATACCGCCTGGACATCATCGTCCTCTTCCAATAGATCCAGGATGCGCTGGATGTATGTGATATCCTGCTCCTCGGTGAGTGTAACGTAGTTCTGGGGCAGCATGGTAACTTCAGCTGAGACAACCGGGATGCCTGCATCCTTTACCGCATTATATACCGCATCAAAGTCATCCGGGCTTGTGATGATCTCAAAGCTGTCGTCTTCCTCGGCGAGATCCTCTGCTCCCGCATCCAGCACTACCATCATCAGATCATCGGCATCCATGCTGCACTCCTCTTTGTCGATGATGATCTGGCCTTTCTCGTCAAACATATATGATACACAGCCGACGGTACCGAGAGAACCGTAACCTTTGGTAAAGCAGTTTCTCACGTTGGCTGCAGTCCTGTTCTTATTATCCGTCAGACATTTCACTATGATAGCCGTTCCTGACGGTCCGTAGCCTTCGTAGGTTGTGGTGACGTAATTAACGTTTCCTGCGTCGCCTGCTGCCTTTTTAATGCCTCTGTCAATAGTATCATTGGGCATGTTGTTGGCCTTGGCTTTTGCGATGACAGCCGCCAGCTTGTAGTTGTTGGCCGGATCCGGTCCGCCCTCCTTGACTGCTACGGCGATCTCTCGACCGATCATGGTGAAGATCTTGCCCTTTGCGGCATCATTTTTCTCTTTTTTGTGTTTGATGTTGGCAAATTTTGAATGTCCTGACATAAATAAATCTCTCCTGTGAGTTTTCTTTTGATGATAACATTTCTTAAAATCTTTTGCAAGTGTGATAGTAACCCTTAATATACGCGGGGTACACGCTGATTGATATCGCATGCGAACTCATAATTAAACCGCCCCGACATGCGTCCCAGATCCTCCATGGTGATACTGAAATCACCATCCTTACCCAGGAGGACGACACGGTCACCCACATTGATATTAAATCCGGTGACATCCACCATAAACTGATCCATGCACACCCTGCCCACGATAGGAAGGAACTCACCGTTTATCAGCACTTTGCCCTTTCCTGAAAGGCTTCTGGCGTATCCGTCTCCGTATCCCACCGGAACCGTAGCTATAGTGCTCTCCCTCTCGGTGACAAAGGTTCCTCCGTAGCTTATGGGAGTACCTGCCGGAACCTTTTTGACATGAGTCACATGGCTTTCGATAGACATGGCAGGCAAGAGACTTACCTTATCCCTTGAAACCGCATCCGATGGCCACATACCGTACAGGGCAACCCCGAGTCTGACCATATCAAGCTGCATCTGCGGATAATCTATTATGGCTGCCGAGTTCGCACAATGCTTTATCCCCACATCAATGCCTCTGGCTTCAAGACTCTCCACCATTCCGTTAAACTTTTCAAACTGCTGCTCCGTAAAGCTTCTGTCGGGCTCATCGCTCTTGGAAAAATGAGTAAATATACCCTCTATGCTGATCGCCGGAAGTCTCGATATCTTCTCGATATCATCCGTCGACCTGTCACTTATCTCAAAACCGATACGCCCCATTCCGGTGTCCAGCTTGATATGTACCCTCACCGTCTTCCTGAGATTCGAAGCGAATTTTGATATTTCAAAAGCAGTCCTATATGAAAAAACTGTTATGCTGAGATCGTTTTTGACCACATCGCCGAGTTCGTCGCTGAACGCGTATCCCAACACCAATACAGGCTTCTTGATACCGGCAGTTCGCAACTCCACGCCCTCGGATACGGTAGCTACCGCAAATCCCCAAACCGCAGTCTCAAGGTATTTTGCTATGGGCACAGCCCCGTGTCCGTAAGCATCGGCTTTCACTACTGCCAAAACCTTGGTAGACGGCTTCAGATGTCTCTTCACCGCATCCACGTTTTTCTTTATGTTCTCCAGCTTAATGAAAGCACACACTCTTTTATTTGCCATAACAGTTTAACACCTCCCCTATCTCTTCCAGAAGATCCTGTGCCATTACGGATCTTCCCGACATCCTGTCTGTAAGATGCTCCGCATTTTTACCGCATATATATGCAGCCGCTGCCGCCGAAAGCGCAACATCACTGTGATCTCCCGCCAAAAGTCCTGCCGTAAAACCGCTCAGTATATCTCCGCTGCCGCCTTTTGACAGGGCATCGCAGCCCGTGGTATTGATGAAGGCTCGTCCATCGGGCTCCGCGATCACGGATACTGCCGACTTCAAGAGCACCGTCACTCTGTACCTGTCAGCAAACGATGAGGCACACCCCGGCATATCTTTCTCTATATCAGACACCTTCTCCCCTGTGAGCCTTGACATTTCCCCCAGGTGCGGTGTCAGTACTGCCTTTACCTTCAAATCCGACAGAAGCGACATATCACCGGATATGATGTTCAGCGCATCCGCATCTATCACAATCGGAACTTTTGCGCCGGCGATGACAGTCCTCAGCACGCTAACGGATTCCTCACTCTTTCCCAGTCCCGGTCCTGTCAGTATAACATCTGCCCATTCCAGGGCCTCATCCACCGTATTCTTATCCGAATAACTGCCGTAGAGCGCTTCGGGCAGGATCGTCTGCAGAACTCCGAGGTTTTCCTCTGCCGATAAGATCTTCACCAGCCCGGCTCCCGCCCTGTAGGCTGCCTTTCCGCTGAATGCCGCGGCTCCGGTCATATAGGTACTTCCCGCCACCACCAAAACCCTGCCGTATGTTCCCTTGTGGGAGTGATCTCTCCTCGCAGGCAGGATATGCGGTATATCCCTATCTTCCAATTGGATGGTTTTTCGACCATTATCCAGAGTGTCGTCGCCAATGCCGCAGGCACAGATCACTGTCTTTCCCGCGTATTCCCTGCCGGGATAGAACAAAAGCCCTCTCTTCATAAACGCAAAGGAATATGTTATATCCGCTCTGAATGCTATACCCAATACACTGCCGTCATCGGAAGAGATCCCGCTGGGAATATCCATGGCGATCTTAATTCCCCTGCAGGCGTTTGCCGTGCGTATAGCCGTCCGGTAATCCCCGGAAACCTCCCTGCTTAATCCCACGCCGAATATGGCATCGACCACAACATCAAAATCCCGGATATTATGGCTGTCAGATCCTTCAAACTCTTCTATGGTCTGTATGTCAACCTTCTTTTTGCGGGCAGCCTCAAGCTCAAATTTATTCTCCTCTGAGGCTTTTTCCCTGTCTCCCACCAAAACGCAGGTGACAAAGCCGCCCCCGTCGGTGAGCATGCGTCCCAGAGCAAGCCCGTCAGCCCCGTTATTGCCTGTACCGCAAAATATAACTGCCTCGCTGCCGCAAACCATTCCCTCCGCCTCAAGCTTTTCATATACCGAAGAAGCGGCATGCTCGATCAATATCCTTGCGGACAGACCGATGTCTTCTATTGTTTTCCTGTCGGCGTTCCTCATCTCCTGCGCCGAAACTACAAATCTCATGAGAAATCTTCCTTTTTGCGGTCTTCACCGCCCTCTCCGGTCTTTTTGACCGAACCGTCACCTGCAGGCTTTTGTCCTCCTGTCGTGCCGGTTCCGGCGCCCTGTGTCTGCTGAGAGTCCTTTTTGACCGGCGGCGCCGTGAGTGTGGTGATATCCACATCATCACCTATCAGATCGAATATGTCCATGACCTGGGGTCCGAACATCGAATGCATGTAATTGTATATCTGCCTGCTGTTGATATCACGGTTTTGCTTTCTGATGATATTCTTTTTGAGCTCAACCCGGACATCCGCGATCCAGTCACCTATCTCCTTGGCCTCGGCATGATTGGTGCGAAGTCTTTCATAGCAAAACAGCATCGTCACCGACATGAGCCTGTTGTTGACCTCCCTAATGCGATCCGGCATCAATGCGATCTCGTCGTTTTTCCGGTCTATGGAATCGTTTATCTCATCCATCATGTCCTTATTGGCATCGAGACGATCCGCTTCCTTGCCTTCCTCGGCACCCTCCATATTGGCCACCACGGCACTCATAAGCTTGTTTTTATTGCGTCTTAACTCTTTCATCTCCTCATTAAGACGCCCCTGCTCCTGCAGCAGTTCATTGAGCTCCTGTTCAATCTCCACAACGTCGTCAGGTTTTCCGCTCAATGCGAAAAGTCTGTGCCACTTCTGATCCAGTACCAAAACCGGAACACGGGTCTGTTTTATGGCATCTTCAAAAACTTTTATGTGTTCTTCATCCATATCGTCAAGCCTCCGTCATCAAGTGTGCATCATCGCAAGATAAAAGACTTATCATCCGGTATTATGCCAGCTCTTCCCACTGTTCATAAAGCTTTTCAAGGCTTTTTTCCGTCTCCGCGATCTGTGCGAAAAGCTCGTTCAGTCCAGCTGAGTTTGTTGCAAGTGCAGGATCATTGGTCTTCTCCATAAGCTGTTCTTTTTGGGATTCCAGCTTTTCTATCTCCTCTTCCACCGCCTTGAGCTGACGCTCTTTTTTCTTTTTCTCCGCAGCCGCCTGTTTCTGCTCCGCCCAGTCCTGTCTCGCTTTTTCCTTTTCGGAAAGATTAGGTCTTACATCATCCGTCTTGCCTGTGCCGGCAGATGCAAGCTTTTCCTTTTCTCCGAGATAGTAATCGTAATCACCGCCGAAATATCGTAAATTTGCGTCGGCAAGCTCCAATATGCCGGTCGCAACGCGGTTTACAAAATATCTGTCGTGACTTACGAAAAGGACCGTACCCGTGTATGAGCGTAAAGCGTTTTCCAGTATCTCTATACTGTTGACATCCAGGTGGTTTGTAGGCTCATCCAGTATCAGAAAGTTGGCCTCCGACAGCATAAGCCTGCACAGCGAAAGCCTTCCTCTCTCTCCACCGGAGAGATCTCCCACTTTCTTGAAAACATCATCGCCTGTAAACAGAAAAGCAGCCAGTGTATTACGGATCTTCGTCTGAGTCATATCAGGATACGAATCGGAGATCTCGTCAAACACCGTAAGTTCATCATCCAATAGCTGCTGCTCCTGGTCATAATATCCCACATGCACATTGGCACCCAGTACGAACCGCCCGGAGTCGGCATTCAGCACCTTATTAATGATCTTTAATATCGTACTCTTCCCGGTACCGTTCTCACCTATCAGAGCGATCCGGTCACCTTTTTTGATCTCGAAACCTATGTTTTCAAATACGCGTTTTTGCCCGAAGGATTTTGACAATCCCTCCACTGTCAGCACGTCCGTACCGCTTTCGATATCCGGAGTCAGCACAAGACGCATATCTGTATTCTCCTCTACAGGAGCATCTATGCGATCGATCTTGTCTAACATCTTCTTGCGGCTCTCCGCTCTCTTGATGGACTTTTCCCTGTTAAAAGAAGAGAGCTTTTCTATGACCGCTTCCTGGTGCTCTATCATCCTGCGCTGGTTGAGATACTCACGCATCTTTGCGTTTCTGATCTCTTCCTTTTTCTTCTGGAAAGCAGTGTAATCGCCGCTGTAGGTATAGGTCTCCTTCATGAAGATCTCCACAACCTTGGTGACGATACGATCCAGAAAATATCTGTCATGACTCACCAGGATGACAGCGCCGTTATATGCTTTAAGATAGTTCTCCAAAAATACCACCGATCCAAAATCAAGGTGGTTGGTAGGCTCGTCTAACAGCAGTATATCCGGCTCCTCCGCCAAAAGTCTTGCCATGGCAGCCCTCGTGTTCTGTCCACCGGAGAAATCATGCATTGGCTTTTCAAATTCACTCTCATCAAATCCAAGGCCTTTCAAAAGACCTGTGACCGAGCTCTTGTAGAAGCTTCCGCCTCTGTTCTGAAACTCATCGGAAAGAGCGTGATATTTGTCCATCAGCTCCTCAAGCTCCGAACCATTCAGGTTGCTCATCTTCTCTTCCATGGACAACAGCTCGTTTTCCATGTCGATCAGAACGCGCTTTCCCTCCAGCACATTCTCGAAGAGAGTTTTGTCCTTGTCCGCGTTCTGATACTGTGCCAGATAGCCTATTCTCTTGTTTTTGGTGACTGCTACAACACCACTGTCGGCGTTAAGCTCACCCGTTATGATCTTTAAGAGAGTGGATTTGCCTGCTCCGTTAATACCTACGAGCGCAGTCTTCTCCCTCTCCTCTATGTGAAAATCCGCCTTTTTGATGATCTCCTCCCCGCCCAGGGAGATGGAGATATTCTGACATGAAAGTACCATATATTACCTAATCTTCTGTCTCAAATGATGTAGATATTTATCAAAAACTCACTTTGTATGTACATCCAGCTGCGGGAAGTGTATAGTGATACCTCTCTCATCAAAGGAGAGCTTGACATTCTCGGTGATGCGCCACATTGTAGTCCAATAATCAGCTGCATTCACAAACACACGGAAACCGAGCCTCACGGACGAATCACAAAGCTCCGACACGAATACGGTCTTTGCCTCCTCCTGCAGTACAGCCTCGTCTTTGTTGGCGATCTCCGTGAGTATGGCCTTGGCAAGAGCGAGATCCGAGCCGTAGGAAATGTCAAATGTAAGATTTAACATTCTGGTACCCAGCTTGTTGTAATTTACTATGTTCGAGTTGGACAATGCGCCGTTTGGCAGTATCACAAGCCTGTTATCTACGGTGCACAGCTTTGTGTAAAACAATGTGATATCCGTAACCGATCCCTCGCAGCCGCTGGACTTGCTCTCTATGTAATCTCCAACCTGGAAAGGCTTTAAGAGGATTATCAGAACTCCGCCTGCAAAGTTGGCCAGACTCCCCTGTAATGCAAGACCCACGGTAAGACCTACGGATCCGAGGATAGCCACCAGCGTTCCCGAGAGACCAAAGGTTCCTAACAGCACCATCACCAGCAAAAACAGCAGAGCATAATGCATTAAAGAGCACACGAAATTCGTGACACTGACTTCGGTGCCCTTTTTATTCATGGCTTTTCTCACCAGCTTCACAAGACCTTTAATGATCCTGGTGAAGATAAGGTATACCACCAGACATACCACTACGTGGATCAGAAAACTCAAAACATCCGGTGCCACCTTTTTGGCGTACTCTGCGATAACGCTGGGATTTTTAACCGCCTCCTGGGTGAAATCTGCCGCCGCTTCTGTGATCTCCTCTATATCTATCCCTGTAGTCTCCGTCCCTTCAGCCGCTGCCAAATACTTTAAAAACATACTCAGTCTCCTGTTTTTCAAAAACATGCCTCATTAACGATAATATCCTTCCAGAGTCTGTCTTATGGCTCCTATGAAATCCTGACTGTTCAGTACAGTGACATCCTTTAACTCTGTGATGAGTGCCAGATCCTTGGTCATCTTGCCGCTCTCGATGGTCTCGATGCAGGCCTTTTCAAGATTATCCGCAAACTTTATAAGCTCCGGAATGTTGTCGAGTTCTCCCCTCTTTCTTAAGGCCCCTGTCCATGCAAATATAGTGGCAACTGAGTTTGTACTGGTCTCCTCGCCCTTCAGATGTTTGTAGTAATGTCTCTGAACTGTACCGTGGGCAGCCTCATACTCATATACTCCGGAGGGTGATACCAGTACGGAAGTCATCATGGCAAGGGAACCGCATGCGGAAGATATCATATCGCTCATGACATCTCCGTCATAGTTTTTGCATGCCCAGATAAATCCGCCCTCGCTCTTCATGACACGGGCAACCGCATCATCGATCAGGGTATAGAAATATACTATGCCTGCTGCCTCAAATTTCTCCTTATATTCCTTGTCATATATCTCCTGAAAAATATCCTTGAAGGTGTGATCGTATTTCTTGGAAATGGTGTCTTTGGTAGCAAACCAGAGATCCTGCCTGAGATCCAATGCATAATTAAAGCAGCTTCTGGCAAAGGATTCGATGGAACCGTCAAGGTTGTGCTGTCCCTGTATCACACCCGGTCCCTTAAATTCGTGGATCGTAACTCTCTCCTCGTGTCCGTCCGCAGCGGTAAACACAAGCTCTGCCTTTCCTGCACCGGGTATCTTCATCTCCACGTTCTTATATACATCGCCGTATGCATGACGGGCAATGGTGATAGGTTT
>JAEEGL012933225.1_pt1 | contig 23640 bp, 22 predicted proteins | sample 9134231 | NCBI WGS metagenome assembly JAEEGL01 (sample SAMN16246548, study PRJNA631951) | gut metagenome | biome: gut microbiome; feature: rumen; material: fiber-attached | host: Bos | place: Iran: Karaj | collected 2018-10 | reverse complement strand
TTATTCCAGCTTATCAATATTTGAATATTTTCTCCCAGAATTCTCGCAATATTTTCTTGACAGGAGCATCTGGCTTTGTTAAAATGAATTCTGTGTGATTCGATCGAGGCTGGTGATTGCGGCCACAGCCCCGGAAGCAATTCCCGTCCAGACGAATTAGCAGCAAATTATTATATCATTACAGTTTCGTAATTGGAAGGAGTTCGCCATGAAAACCTATATGGCAAAAAGCGAAACCCTGAAGCGCGATTGGTACGTAGTGGATGCAGAAGGTATGGTGCTCGGCCGTCTGTCTTCCCAGGTTGCCGCCATTCTCAGGGGCAAGCATAAACCCATATATACGCCGCATGTTGATACGGGCGACCATGTCATCATCATCAATGCCGACAAAGTGATTTTGACCGGCAAAAAACTCGATCAGAAGAAGTATTACCGTCATACCGGCTATCCCGGCGGCCTGCGTGAAACGTCTTATCGTACGCTCATGCAGACAAAGCCCGAATTTGCCGTCTATGAATCGATTCGCCGCATGATGCCCAAGGGACCTCTTGGCCGCAAAATGCTCACCAAACTGCGCGTGTATGCAGGCCCGTCGCATCAGCATGATGCACAGCAGCCGCAGCCGCTCAAGCTCAAATAATTTCAGGGAAGGAGAAACGCTAATATGGCAACGGTTCAATATCTTGGCACTGGCAGGCGCAAAAAGTCTGTCGCACGCGTACGTCTGCTTCCCGGTAGCGGAAAAATCATCATCAACAAGCGCGATCTCGATGATTACTTCGGCCTTGAAACGCTGAAAATGATCGTTCGCGCACCGTTGGTAAAGACGGATCTGCTCGGTAAATACGACGTGCTGGTCAACGTTTACGGCGGTGGAACCACCGGACAGGCCGGCGCTATCCGTCATGGCATTTCCCGCGCCTTGCTGGTTGCCGACCCGTCGCTGCGTCCGACGCTCAAAAACGCAGGCTACCTCACGCGCGACCCGAGAATGAAAGAGCGCAAGAAGTACGGTCTCAAAGCCGCACGCCGCGCGCCGCAGTTCTCCAAGAGATAAAGAGTTCAGTTTTGCAAAAGCCCCGAAGAATTTTCGGGGCTTTCTTTTTGCGTTCAGCATGTGCCGAAAATAAAAAGCGGTATGATTACCGCTTCCCATCGCTTTCTAAGCCGTATGCTTTTACTCGCATATCTCCCCGCTCCATCCGGCGCGGCGCAGCGCATCCGAGAAATAATCCGGCAATGGCGCAAAAAACTCCATCTTCTCCCCCGTCCGCGGATGAATCAGCTGCAGCGCATGCGCGTGAAGTGCCTGCCCGTCCAAGCCTAATTTGGGTTTGTCCGGTCCATATACGGTATCGCCGGCCACCGGATGTTTGATGTACGCCATGTGCACGCGTATCTGATGCGTCCGTCCGGTTTCAAGCTGTGCTTCTATCCATGTAAAAGCGCCGAAGCGCAGTAAAACCCGCCAGTGCGTTACCGCATTCCGCCCGTTTTTCACTACAGCCATGCGCTTCCGGTCAGTCGCATGGCGTCCGATAGGCGCATCAACCGTCCCGCGATCTTCTTTCAGATTGCCTTCCACGATTGCATAGTAGCGTCTGCTCACCGTATGTTCTTTTAATTGCGCGGCTAAAGCATTGTGCGCCATATCGTTTTTTGCGACCACAAGCAATCCTGAAGTCATTTTGTCGATACGATGCACGATCCCGGGACGCAGCGTGCCGCCGATTCCCGACAGGTCTCCGATATGATACATTAGAGCGTTTACCAGGGTCCCGCGGGTATTGCCGGGCGCGGGATGTACGACCATGCCCTTCGGCTTGTCGATCACACAGATATCGCTGTCTTCATAAATAATAGAAAGGGGAATGTCCTCCGGCACGACATCCAACGGCTCGGGTAAATAGATCTTTTGCTCCACATTGTCGCCGGCATTCAAACGGCAGTTCGCTTTATAGCACACTTCTCCGTTAACGCACACATCGCCGAGCGCGATCGCCCGCTGTACCTGCGAACGTGTCATATCGCCCTGTGCGGTAATAAACACATCCAGACGCTCTCCAGATTCCCGCACGTCATATTGCTCCACGCAGGCGAGGATGCGCTCACTGTTCTCCATCGGCAGAATTCTCCTTGTGAGCTTTTCTTTCGGCGATCTTTTTCCCGTCGAAGATCAATACATAAATAATCAGCAGCGCCGCACCGATACACAGCACGCTGTCTGCCACGTTGAATACTGCAAAATGCACAAACCGAAACTCGATCATATCCCGAACATATCCGAGCACAATGCGGTCGATCATGTTTCCCAACGCGCCCGCCACGATCAATGTGACCGCAACCCGAGCAAGACGTGTGATTTTTTTCCTCTTTTTTATCAAAAACACGATTCCCGCCGCACATACAATCACCGTGAGCGCAATAAATATCCACCGTCCGCCCGCAAACATGCTGAACGCCGCTCCCGTATTATGCGCGCTCGTAAAGTGCAAAACGCCGTCCCACAGTGGGAAAGACGTCCCCAGCGGCGTCAAATAAATGTCTGTGAGCAATTTTGATACCTGATCGACAATGAGTACCACTGCTACCAGAATGATTTCCAGCATGCGTTTATTTTCTCCTTATTGTTGTTGGATATACCATTTGCTGACCGTACGCAGCACATCAGGTTCCCTTATTTCAGACACGTTTTTTATGGAGGAGTCGTACACAATGCTGTTCATGCGAAAATACAGCGTCATGAAAGGCAGTGTGTCTACGATCTCCTGCTGCAGTTGGGACTGTGTTTCAACCATGCTTTTTTCATCGACGGCGTTTACCGCCTGCTGCAAATACTGGTCCATACGGTCGTTGGAATACCCGGCATAGTTTTGCGAGCCGTCAGAGAGCAGATATTCCCTCAGGTCCCCAGACTGACGCACATTAAATCCAACCATCGCCAAATCAAAATTCCCCTCTTGCAGTCTTCTTTGATATCTGCTCGAAGTATCGCCGAGGGAAAATGCCTCTGTTTCCACCTCAACCATGATCCCAATCTGCGAAAGCTGCGACGCGATCAGCGTTGCGGCGCTTTTGCGCAATGTGTTTTCAGCCGTTTCGTTGACCAAAAGCTTGAGCTTCAATTCATATGCGGGCTGATTGATATTCTCCAGTATCCCGTCCGAATCAACGTCTTCCCATCCCGCTTTCGCCAGCAACGTTTGCGCCATAGTCAGATTGTAATCATACACCTTCGACGTCGGGTCGTACAGAAACGAATCCGGCGCGATCGGCACGTCACACACGCTTGCGTGATGCATATATACGTTCGTAACAACGCTGTTTCGATCCAGCGCGTAGGCAATCGCTTTTCTCACGTTTACATCTTTCAATACGGTATTGCGCTGATTAAAAAGCAGTATCTCCGCCGTTTGCGTCATAACGTCGAGGACTTCCGTCACTCCGTCTTCCCGATATCTGCCGACAAAGACATTTGAAGTCGGCACCATGCTCAGTTGTCCTGCATTGTAGGAAGCGATCGCCACTTCGTTGCTGTCGCGGACCAAGCAGCGAATCCGTTCTATATACGGTTCCTGTTTCCACCAATTTGTATTGATCGTCAGCGTGATCTCCTCATCCGTACTGCTTTGTATTTTGTACGGTCCGGTGCCGATCAACTGGTTTTCCGAAGCATCGCTGTACAGGATCGGGAAATTCAGCGCATAAAGCGCGCTGCTTCCCGCTTCCTTCATAGTAACGCGAATAGTCGTTTCATCGACCTTTTCCACGTCCTCGATCACTGCGTTTGCATCGCTGTAATACGTTTCCTTTCCGAGCGTTTGCAGCTTTTCCACAGTATAGAGCACATCGTCCGCCATAAACGCCTTTGTCGTCCCATGCCATAATACGTTTTGTCTTAGAGATAACGTCCAAATTTTTCCGGTTGAATCGCATTCCCATCTCTCCGCCAGCGACGGCGTCAAACGGCCGTTCATATCGCAGCGAACCAATGGTTCCAATACCAGCGAATACAAATTGAGCGCTTCCTCCGTATAAACCTGCAGCGGATCCGCAATTTCGCCCGATGCATTCCGGAACGCATTGTACGCCATTGGCAGCGTAAGTTCTCCTCCCTGAACCGGCTGTGTGTCCGGTTGCGGCGTCGCGCTCAGCACAGGCGCCGGCGTGGGTTCGACTTTAGCGGGAGCAGCGCAGCCACACATCAAAAGCGCAACCCCAACCGTGAGAAGCTTACAAAACCTCGGGATACAGTTTTTTATATTTCTCATAAGCGCGCTGCACTCTTTCTACATAATTCTGCGTTTCTTCATATGGAAACACCTTGATTTCTCCATCCTGCGCGATCGTTCCGTCCTCCAGCCACTGTTCCACTTTCCTATGTCCTGCATTGTATGCCGCAATCATCAGCCGCCTGTCTGAATGAAAACGGTTCGACAAAAAGGAAAGATACCAGCATCCGAAGCGAATGTTCAAATCCGGCTGCTTCAGCATATCGGTTTCAAAGTCGTTCACGCCGAGCTTTTCCGCGATCCACGAGCCTGTCTCCGGCATGACCTGCATGAGACCTATCGCGCCCTTTGCGCTGACCGCATCTGGGCGATTGCCGCTTTCGCAATGGATCACCGCGGCAACCAGATATGGATCAAGCGCAAATTCTTCTGCGTATTGACAAATCTGCTCCGGATATGCCAGCCGGTAACGCTGCTTTTCTGCCCACGGCACCACTACCAGAACAATTACCAGTGCTATTGCCGCCAACAGCAGGATCGACCATACCGCATGCCGTCCGCGGCCGCTTTTCCCTTTGCTCGCCATGTTTATTTCAAACGCGCAAACAACGCGTCCACCTTTTTTATCAGAGATGAAACATCGCCCGAATTATCAATGATATAATCCGCCCGCTTGATTTTCTCCTCCTGCGGCATTTGCGTGCGCATACGATCCAAAGCCTGCTGCGCCGTGCAGGCATCGCGTTCCATAATCCGCTTTAACCGCACGTCATCGCTCGCGACCACGACCCAGATTTCATCCAGGCCCTTCTGCATACCTGCCTCAAACAGCAGCGGCACATCGTGTACTATCACCGCCGCCGGATCCGACTTATATATTTCCTCTATATGCGTTTGAAACCATTGATTGACCAACGGATGTATGATTTGGTTGAGTGTTTGGCGTTTCTCCTGGTCGGCAAACACTACAGCCGCCAACGCAGCACGATCCAGCGTCCCATCCTTCTGCAGTATTTCCGTCCCGAATGCTTCCACCACTCGCGTAAGCCCTGCCGTCCCTGGCATTACTACTTCCCTCGCTGCAATGTCCGCATCCAGAACATATGCTCCAAGCTCGCGCAGGCGAAGCGAAACCGTGGATTTACCAGCTCCAATACTCCCTGTAAGCCCAATATGTTTCATACGCGTCCCCGTTCCTTCATTATTTCGTTTCAAACCAGCTTTGCCCCGCATGCACGTCGGCTTCCAGCGGAACACTCAGATGCATCACGTTTTCCATGCATTCGCGCACCAGCCGCACGACTTTTTCGCACTCATCGGGTGGGACATCCAGTATCAGTTCGTCATGCACCTGCAATATCAGCTGCGCCCGGTATCCTTCCGCTTTCAAAGCCGCATGCACGCGCACCATCGCCAGTTTGATGATGTCTGCCGCCGTTCCCTGTATGGGCATATTCATAGCCACACGCTCTCCGAAAGAGCGCACATTATAATTGCTGCTCCTAAGTTCCGGCAATTCGCGGCGGCGCCCTAAAAGCGTTTGCGCCCATCCCCGCTGTTTTCCCTCCTCGACGCAGCGCTGCATAAACGCGTTCACGCCGGGATAACGGTTAAGATACATTTCGATGTACTGTTTCGCCTGCTTTCGCGTAATCCCTAAATTCCGGCTCAATCCGAAATCACTGATGCCGTAGACTATTCCGAAATTCACCGCCTTAGCCGCACTGCGCTGTGCGCCCGTGACCTCTTCGGGCGATATGCCGAAAACTTCAGCGGCCGTAGCCGTGTGAATGTCTCCCCCATTGTGGAATATCTGCTGCATGTTCCCGTCTTCGCTCATATGCGCAAGCACGCGCAGCTCGATCTGGGAGTAATCCGCGCCGACCAATACCCATCCCGGGCTTGGAACAAAAGCCTTCCTGATCTCGCGCCCCACCTGCGTGCGCACGGGGATATTCTGCAGGTTCGGTTCCGTGCTCGAAATGCGGCCGGTCGCGGTAACATTCTGGTGAAATGTCGTATGGATGCGGCCTTCCGAATCCTGTAGATTCAGCAGTCCGTCCACAAAAGTGCTTTTGAGTTTCGCAAGAAAACGGTATTCGATCAAGAGCGGTATAATGGGATGCTCGTCTTGAAGCTTTTCCAGGACTTCTGAATCGGTGGAATATCCCGTTCGCGTTTTTTTCTGTATCGGCAATCCCAGTTTTTCAAACAGTATCACGCCCAATTGCTTCGTCGAAAGGATGTTGAATGTTTCGCCGGCCTGCTCGTAGATCTCCTTTTCAAGCTCCGTGAGTCTTGCTGCAAAGTGCGTCTGCAATTCCTCCAATATCGAGCGGCTGACGGGAAAGCCATTCCGTTCCATATCGTACAATACGTCAACCAAAGGCATCTCCACTGCGTCCATCAGGTGTTTCAAGCCTTTCTCTTCGATCTGCTGCAGCATCAGCGGCTGCAGCAGGAACAAAGCCGACGCGCTTGGCTGCGGCAAGTTCAAATAAGTCATGCAAAGCTCCGGAAACGACTTCACGGGATGAATCGCATTGAGAAGATAATCCGCGATCATGGCGTCAAACGACACGCCGCAAAGCGCAATGTTTTCCTTATCCAGCGTGTGCATCAGCGTTTTCGCATCGTATACGAGTTTTTTCGGGTTCTCCTTGCCGAGCATGGGCGCCAACGCCTGCCAAACCGCAGATGCATCCAGTCCCGGCTCTAAAAGCGTTCCCGTTAAAACAACCTCGTACTGTTTTTGCGCATCGCAGGCAAGCATAAGCGTTTCACCGGAAAACACCGCCACCTGCTGCGCAGCTCCCAGTTCGCGGATCACCGCCGGCAATTCGTCCTGCGTCGTTATCCGGATCGTCTCGCAGCCGACGGCCGCGGGACGCTCTTTCGGCACAGGCTTTGGCAATCGCGCCGCAATACTGCGCAGTTCCAAATCATAGAGCTTCGGCAGCGCCTCGCCCATTCGTTCCGGCACAAACAGGCAGTCCGAAATTTCCATTTTCACAGGTGCGTCCGTTACGATCGTGCCCAGCCAGTAGCTCTGGCGTGCCTGATCGGCATACTGTGCGACTTTTTCTCCCAGTTTTCCCTTGATGTCTGCCGCATTGGCGAGCGTATTTTCCAACGTATGATAAGTATCCAAAAGCTTCAGCGCCGTTTTTTCACCCACGCCAGGTATGCCGGGAATATTGTCCGACGAATCGCCCATCAACCCCTTCAGATCGCGCATATGAACCGCATCTAAATGATAGTCTTCCATCAGCTGGTCAGGATCGTATTCCACCGTATCCGATATCCCTTTTTTGGTAAGCAGTACATGCACGCGATCCGTGATCAGTTGCAGTGCGTCGCGATCCCCCGTCACGATCAGCGCATCCATATCCCGCTCTTCCGCCCGGCGTGCAAATGTCCCCAATATATCGTCGGCTTCATAGCCAGGGCACTCGCAGATCGCAATGCCCAGCGCAGCAAGCAATTCCTTCAAAATCGGGAACTGGGCGCGCAGATCATCCGGCGTTTCGCGCCTTCCGGCCTTATACTCCGCGTATTTCTCATGGCGGAAAGTCGGTCCATGCATATCAAACGCAACCAGCATGTGCGAAGGATTTTTTTCTACGAGCTTTAACAGCATGCTCAAAAACCCATACAGCGCTCCGGTTGGCGTACCTTTTTTCGTCGTCATGCCCGGCAAAGCGTAATATGCCCGATGCATCAAACTATTTCCGTCAATGGCTATCAACATGCCTAAAATGCCGTCTCCGTTTCATGATTTTGCTTGCAACGATGTTGAGTTTGATTTTAGCATGTTTGCGTTTCCTTCGCAACATTATGGGCGCCGCTCGCATTTTGTTTTCAAAAAAGCAACAGATCCGGAAATAGCTTCCGGATCCGTCAATCTCTTTTATTTTTCCAAACATCAGCCCAAGTCGAGCTTGCGCTGTTGGAGCTTTGCGAGCAACACGCGCGCGGCTTCCAGCTTTTCCTTTTCCTCGGCTATGACGCGAGCCGGCGCCTTTGCCATGAATCCCGCATTGTTCAGTTTCCCTTCCGCACGCTTGATATCGCCTTCCACGCGTGCGATCTCCTTGTCGTTCCGCTCGCGTTCCTTTGCGATATCCACCAGTTCTTCCAATGGAATAAAAGCTTCTGCTGCCGCACTGACTACCGCGACGGCGTTTCTGCTTATCCCGTCTTTATCAAAGCTGATATCGACGTCGCGTGCGCCGGCAAGGCGTTCAAAATACGCTTTTACTTCCTCAAATATCTTCGCCTTGTCCTGTGTCGTGACCAGATGCAGTTTCGCCCGTTTGGATGGCGGCACATTCATTTCCGCACGCACGTTGCGGATCGCGCGCACCAGTTCCATGACCGCTTCCATGTTGGCTTCGTCCGCAGAAAAATCGAACGCTTCATCCGGCTGCGGCCACGCCGAGCGCATGATCGTTTCCTCCGCACCCGGAAGCTTCGTGTACAGTTCCTCCGTAATGAACGGCATGAACGGATGCAGCAGCTTCATGATATTGCCCAGCACGTGCACCAGAACAGCTTTAACGTTCGCTGCAGCCGTCTTGTCGTCGCCGTAAAGACGCGGCTTTGCCATTTCGATGTACCAATCACAAAATTCCGTCCACAGGAAATCGTACACCTTCTGCGCCGCGAGACCCAGCTCAAAGCCGTCGATATTCGCCGTCACTTCACGGATTACGCCGTTCAGGCGGCTGAGTATCCATTTGTCCGCAATATCCAACATTCCCAGATCGATACTGCCGATCGGATCATCGCCCAGATTCATCAGAACAAACCGGCTGGCGTTATAGATCTTATTGCAGAAATTACGCGCCGCTTCGACCTTTTCTTCGTAGAAACGCATGTCATTTCCGGCAGAGTTGCCAGTGAGGAGCGAAAACCGCAGCGAATCGGCGCCGTACTGTTCGATAACTTCCAGTGGATCGATGCCGTTACCCAACGACTTTGACATCTTGCGTCCCAGTGAATCACGCACGATGCCATGCACATAAACCGTGTCAAACGGGCGTTTCTTCATCACCTCCAGGCCGAACACAATCATGCGCGCAACCCAGAAGAATATGATGTCATAGCCGGTCACCAAAGTGGATGTGGGGTAAAAATACGCAAGTTCCGGAGTCATGTCGGGATATCCCATCGTCGAAAACGGCCACATACCGGAGCTGAACCATGTATCCAGCACGTCTTCGTCCTGACGCACAGGCGCGCCGCACTTCGGGCAGGTCTCCATGTGCTCTGCCTGCACAAACGTTTCGCCGCAGGTGTCGCAGTAGTATGCGGGAATGCGGTGTCCCCACCAAAGCTGACGGGAAATGCACCAATCCCGAATGTTTTCCATCCAATTGAAATAGGTTTTGTCGAATCGTTCCGGTACAAACTTGATTTCTCCGCTACGAACCGCCTCGATCGCCGGTTCCGCAAGCGGTTTCATTTTCACGAACCACTGCTTCGACACCAACGGTTCGACCGTAGCGCCGCAGCGATAGCAGGTCCCGACATTGTGCGCATAAGGCTCCGTTTTCAGCAGATTGCCGCTCTCCTCCAGTTTTTCGACAATGGCTTTCCGGCATTCAAGAAGTCCCATGCCCGCGAAAGCGCCGCCTTCTTCGTTAATATGTCCGTCGTCCGTCATCACGCGCAGTATCGGCACGCCTGTGCGCTGCGCAACTTCAAAGTCGTTCGGGTCGTGCGCAGGCGTAATCTTCACAGCACCCGTTCCGAAATCCATCTCAACGTATTCATCCGCTACGATCGGTATTTCACGATTGACAACCGGCACGATCACCGTCTTGCCGACCAAATCCTTGTAACGCTCGTCGTCAGGATGCACCGCAACCGCCGTATCGCCCAGCATGGTTTCCGGACGCGTCGTAGCGACCGTAATGGAGTAGCTGCCGTCCGGCGCGTCATAGCGCACATGCCACAGGGAACTCGCCTGCTCGCGGTATTCCACTTCCGCGTCAGACAACGCCGTCTTGCAATGCGGACACCAGTTGATGATTCTGTCGCCCCGATAGATCAGGCCTTTATTGTAAAAATCGACAAACGTCTTAATCACCGCGCGGTTACAGCCTTCGTCCATCGTGAACCGCTCGCGCACCCAATCACAAGACGAACCCAGCTTGCGCAGCTGCTTTACGATTCGTCCGCCGTATTCCTCGCGCCATGCCCACGCGCGCTTCATAAACCCGTCGCGGCCGACATCTGCTTTGTTCAGGCCTTCCTTCGCCATCTGCTCGACGATCTTGGTTTCCGTAGCAATCGACGCGTGGTCTGTGCCAGGCATCCAAAGCGTTTCAAAACCGCTCATCCGCTTATAGCGGATCAGCGCGTCTTGAATGGTATTGTCCAGCGCATGACCCATATGCAGCTGACCGGTGATATTGGGCGGCGGAATCACGATACAATACGGAGGCTTGTCCGGATTCGGTTCGGCATGGAAATATCCATTTTCCTCCCATTTTTTATACAACCGCGTTTCCACATCGCTGTGATCGTATGTTTTGCTCATATCTTCAAGCGCCATAACCTGCTCCTCCCATACTACTCATAAAAACAGCCCCCATCCTCAAAAGACGAGGGCGACATTCTGCCTTTGCAAAATCGCGTGATCTTTCTAAAAAGTATATCGCAGCATTTGTACAACTGTCAAGTTTTCGGCTCGGTTGGGGGTTCTTCACCCAGCTCTTTTGCTTCATCTGAACTTTCGTCTTTGCGTTTGAACTGATTAAACACATTAATGCGCGCATAATGGAACAACGTAATGAACGCCAGCACCAATCCGATGCACAAAAGGACGATATTCCACGGGCTGATCCACGGCCAGAAATGCGCGCATACCGTAGCCACTACGCCGATATTAAAACAGCTTGCGGCAATTTTCCCAAACCAGTCCGCATAGACGACGATGTTTCGTTTGTAAAGCACAAGACCGCCGATAATCATGATCACTTCTTTTGCCGCCGCAATAATGAAGATAAACCAGGGCAGCCAGCCTTTTACGCAGAAGCACGCCAACGCGGCAATCAGCATCAGCTTGTCCGCAAGCGGATCAAGCACTTTCCCGACATTGCTCACCCAGTTGTTGCGGCGTGCAAGATAACCGTCCAGCATATCGGACGCAATCGCCGCCACGTAAGTGATCAGCGCGCCCAGATAGATTTCATTCTGAAAAAAATAAATAAATACGCCGATCATTAAGAGACGCAAAACCGTAATCATGTTTGGAATATGTCTCATTTACCGCAGCTCCGCACATCCAGATTTTTGTTAATTATACCATGTTTTTCGATCTATCGCAATAATGCGTACAGGTCTTCCAGTTCCCGTTCGTTGAGGTGCCGCCATTGCCCCGGCGCCAGCGACCCAAGCTTGATCGGCCCGACCTGTTCCCGCCGTAAAAGCAGAGTTTTATGTCCGACCGCATCCAACATGCGGCGGATCTGCCGGTTGCGGCCTTCGCGAATCACGATTTCGAAGGAAGTCTGTCCCGTTCGCGTGCGCCGGATACGCTCCACATGCGCGGGCGCCGTCATGCCGTCTTCCAGTTCTACGCCGTTGGTCAGCCTCGCCGCCTGATCTAAAGTAAGTTCTCCGTCACAGACCACATAATAACGCTTTTTCACGTGGTACCGCGGATGCATCATACGGTTCGCCAATTCTCCGTCATTTGTCATCAGCAGCAGTCCCTCTGAATTGACATCCAGCCGTCCCACGTTATACAGGCGCGCCGGAAAATCCAAAAAATAATCCTGCACCGTACGCCTTCCCTGCGGATCGGAGCTGGTACATACCACGCCCTTCTCCTTGTACAACGCAATGACCATCTTTTCGGGAGCGCATACGACAGGATTCCCGTCAAACGTCACCCTGTCGGTTTCCGGGTCGATCACGCATCCGATCTGCGCAGTTTGGCCGTTGACCTGCACGCGCCCATCGCGAATGTATTCTTCGCAGGCGCGCCGCGAAGCGATCCCCGCCTCGGCCATGTATTTCTGTAAGCGCACTTCCCCGTCCTCCTTCGCCCGTCAGTCCGTCCACGCGCGCAGCACTTTCCGCAAATAATCCGGAAACTCCAAGCCTCTGATTTCCTCCGCCGTGATAAGATCACAGCCCGCCATCAAACGCCCATCTAGGTATACTTCCAGCGTTCCCACAGTCTGGCCTAAATCCACAGGCGCTTCTATTGTGCGCGGGCAATCCACGCGCAGCACCACGTCTTCCTGCATTCCCTTTTCTATGGGAAGCAGTATATCGTTTTGTGCCACGATATTCAAGCTGTTTTTGTCTCCGCGCTCTACCGCCGCCGTGCGGACGACTTCACCTGCCCGACAGATCGTCTGCATATTGTAGGCGCCGAATACATAGTTCATAAGCGTTACGGAGTCATTCCACATATCAGGGCAGTTCAGCACTACGCCGACCACGTCAAATCCGTCCTTTTGCGCAGCAAATACAAGACAGCGGCCGGCAGTTTTTGTGTAACCTGTCTTTACACCCGTCGTTCCCTCGTACTCCCATAACAGTTTGTTGGAGTTTTTGAACGTTCGCACATGATTCCCCGTTGTTGTCTGATAGTATGTGGTATTCACAATCGTCCTGAATTCCGGATTGCGCAGCGCGCATGCGGCGATTCGCGCAAGGTCAAACGCCGTGGTGTAGTGTTCGTCGTCCGGCAGCCCGTTGGGATTTGCAAAATGCGTATTCACGCAGCCGAGGCTTTTCGCTCTGTCGTTCATCATCCGTACGAAATTCTCCACGCTGCCGCCAATGTGTTCGGCGATCGCCACGGCAGCGTCGTTCCCTGATTTGAGCATAAGTCCGTACAGCAGATCCTGGAGGCTCATTTCTTCTCCCAGTTCCAAATAAATGCTCGAGCCTTCCGTTCCATACGCGTTTCCGGAAACAGTGACGGCAGCGCTCAACTCGCCGCATTCCACAGCAAGCAGCGCGGTCATGATTTTTGTCGTACTGGCCATTGGCAGACGTGCATGCGCGTTTTGCGCGGCAAGTACGCGCGTCGTCGACACGTCCAGCACAAGCGCGCTTGCCGCATTCACGGCAGGCGCTTTTGCCTGTTCCGCCCTTGCCCGCCCCAGCGGCACGAGAAGCGCCAGCGCCACGCACAGGCATATGAAAACCCGTTTCATGTCTTATTTGTCCTTTTCGGCCTGCGTCTGCTGCACATTTTCATTCGTCTGTGATTTTACGATATTGTTCACTTCCGTGATCACACGCGGCACAAGTTCAATCACCCGGTCAATCGTAGTGTTGTACTGTACGGGCAATAAGCTTACCCTTTCCCCCGTAACAGCCAGAAACGCCATCGGCGTAATGCTGAAACCCGCCAGCGTATTCCCCGCAAACGGATAATGCTTCTCCTCCTCCGCTTCGCCGCTGCGGCTCATTGCCCCTTTGCAGTCGTATTCTCCGCCGCCCGTACAAAATCCCAAACTCACTTTTGACACCGGCACAATCGTCGTATCCGGCAACGCCAGTACCGGATCCCCAACAATCGTATTTACATCTACCATCTGCTTGATCTGTTCCATTGTGGATTGAATGATATTTTCAATCGGATGCAGCATTTGTCATCGCTCCTTTATGCTTTGATTGCCGTTTTACACATGCGGCAACTATAATATGCGCGGGCACGGCGGACGCCATGCATTCCAAATCCACCCGAAGCGTATCCGCCGTAAAATCCGGCCGGCAGCTGACATCCGCTTTGACGTTCGTCCGTATGATCTTTGTGCTTACGGTCACGGCATAAACCACCGTCTGCAGGAGCTTTTGCAATATCCCGCACAGAAGAACGCTCAACGCCGGATCATCGGCTAAACCTAGTGTCACGCCCAGATGCAGTCTTTGTATCCTGACGATCCTCAGGATAAGCGGCAGGAGACTTACTTGTCGCTTTTGATTCTTCTTTTTCGATCTCAACCGTATCAGCGCTCCGTTGCGCCGCTGCAAGAATGCGCTGAAATAGGGTTCGCGCAGTATATTGATCTGAAAACGCATGTCCCACTTCAAAAACCACAGCAGCGTGATCGTAATGTGCAGCGCCGCGCATACAGGCATCGCCTTCGCCCACACCCGAACACGTATGGGCGAAAGCAGCATCAGCGTCAGAAATATCAGTACTATCCCTGCGAAAACCACTGTGACCGTCACCGCCTCTTTACAGCAAAAAAAGCATGCTACTTTTTTTGTAGCATGCCCTTTGCTCCGTAAATTATCAGTATCCCAACGCCAAGGCTTTTTTCAGCACCGCGTTGGCGACCGGCGCGGCGTTGCTGCCGCCGCTGCCGCCCTGCTCCAAAACGACGCAAATCGCCAGCGGATGCGCGCCGTCGTATATAAAACCGGTAAACCACGCATTTGGTCTCGTGTCCTCACTGCTGGATATTTCCGCCGTGCCCGTTTTGCCGCCCACCTGATAACCCGAAACAGCGGCGTTTTTCCCTGTCCCATTCTTCACGCAGCTAAGCATGTACTGCCGCAAAACGGCAGCCTCGTTTTTTTGAAGCGGCTGGCTATGTACTTTACTCTTTAATCTTTGGCTGACCGTTCCGTCTTTCTTTTCCACACTGTACAGGAGCTTTGGTTCCATCATTACCCCGTCGTTCGCGATTGCCGCCGTCAGCATACACATATGCAGCGGGGTCATTAAGTCCTTATACTGTCCGATGCCCGACCAAGCCGTATCCAACTGCGTACCGCCCTGTTCAAAACTGCTGGCATACGCCACGATATCGTCAAAAAGGAATTCTTCGTTTACACCCAAACTCCGCGCTACGCGCTGCAGTCTTGCGGAGCCGATCTCCATCGCAAGCTGTGCAAACACATGGTTACAGGATTTTGCGAATGCGGTTTCGAGCGTAATCTCTCCATGATAGGACGAATTATAGTCGCGCAAAATCTGATACCGTTCCGCATCTTCTCCGCTCAATCCATTCGCGGTTTCCTCCGCCGTGAAATGCACGTTTTCCAAAAACGCACCGGTCTTTTTGTCGAATACCAGAGGCCCATCACAGTGGAACACGCGCTCCTGAATATTCGGCAGATATCTGAGCGCAGCAACCGTCGTAACGATCTTAAACGTCGATCCCGGCGTATAGCGGCCCATGGTCACGCGATTGATCAGCACGCTTTCATCCCACTGAACGTCTCCTGCAAGATAGTCGTCCATCTTTTCCGGATCAAACGACGGTGAGCTTGTCGATACGAGAATCTCGCCAGTACGATAGTTCATCACCACGATCGCGCCTTTGTATTTCCCCAGCGCTTCGTAGGCCGCCTTCGTCAGCTCCGCGTCGACCGTCAACCGCACATTCGACCCGTATCTCTGCATGCCGCTGACGGATTGGCCGATCCGCTCAGTAATGCTTTGATCAAAGCCCAGCAGATATTGTGAAAAAAACGCATCTGCGCCGAATGTCTGTCCGTAATTATCGCCCGTCACGTGTGCCGTCGCTTTGCGCGTGGCGCTTTTTTCGTGGTATGTCCGTTCTCCGTCGCTATTCGTACCGGCCAGCTTTACCCCGTTGCGGTCCAGGATATCTCCTGCCGTTACATTGGTTTTTTGCGCCTGCAAACGCGTATTATAAGGGTTTGTAAACCAGCGCGTACCGTAGATGTCTACCACGTATATCAAATACGCGCTTAAAAGCACAAACATCGCGCAGAACACGATCAGCATCACTTTTATCGAGCGGCGCGTATTCATTCGTTCTCCTTCCTGAGCGTGTGTTCAAGCGCCTGTCCGCCCTGTACAGCCACGCCCTCAAGGATTCCCAGAAGCATCATGCAGGCGATCATGGAACTGCCGCCATAGCTGACAAACGGCAGTGTAATCCCCGTCAGCGGAATGAGTTTGATCACCCCGGCGATGATGATAAAGCTCTGCAGCGTGATCAGCGCCGTACATCCGAACGCGACAATCATGCTGAACCGGTCGGGCGCATTGAGCGCGATCATCGCTCCGCGGACGATAAACACCAGATAAAACGCGATCAGGCATACGCCGAAAATAATGCCGAACTCTTCGCAGATGACCGCAAAGATATAGTCCGTGTGATATGCGGGGATGATCTTAGGCGTGCCGCGCGTCAGTCCCATGCCCCAAAGTCCGCCGCTGGCGATCGCCATCAGCCCCTGCGCGATCTGATACCCCGAAGTCGAGTAGGTCGCCCAGGGATTCTGCCAGATCGCCACACGCACGCGCACATGATCGAATAAGTAGTAGCTTGCCACCGCGCCGCCGCATCCCGCAGCAAAACCGACCGCGGTCAAAATCTTTCGTCCGGTCGACACATAAAAGACGATCAATGACGTCACTGCGATCAGCACGGCCGCGCCCAAATCACGTTCCAGCATCAAGATGCCGCATACCGCTATCACATACAGCAGCATCGGCCAGATCCTTCGTATCCTCGTCCCTGACGCCAGCCAATGTCCCAGTATAAATACTGTCGCTACCTTCACAAATTCGGACGGCTGGAAAGAATAACTCCCTACTGCGATCCAGTTCTTTGCGCCGTACTTTTCATCCCCTATGAAATACAGCACCAGCAATATCCCGATGCAGAGCACCATCAGCCCCCAGTTGATGCGCCGGAACAGATTGGGATGCCGCATCAGCAGGATGCAGCATACCATCGCCAGCATGCCGATGCCGAACATCACGATCTGACGAAACGCAATGCTCGGATCGATGCGGTACTGTACGATCAGCCCCACGGCGACAAGGAAGTTGGCGATGATCAATAAAAAGCGATCGACATGCCGAAAGAATGAAGTCAAAAGCATATATTGAAACACCAATATCGCTACAAGAATGGCGCCAAAACCTAAAGCGACCCAGTCGATCTCTTTTGAATCCCGAAACGCGAGAAGCGTAAAAGCCGCCATTTCAAATACGATGATCAGTGTCAAGAGTCCCGCAGCGCTCGTACGCGACCATGTCCATTTACGCATCGCCGTCATCCTCCTCTCCGGCAAGATGGAGCACGCATTCAAAATCACCGAACTGCAAAACGTCCTGCGTGTAAAGCAATTCTTCCTTTTTCGCTATACGTTCGCCATTGATCAGCACGCCCTTTTCGCTGCCGACATCCGTGATAAACAAGCCGTCTCTTTTTTCGTAGATCAAGGCGTGCACATTGGATACTCCGGGCGCCTCCAGCCGAATCGTGCACCTTCGTGCACAGCCGATCGTATTGTCGCGCATCAAAACGTATTTTTCGCCCGCCAATTCCGGCGGAGCAAGCGCTTCCAAATATCCTGGCGAAATACTGCGCGCTTCGCGTTTAGCGGCCTGCACGGCGCGGAATTCGCGCAGCGAATGCACCACCAGCCGCAGCAGAATAAATACGATCAAAGCAAGAAAGAAATACCGCATGCCGATCGCCACAATGTCAAATGTCGTTTCGTACACGTGCATTTCCTCCTTTTCCTTGTTTATGCAATTTTACCATTTTATTGGGCGATAGTGTTTGAACAATTCGTGTCCATCATTCAAACGCTGCGCCCCAGCCGCTGCTTTCCGCGGCAAATCCGCTTCCAAATAGTTTTCCGCATTATAAGCTGATTTTGAAGTGCTGTCAACTGCATAAGCTTTTTGCGAATCAATTCCCGTATAAACCGCGAATTCCTTGACAGTCTCGGAGTGTATCGCTTACACTGATAAAATACGAAACGTATTCGGAGGCCAATATGTTTGACACGTTTCGCAGCGACATTCGCTGCGTATTAGATCGCGACCCCGCTGCCCGCAATGCCCTTGAAGTTTTTTTCTGCTACCCGGGCTTTGCCGCAGTGCGCAATCACCGAGTGGCGCATTTTTTACATACACATCATTGTAAGTTTCTGGCGCGCCTGCTTTCACAGATATCGCGCTTTTTTACGGGTATTGAGATTCATCCCGGCGCGGTTATCGGACGTCGTCTTTTCATCGACCACGGAATGGGCGTCGTAATCGGCGAAACGACCGAGATCGGCGACGATGTCACGATATACCAAGGCGCTACGCTCGGCGGCACGGGTAAGGAAACCGGAAAACGTCATCCCACCATCGGCAACCACGTAATGATCTCCACCGGCGCAAAGGTACTGGGGCCGTTCAAGGTCGGCGATCACGCTAAGATCGGCGCCGGAGCCGTCGTTCTCAAGGAAGTCCCGCCGTACGCTACCGTCGTCGGCGTTCCCGGGCGCATCGTCCGCGTTGCATCCTGCATCAATCTCGTCGATGGCGAACCCATTTGCGTGACAGACGAGAACGCCTGTCAGAACAGTCCGACATGTCCCAACTTCCGAACTGGCAATGTGTATACGTACAAACTGGCGCCCGATATCCCCGGCGAAGACGGAGTCGACCTGAACCAGGTCGATCTGCCGGACCCGATAGAAATCGAACTGAAACGGCTTTACGCCCGGTTGGATAAAATGGAAAAACACTTTAACGAATTGGAACATAAGAACTGATTCGGATCGCATTCTGTTTCGGTTCCGGCATGTCGTCAGGCATGTTTATCTTTAATCGCCGGGATGCAGGGCCTATCACCTGCCGACCGGCGATTTCCAGTTGCGGATGCACGGGCAGCACGTAGTATTCATAGCTTTCTCCATTGCGTGCGGCGATATCCGTATATCTGACCGTCCCATGTGATCCCGGCCACTCTCCCAACAGTTCCGTATTCCCTTGCCCATCTATTCTGTACAGGCGGTAGAGCACAAATGTATTGACCGGTTCAAACGAAATCTCCGGCCATCCCGATAAGGCTGTCGTGAACGACAGTTTGTTAGGCGGCGTCGGTACAATCCAGTATTCGCTTATATCAACGGGTTCCGTTCCGTCGACAAACACTTCCCTCAGCATACTGTCCGAAGGCGTCAGAGCGTTGGCGAGCACAGCCGTATGCTCGTTTTCCAGCGTGTACTTATCCAGGCGGTATTCCTTCACGCCTTCCGGAATAATAAAAGCAGGCGCCGCGCGATCCTGATACAATGCCGAAAATACTTTTTCAAGCAGCAGCGCGGGATATGTGCCGCCCGTCATATTGGCAGGCAATTCCTTCCCGTCCGTTGAATCGTCGTAGCCCATCCAAACCGCGGCCGCATACTGCGGATTGTACGCTGCCATCCACGCATCCCGGTTGCCTCTGCCGCCGACATTCCCGACAGTACCGGTTTTACCGGCTATTTCAACGTCGCCCAGATTCAGCCTTCTTCCGGTGCCTTCCTCTACGACGCTCTGCAGCATGCTGGTAAGAACGTATGCGTTTGCTTCGCTCATCACGTGTCTTTTCTCAGGCGCATATCGATAGAGGGTTTCCCCTTTGGCATTCGTTATTTCCATGATCAGTGCGGGCGTGGAGTATACGCCGCCCGCCGCAAACGCTGCATACGCGCCTGCGATCTGATAAGGCGACACGCCATATGTAAATCCGCCCAAAGCCAGCGCAAGGCTGTTGTCACTTTCGTCAAATACAATACCGACGGAACTTGCAAAGTCCTTGCCCGTTTTTACGCCGATATCCGACAGCACTTTTACCGCAGGCACATTCAATGATTTCGCAACCGCCGTGCGCAATGTCACCCAGCCGTAATAGCTGCCTCCGAAGTTTTCCGGCGCATACCCGTTAAAATTTGTCCTTTCATCCAGCAGCATGGATACCGCTGTATACCCTTTATATTCCAGAGCCGGCGCATAGGAAATGATCGGCTTTATCACCGACCCGGGCTGGCGGCGGATGCTGACCGCGCGATTATACGCCAATGCCGCGGTGCTTTCTCTCCCTCCCATAAGCGCCGCTACGCCGGATGTTTCCACATCTATTACTACAAGCGCCGCTTCCAGTCCCGACGCTGCATCAGAAGGAAAAAGCGTCTCATCCTGCATCCATTGTTCACATTGACTCTGCAGACTGCTGTTCATAGCCGTTCGGATGCGATACCCTCCGCTCAGCAGCTTTTCCATATCCACTTCGAGAATACCGCACGCCTCCTGCAATGCGAGGTCCACGTAATATCCGCGTTTTCCCAGATTATCATCGCGTACAATCACGGCAGGCTCCGCTTTTGCGGCGGCGCATTCCGTCTCATTGAGGAACCCGTATCCCTTCATGGATTCCAGTATCTGATTGCGCCGTTTTACACTCGACTCCGGGTTAAGGTGCGGCGCATAATTGGTGGGAGACTTCAGAATACCGGCCAGCTGCGCGCCCTGCGCGATGCTCAGTTCGTTCGCGTGCACGCCGAAATACCCGCGTGCCGCGGCCTCAATGCCGTAGTAGCCTCCGCCGAAATAAACGTAATTCAGGTACATTTCCAGTATCTCGTCTTTGGAAAACTGTTTTTCCATCTGGTAGGCCAGTATGGCTTCTTCAATTTTGCGTGAAAGGTTTTTTTGGCTCGTCAAATGACTCAGTTTAATGAGTTGCTGGCTGATCGTGGAAGCTCCCTGTACATATGCGCCCGCTTTGATATCCGCCCATGCGGCGGCCAGTATACGCCGCACATCGATGCCGTTATGCTCGTAAAAACGAATGTCTTCCGCGGATATAAAGGCTTTCTGCACCAACTGAGGGATCTCGTCGATCGTCACGTAAATGCGGTCCTCTTTTGCATGCAGACTGCTGATTTCCTGCCCGTCCGCATCGTAAACGATCAACGATTGCGGTACGTCCCGCAGCTTCGCCGGATCAAATGCGTTCCAAGCGTCCAGACTTAATATATACGCCGTTCCCAACAGTATGAGCGCCAAAAAAAGCAGCAGGCATGCCAGCAGTATTTGCCGCGCCATGCCGCTTCTTTTCCCCAGAGCTTTTTGATTTGCCATATCAGCCGCCTCATTCCGTCATCTGCAATACGGTATGAGTGTTCCCTGATCTGGCCTTAAGTCATACATGCATATGCATAAAACCGTGCGAACCGCCTATCTTCGCGGCATAAGAAAGCGCCGTATCCGCGACTCATAGATTCGTGCGCAAACGTGGTACAGCAGATCATACGCCACGAATACAATCTGAGCCAACACGATTACCACCCAAATCGGAAGGTCAAACGGCATGGACATATCCCATATGCCAAGTACCGAGAATGCTATGAATCCTCCCAGCGCCGTAAGAACGTCACAATAAAGCAATTTCAGGAATGCGGCGAGCACCCGTTTTGTGACACGTTGGTCGATCATCGTCATAAAGATTCCGTAATGGCCCAGCAGGAAAACATAGCACAGCACGGATAGGCGATTTGAAACCAGAAAGAACGCGATCACCGACGTCGCAATGAACGAAATGCAAGCCGTCACATACGCCCTTTCGGCCGTAAGCGCATAGATGAATATGGAACAGAGAAAATAGCAAGCGTAATCCAATACCGGCGTAATACTGGCGATATAGAGAAAAACCAACGACAATGCCGCAACCATTGCGCCGATCGTGATTTTTCGAGATGCGCTCATTCGAACCTGCATTGCCCCTCCCGCTTACATTCAGCAACAGCCTCGTCCGCCGCTGAGCAAATTACAGCAGCAGTTTGCGCAGAGCAATGTAGAGCAAATATCGCATCCATCTGCATAAGGGCCGTTTCCGGCACTGCCGTTGCGGGTAAAGGGAGAACCGCTGTTGTTGATGGCCATATAGGCGTTCCGGTACTCCGGATTGTTCGGCTCCTGTTCATAGGCCCTGGCTAAATACTCCCGCGCCTTTTCATACCATCCCTGACGCAAATAGATGATCCCGTATAAATAATACCATTCCGCATTACGCGTATTGATGGCGTCCAGTATCTGCTTGGCCGCCTGTAGATTGTTCTGGTTGATGTACGTCCGCGCACGCGCAAATTCGGCGGCTCCGGGACCTGAATAAGCGCCGCCCGAACCGCTGTACGTGTTCCCGCTGCCGTAGGTTTGTCTGCTGGAATCGGAGGCCGACGAACCCCTCTTCGTCAACAGCTCATACGCCTCATTGATCTCCTTGAGCTTCTCATTTGCCAGCTCCTTCAGCGGATTATCCGTATACTTGTCCGGATGATACTTTTTGACCAGCGCTAAATATGCCGCCCGGATCTCTTCCTGCGTCGCGCTCTCGCTGACTCCCAACACCTTATACGGATTCATGTACTTCTCCTTCGCATGTCGGGGCTTTTCCCCCGCATAATAATTGTCTTGTTTTCTGTCTGCAGCCTTGCTTCATGATGTTGTCCAACACGCCTTGATTGTCGTGCAGATCCAGCAGGTCATAAGCTTTTTCCGCCTCATTCAAAGACATGTACAGCATGAACGAAGCGCGTTCCTTATCTGCGTTTATTCTGTTAAATGGATTATACGCCTTGTTCTTTCGGTCTTTCTCGCGGTCATCCCATGCATCCGCCAGATAGATCCAGCGGCCGAGATTGTATCCCATCCAGGCGAGCGCCGTTCTTTGTCCTTCGCTTTCTATTCCCGGCGCATACCGAACAACATCCCGCAGTAAACCGGCAAACGCATCCGTTACCTCGTCGATCACGTCTGAATCCGCTTTTTCCAGTTCGGTAAGCCGATCTATTCCCTCGCTGATCGCTCGTTTTACCTCAGGCCGCACTCTTCCTGCTTTTCCGGCAGCTCTCCGGAGAAGAATGCTCGGCAGCAACGCCTTGATCTTTTTTTCGTCCCGCCAATCGTCGTCGCACTGATACCATGCCAACATGACGTTTACATCCGCAGCGTAATCCAGCATAATAGACGAAGGCGCGACCGGCCGTGCTTTTCGCAACGGTTTATACCCGCAGCGCTGCAAATCGCAGGTGCCTGCCCCAATCATGGAGTCGAGCAGAAGCGCCAGGAAAGCGCAGTCATAATTGAGCGCCAGCCGCGGCAATTGCCCATAGCGGCGGCGTATGGTCTTGCATAAGCCGCAATACCATGCGTCATAACGCGCCGCCTCGCGCAATTTGAGTTCGCTTCTGAGCGGTATGACATACCCGAACATGCGCTGTTCCTTCCTTCATCGCACTTATTGTACCATCACACACTATATAGACACCATATTTTTTAGAAAAAACATCATTTTTTGTAGGCAATGCGGATTATCCGCCGAATAATCCAATGAACCAATTCCATATCTGTTCAAAAATATTCGGCTGTCCTTCCGATCCTTCTCCTTCGTTCGGAGCATTTTCGCCTTCCGCTTCCTGTGGCGGCACGATTTCCTTGGGCTGAAAAACACTTTCCGTCGTTACGACAAATCTCACTGTGCCCGTGCAGTCTTCCGGCATACCGGAAAACGTTTGCTCATCTTCACCGAGACCACTGATCCAGTCCTTGCGTTTCAACGCGGTTTTGACGTCCTGCGTACTCTCGATAAGCTCTTGCATACCTTCTTCGTTGACA
>JAEEGL011675743.1_pt1 | contig 23643 bp, 18 predicted proteins | sample 9134231 | NCBI WGS metagenome assembly JAEEGL01 (sample SAMN16246548, study PRJNA631951) | gut metagenome | biome: gut microbiome; feature: rumen; material: fiber-attached | host: Bos | place: Iran: Karaj | collected 2018-10 | reverse complement strand
TCAATGGTGATGCGCTCTGCCTGCGGACTCTTAGGCAGTCCTGGCATGCGGAGCATGTCGCCGGCGATGGCTACAATCATCTCACTGCCGCAGTTCAGAATGACGTCGCGAATGCGGATGGTAAAACCTTCGGGTGAGCCATAACGGGTGGAGTCGGCAGTGAACGAGAACTGTGTCTTGGCAATACAGACGGGATAGCGTGCAATGTCTTTGTCATCACCGAATATCTCCCTAATGGCATCCAAGCGTTTCTTACCCGTCTTGGTAAACTCAACGGCAGCAGCACCATAGATGCGTTTGCACACCTTCTCTATCTTTCCTTCTATCGTATCGTTCTCAGGATAAGCGAAATGGATAGGCAGTGGTTGTATCTGGTCGATGGTATCAGCTACCTTCTGAGCCAGTTCCATAGCACCCTCGCCACCCTTCAGGAAGGCTTCGTTGACGGCAAAGCCCACGCCTAAATCCTCACAGTTCTTACGGACGATGTCGATTTCCTCAGGCGTATCCGTATCATAACGATTGAGGGTAACGACGACTGGTTGTCCGAAGCCCTGCATGTTGTTGATATGGCGGTTGAGGTTTTTCAATCCTTCTTTCAGTCCTTTGGCATTAGGTTCTGTGATGAGTGAGAGGTCTACACCTCCGTGCATCTTCAGACCTTGTGTGGTTGCCACAATAACTACCAGTCGGGGCTGCAGTCCTGCCTTGCGACACTTGATGTCAAAGAACTTCTCGGCACCTAAGTCAGCACCGAAACCAGCCTCCGTCACCACATAGTCGCTATAGGTCATCGCCATCTTCGTGGCCAAGACACTGGAACAGCCATGCGCGATATTGGCAAACGGACCGCCATGAATGAAGGCAGGCGTATTCTCCGTTGTCTGAACGAGATTCGGGGAGAGGGCGTCACGTAACAAGACCGTAATAGCACCAGCCACACCTAAATCACGGACACGGAAGGGCTTGCCTTCGGAAGTGATACCCAGCAGGATGTTTTCGATACGATACTGTAAATCCTTCTCGCTGGTCGCCAGACAAAGAATCGCCATCAACTCCGATGCGGAGGTGATATCGAAACCTGTTTCCGATACGACACCATCGCCACGCAGACCAGTGACCACATTACGCAAAGCACGGTCGTTGACATCCAACACTCGTTTCCAATATATCTCACGTAACGAAAAACCATCCTTCCGATGCTGGTAGATATAGTTGTCGAGCATGGCACTGATGGTATTATGGGCAGAGGTGACAGCATGGAAGTCGCCTGTAAAATGGAGGTTGATCTTCTCCATCGGCAACACCTGGGCATAACCGCCGCCAGCCGCACCGCCTTTCATACCAAAACACGGACCGAGGGATGGCTCACGAAGAGCCACCACGGCTTTTTTGTCGATCTTGTTCAATCCCAGGGTCAGTCCTATACTAACTGTCGTCTTGCCAATGCCTGCCTTCGTCGGACTGATGGCCGTCACCAGTATCAGGCGACTTTTCTTCACTCTTTTCTCGTCAATCAACGAGATAGGCACTTTCGCCATATAGCGTCCATACGGTTCTATCTCTTCTGGAGTAATCCCTAACTGAGCGGCGATATCACCAATCGGTTTCAACTGGCACTCACGGGCAATCTGGATGTCTGTCTTCATCTTCTTTTCGTTTTTAGTCGGCTGCAAAGATAAATATAATGGATGAAAACACCAAGAAATGCGACATATTGTCATCTATTTCTGTCAACCTGTCAGCAAAATAGGCACTGGCACGTAACTTGTACTATAATGGGTGAACGCCGAAGCGCAAGCAGAGGTATTCAAGAACAAAAAAAACATTTACAAACAATTAAAAATAGAATTAGGAGGTATGATTATGTTACCAGTATTCAAAAACAGTTGGTTTCCAACAGTGTTCGATGACTTTATGAACAACGATATGATGGCTTGTTCCACCACTACCGCACCAGCAGTCAACGTCAAGGAAGACGAAAACGCCTATACCATGGAGGTGGCAGCCCCTGGCATCAAGAAGGAGTACTGCCGTGTGAACATCAATGACGACGGCAATCTGAGCATTGCCATCGAGAACAAGATGGAGCACAAGGAGGAGAACAAGAAGCAGCACTACCTGCGTCGTGAGTTCAGTTACACCAACTATCAGCAGAACTACTCACTGCCGGAGGATGTCGACAAGGAGCAGATCTCTGCAAAGGTCGACAACGGCATCCTGACGGTAGTACTGCCGAAGATGAAAAAGGAGGAAACGAAGGTGTCGCGTATGATTGAAATTTCATAACAATTTCATCCTGTCCCAGGAAAAGAAATCCAGATAAAAATTTGGATTTCTTTTTTTTTCGTCGTATCTTTGTCGGCACTATGGCAAACGAACAAGAGAAACAGCGTGACGAACTGGTCACGAAGAATATGGGGTACGTGGTGACACTGGCACGACAATATACGTCAGAGTTGCTGAGTACTGACGACCTGATTAGTGAAGGAACGATTGGTATCATCAAGGCTGCCGAGAAATACGACCCCAGTCGTGGCAAACCTTTTGTCACCTTTGCTGCTCCTTATATCCGTCGGAGTATTGAAGATGCCATCCGTCGTGTGACAGGAGAGACGCCCGTGCTCTCCACGGATGAAAGTCTGCCTGTTGGTTCCAACAATAACTACACGCTGCTTAACGTGTTGGAAGACAAAGATGCGCCCAAGACCGATCAGGTTCTGGAGCAGAACGCCCTCTCCGATGATTTAGTTCGTGCCATCACTGTTCTCAACGAACGGGAACAGGCTGTCATCAGGGCTTTCTATGGCGTGGACACGGAACGTCAGACGATGGCAGAGATTGGTGAGCGTCTTGGACTCAAACGCGAGCGCGTCCGACAAATCCGAGACAAGGCATTACGCAAACTCCACAAAGTGGCTAAATAAGTCCCATTGACTTTGCTTTCTCCATCAATAGTTGCATGAGGGGTTCACGCTCGTTCTCTACCTTGTTGTCGAGAACGGCATCTTTCAGGTATTGTTTCAGGACACCCACTTCCCGTGAAGGCTGCAAATGAAAGAGTTCCATAATCTCATTACCATCGATGACAGGCTGGAGTAATCGTACATAGTCTTTCTCCTTCAGGTCTGCAAGCTTCTCACGTACCATGCGGAAATTCTCCAAGAACATTTTCTTACGCACCTCGTTCTTCGACGTGATGTCTGCCTCACAAAGCGTCATCAGGTCGTCGATATCCTCACCAGCATCATTCAACAGACGACGCACGGCAGAGTCTGTCACTTCCTCGTCGGCTATGGCGATGGGACGCATGTGGAGATCGACGAGTTTCTGTACATAACGCATCTCTGCACCCATCGGCAGTTTCAGTCGACGGAAGATCTCAGGCACCATCTTCGCCCCGATAAAATTATGATTATGGAAGGTCCATCCTGCCTTCGGTTCCCACCGCTTGGTCTTTGTCTTGCCGATGTCATGGAGCAAGGCAGCCCAGCGGAGCCAAAGGTCGTTGGATGTTGGCTGTTGGCTATTAGCTATTACGTTTTCAAGGACTTCAAGGGTATGATAGAAGTTATTCTTATGCGCCCTGTTGTCTCTCTTCTCCACGATATCAAGGGCAGCAAGTTCAGGAAGGATACGTTGCAAGAGACCACTGCGCTGCAGGTACTCGAAACCGATGCTGGGATGTGAGGACATCATGATCTTATTGAGCTCTACCTCGATACGCTCCCCACTGACAATCTTGATGCGGTCAGCCATGTTCTCCAACGCCCTAAACGTCTCTCCTTCTATCTGGAAATTCAACTGGGTGGCAAAACGGATACAGCGCATCATGCGCAGCGGATCGTCACTGAATGTGATTTCAGGGTCAAGGGGTGTGGCAATAATACCATCCTGCAGGTCGGCAATACCGTTAAAAGGGTCTACAAGCTCTCCGAAACGGCTCTTATTCAAACAGATAGCCATCGCATTGATGGTGAAGTCACGACGGTTCTGGTCATCCTCCAACGTACCATTCTCCACAATCGGCTTGCGAGAATCATGACTATAACTCTCCTTACGGGCTCCCACAAACTCTATTTCCATGTCATGAAACTTCACCTGTGCTGTCCCGAAATTCTTGAAGACACTTAGATGGGCACGTTTTCCCAACATCTTTTTCAATTCCGATGCTACCTCAATACCACTACCTACCACGACGACATCAATATCGTCGGAAGGACGCTCCAAGAAGATATCACGCACATAGCCTCCCACCACATAGCACTCTACGCCTAAATGGTCTGCTACATCGCTGATTTGATGGAAGATTTCCTTATCTAATATCTTCGCCAAAGCGGCATCAGAATAGAGTTTCATTTCTTTTTTCTCTCTTTTCGGTTGCAAAAATACAAAATTATTTGTACCTTTGCACACAAAACATATATAATTATTTAATTAACCCAAAAATTATGAGGAGACTTCTTACCCTGTTGCTTGTTGGAATCGCCATGAATGCCATGGCAGGCACCGACGACTATTTAAACATGGAACCCATGAAACTGACTGTTCCTGAGATGAAAGCCGAACTGGGAACTGTCACTTACGAGAACTACGATTTAAAGGCTTTGGAAGCACCGACTCCCAAGATGGATTTCAGCTTCTTTAAGTCAAAGACGAATCCTGACACCAAGCCTTATAAATTCATGGATGATATGACCTTTGTAGGCGTACCTTTATTTGTGGCTGGTATCATCGCCAAGAGCGAGAAGAACGCCTTCAAGCAGCAGACAAAGCACTCTTTGTTGACTAAGTTTAAGACTGGCATTGACGATTACACCCAGTTCTTCGGTCCTGCTGCCGTAGTGGGTATGAAGTTAGGCGGTTACGAGGGTCGTAGCGACTGGCCCCGTCTGTTGGCAAGTGCCGGTATGGGCTATGGTATCATGGCACTCCTTGTCAATACCATCAAATACACAGCTAAGGAGGTGCGCCCTGACGGTAGCTCTGCCAACTCATGGCCCTCAGGACATACTGCCACAGCTTTCGTAGGTGCTACGTTGTTGCATAAGGAATATGGTCTCACCCGTTCACCATGGTGGTCTGTTGCAGGCTATGGCGTGGCAACGGCAACAGGTGTGATGCGTGTACTCAACAACCGCCACTGGATTAGCGACGTACTCTCAGGTGCCGGCATCGGTATCCTCTCCGGTGAGTTAGGCTATGCCATCTGCGACCTGCTTTTCAAGGGTAAGGGACTGCTGCGTAACGACATCATCGGTGCTCCCAGCGTCATCGACCACCCTTCGTTCTTCTCTATTTCGATGGGTATCGGACTAGGAACCCGTGACCTTGACTTTAACATGAAAGAATACGGATGGGCCGATAACCTGAACCTGAAATTCCAGGCTTCCACTGCAGTTAGCGCAGAAGGTGCTTACTTCTTCAATCCCTACATCGGTGTGGGTGGTCGCTTACGTGTGAAGAGTTCACCTATCAAGGGATGGAACAAGATTACGGATTTCGCATGGGAGGATGTATATTCATTGTATGATGAAATAAGCCAATTAGACGAAGAAGACCTGGCTGACATCGAGGCTACCATTGACGATATCGACTTCGTTATCGAGAGCGACCACCTGTCGGAATTTGCCGTTGATCTGGGTGCTTATTTCAATCTCCCCCTCTCTGATCGCTTTGCATTAGGCAGTAAACTGCTCTTCGGTCGCAGCATCATGCAGGAACTCTCCTTGAATGCCAAGATTTCTGGTAAGGAATATAAAGAAGGTGACAAGCCCGATCAGCCAACTGGTAATGATTACGATTTAGAATGGGACTACTTTACCGTAGACGGCAACAAGACATGGAAGTTCGGTACGGGTCTCTCTCTGACCTATGCCTATAAAAAGAACTTCTCATGGAAGGTGTTCCTCGATTACGATGTTGCCCGTAAGACCTACACGATGAATTACAACTACGGAGGCTATCTTTACGCCATGTTCCCTTCTGCTTTCGAAAACGTGACCGAACAAGAGTATAAAGATTATTTCACAGCAACCAAGAGCATCAAGAAGACCATGCATTCCTTCGTGCTGGGTGCCTCCTTCTCCATTAATTTCTAAAATACACCATGGCAAAGGAAAACGAGAAGACCAACGCGCAGTTTGAGCAGGTGATGCAGGAATGCCGCAGCCTGTTCGAGAAGAAACTCCACGACTATGGGGCATCATGGCGCATTCTGCGTCCCCAGTCACTCACCGACCAGTTGTTTATTAAGGCAAAGCGCATCCGTTCCCTGGAAATCAAGAAGGAGTCGCTAGTGGGCGAAGGCATCCGGCCTGAGTTCATCGCCCTGATCAACTACGGTATCGTGGGACTTATCCAACTGGCACATGGTTTCTCGGATACGGTTGACATGCAGCCCAAAGAGGCGATGGCGCTCTATGACCGCTATGCCTTGGAGGCTTTGGAACTGATGAAGCGCAAGAACCATGACTATGACGAGGCATGGCGTGGTATGCGCGTCAGTAGTTATACGGATTTTATCCTCACCAAGATAGAACGCATCAAGGAGATTGAGAATCTCGGAGGCGACACCCTTGTCAGCGAGGGCATTGATGCCAATTATATGGACATCATCAACTATGCGGTCTTCGGAGCGATCAAGTTGAGTGAGTGATGACGAGAAAGATATTGGTGAATATAGCCCGACTGGTTGTCGCGCTGGCGTTTATCCTGTCAGGATTCGTCAAGGCAGTAGACCCGCTGGGCACACAATATAAGATAACCGACTATCTGGAGGCGATGCATCTGGGAGCCTATATCCCCGATGCTGTGACACTCATCCTGTCCGTTCTCCTGTCGGCTGCCGAGTTCTGGCTCGGCATCTGTCTGTTATTTGCCATCCGTCGACGTGTAGTGACACGTACCATCTTGGGATGGCTGATGATCATGACACCGCTGACACTGTGGCTGGCTCTCGCCAATCCCATCAGTGACTGTGGTTGTTTTGGGGATGCTGTCGTGCTCACCAACTGGCAGACATTCTGGAAGAACATCATCCTACTGGCATGTGCCATCCTGCTAGTGAGGTATCCGCTGGAGATGATGCGCTTCATATCGAGGACGAACCAATGGATCGTGATGAACTTCACCGCCTTGTTTATCCTCATTGTGGCAGGACGGTCGCTCTATGACTTGCCGTATTTCGACTTCCGACCCTATCATATCGGGACGGATCTGCGAAAGGGATGGCAGCAGATGATGGAGGGTAACGAGTCGCCCTACAGTGAGTTCTTCTTGGAACGCACGGACGACGGGGAAGACATCACTGACTCCGTGCTGAACGAGAAAGGCTATGTGTTCCTGCTGGTGTCCCCCCATTTGGAAGAGGCTGACGAGAGTCAGTTCGACCAGATCAATCAGGTGTTTGAATACGCCCAAGAGAAAGGTTATCCCTTCTACGGTCTGACAGCCAGCGGAGAGAAAGCCATCACCAAATGGCGAGACGGTACAGGAGCAGAGTATACGTTCTGTCAGACGGACGACATCGTCCTGAAGACCATGATACGGAGTAATCCGGGACTGATGCTGCTCAAAGACGGTACCGTCATCCGCAAGTGGAGTCACAACAACCTGCCGGAAGAGGATGAGCTGATTACACCGTTGGAGCAGACGGAGACAGGAAAGATACCTGAGGACTCCGTGCCTAAAAAGATCCTGGTGATTCTCCTATGGTATGTGCTGCCGCTGGTATTGTTGACCATTGCCGACCGTCTGTGGGCTTGGTCGAACTGGATAAAGAAAAATGAAAAATCAATTAAGTTATATCAAATTTTAAAACGTAAAAACATGAGAAAGAAAATTGTAGCAGGAAACTGGAAGATGAACATGAATCTCCAGGATGGTATCGCTCTGGCAAAGGAGCTCAACGAGACTTTGAAGGCTGACAAGCCTAACTGTGGTGTAGTCATCTGCACTCCGTTTATCCACCTCGCTTCTATCGCACAGTTCCTTGATCAGGACATCATCGGTCTGGGTGCCGAGAACTGCGCTGACAAGGAGAAGGGTGCCTTCACGGGTGAGGTTTCTGCAGAGATGGTGAAGAGCACAGGTGCACAGTATGTCATTCTCGGTCACTCTGAGCGTCGTGAGTATTACAAGGAGACTCCTGAGATCCTGAAGGAGAAGGTGTTGCTCGCCCAGAAGAATGATCTGAAGGTGATCTTCTGTATTGGTGAAAGCCTGGAAGAGCGTGAGGCTGGCAAGCAGAACGAAGTTGTAAAGGCAGAACTCGAGGGCAGCGTCTTCAACCTCTCTGAGGAGGACTTCCGTAAGATCATCATTGCCTACGAGCCTATCTGGGCTATCGGTACCGGCAAGACCGCTACTGCCGAGCAGGCTGAGGAGATCCACGCTTACATCCGTTCCATCATTGCCGACAAATATGGCAAGGCTGTTGCCGACGACACCACCATCCTCTATGGCGGTTCTTGCAAGGCAAGCAACGCTCCCGAGTTGTTCGCCAAACCTGACATCGACGGTGGTCTGATCGGTGGTGCTTCTCTGAAGGCTGCCGACTTCAAGGGAATCATCGACGCTTGGAAATAATCCGCATCATGAAGTATATATCCCTTCGTCGTGACCGTTGGACAGTCACATTCATTCTGTGTGTTGGCATGATGGTTCATGCCAATGCACAGACTTTTACTGAACGCGTTCAGAAGAAGGTGGAGGGAAAAGGCACGGTGACTATTCATCAAAGTGATGATATTGAACAACTGGTGAACGACCCTCAGGCAACTGGTGTGCAACAACCCCAAAAGCCAAACGACAACAAAAAGCAGACGGAACCTTCGAAGGACAAAGGGCAGACCAATAAGGAAACTGCCCAGACCGGAGAGGCAAGGACGGAGGACGATGCCGTCACGACAACCACTACGGCAACCAACACGCATAAGGTCATGGGGTACCGCGTTCAGGCTTTTGCAGGAGGTAACTCCCGCAAAGACCGTCAGATGGCTGAGCAGATCCGTAATAATATCAAGTCACACTATGCCAACGTTCCCGTCTATGTCCATTTCTACTCACCGCGATGGATCTGTCGTGTGGGTAACTACCGCACCTATGAGGAAGCCCACCAGATGATGGTGAATCTCCAGAAGATGGGCTACAAGCAGGCATCTATCGTCAAAGGAAAAATAACCGTACAGTATTAATGAATCCAGAAACAGAATACAGAGAAGGACTTGACGAACTCGCCGCCCATTATAAGGATATCCTGAAACTGCTTGGCGAGGATGTTGACAGGGAAGGACTGTTGAAGACTCCCATGCGTGTCGCCAAGGCCATGCAAGTACTGACCCGTGGCTATGCGGTGGATGCGCACCAGGTTCTGAAGGAGGCCCTCTTCAAGGAAGACTATAGTCAGATGGTCATTGTCAAAGACATTGATTTCTTCTCGCTATGTGAACATCACATGATACCTTTCTACGGGAAGGCGCATGTAGCCTATATCCCTAACGGTTATATCACCGGTCTGTCAAAGATTGCCCGTGTGGTTGACATCTATTCACATCGCCTACAGGTACAGGAGCGCATGACGCTGCAGATCAAGGAATGTATTGAACAGACACTGCACCCGTTGGGTGTCATGGTTGTCGTAGAGGCCCGCCATATGTGTATGCAGATGCGTGGTGTCGAAAAGCAGAATGCCATTACTACGACCAGTGACTTCAGCGGTGCCTTCAACCAAGCCAAGACCAGACAGGAATTTATGAATCTGATACATAACAAGTCATAATACAACTATTAAACAATATCATTATGGAACAGGACTCAAGAAATTCATATCGTACAAAACAATCACTCCCCCAGGAGTTCTATCACAGTTGCCTGGGAAAGATCATCATTCTCCTTGTGTTCTTTGCCGTTCTCTTCGTGATTGCTGTTATCACCGTTCCTTCTAATGAGAAGATGGAGCGGGAGATGATGGACAATATCCGTGAGTGCATCCAGGACAACGACAGCATCAAGGGTGATGCCATTGACGATGCTGTAGCAAATGTCTCCCGCATCTTCACAGAGGCTGACACTACTATCAACGACAAAGATGCGATGGAGGCATTCGACAAGTACAACAAACTGGAGATCTATCATCACAGTTTCTATTCTACGGCTCGCCTTCGCAACAATTTAAGTGCTGAGGGTATCCGGGTGGGTGTCGGCATCTTCAATACCGTCATCCCTACCGTGAAATACAGTGACATTATCATGTTCGTCAGCACCTTCAAGAACTATAACAAGAAACGCCTCATCGACCCCGCACCACAGGATGAGTATGTCGGTGAGAACCCCAATGTTACGGAGTATCACTACTTAGGCGATCCGGATAATTAATCCGCAGCACCAAGAGCCGCCTTAATAAGAAACTGGATATTAATACACTGACATGAAAAAAGCCTGACTGAAAATCCATCAGTCAGGCTTTTCTTCAGTCGGGATTACTGGACTCGAACCAGCGACCTCGCGCCCCCCAGACGTGTGCGCTACCAACTGCGCTAAATCCCGATCCTATACGACTGCAAAGATGGTGCAAACCGAACGCAGAAAACTTGTTTTTTGCTGAGGTGCAGCCCATTTTCGCAAATGATTTTTCTTAAAATCGTTTGCAAAGGTACTGCTTTATTTCTGGATTTGCAAATTTTTAACGGACTTTTTTTGTTATATCCAGCAATTTACAGTACCTTCGCCTCGTTATATTATAAACAAGGTACGTGAGAATGATACAATATACCATTACGGCACCAAACCGTCTCCAACATACTGCACAATTGCCGGCATCCAAGAGTATTTCCAACAGAGCATTAATCATCCATGCCTTGTCAGGAGGACGTATTCTTCCTGAGAATCTCTCTGACTGTGACGATACAGAGGTGATTGTGTCGGCACTGAAAGACAACCCGTATGAGATCAACATCAAGGCGGCAGGTACGGCGATGCGTTTCATGACAGCCTATCTCGCTGTGAAAAACGGTGAGGAACATGTGCTGACAGGAACAGAGCGCATGAAGCATCGTCCTATCGGGGTGTTAGTAGACGCCTTGCGTTTCCTTGGAGCCGATATCCGTTATGTGGGAGAAGAAGGCTTCCCTCCCCTACTCATCCGAGGAAAGAAGTTAAGAGGCGGTGTCTTGGAAGTGCCTGGTAATATCAGTTCACAGTATATCTCTGCCTTGCTGATGATAGGTCCTGTCTTGAAAAAAGGCCTAACCCTCCGTTTGACAGGCGATGTCATCTCACGACCTTATATCGACCTGACACTTTGGACGATGCGTGAATTCGGGGCTGATGCGGAATGGAGCGATTTTGAAACTATCGAAGTACGTCCACAACCCTATCACGAGAGAGCCTATTATATAGAAAGCGACTGGAGTGCCGCTTCCTACTGGTATGAGATGGTGGCTCTTTCGAAAGACAAGGATGCCTGTGTCCAACTGAAAGGACTGATGGACGGTTCGAAACAAGGTGACTCCTCCGTGCGGTATATTTTCAGTCTGTTGGGAGTCAAGAGTCATTTTGAGACGACGCAACAGGGTGTACCCACCGCTGTCACCCTCCAAAAGTCTGGACGTTGTTTACCCCGACTTGAATACGACTTTGTAAACTCTCCTGACCTTGCACAGACCTTTGTGGTAACCTGTGCCTTGTTGGATGTACCTTTCCATTTCCGAGGACTGTCTACTCTGAAAATCAAGGAGACCGATCGTATTGAAGCACTAAAGAAAGAGATGCGGAAACTCGGCTATGTCATTCAAGACGTGGACGGCTGTGAGTTGATATGGGATGGAACACGTTGTGAGCCGACCATAGACCAAGAGTCAACAGCTAACAGCCAACAGCCAGTTGGCATCGATACATATGAGGACCACCGCATGGCATTGGCTTTCGCCCCTGCAGCCTTACGCATAGCGTCGCTGCGCATCAATAATCCACAGGTAGTGACAAAGTCATACCCCCATTTCTGGGATGACTTGCACAAAGCACAATTTAATGTTGAGAGTTTAGAGTTTAGAGTTTAGAGTCGTGAATTTCCTGCTGATAGCCATCATATCACTTATTGCCTTAGGTGTCATCGCCGCCATCTTTTCAATGGGGGATGACAAGGATGAGCCTATCGTCAAGAGTGAAGGTGATTGTGGGTCATGCAGCAGCAGGTCGGAATGTAAACTGGCCGATTTAGTAGAGAAAGGGAAGAAGGTCTGTCATTTGCTGTTGGTATTGTTGGTGATAACTTCTTGTTCTACCAAGAAGAACACGGCAGGTACCCGCTGGTGGCATTCGTTCAACGCCCGTTACAACACTTACTTCAACGGCTCACAGGCTTTCATCGAGGGTAGTCTGGAGAAAGAGAATGGCAACCATGACGACCATACGCAACTAATACCTCTCTATACGGTAGCCAATAAGAACAGCAAGACACTGGGTAGTGGTCAGTTTGACCGTGCCATCGAGAAGTCGGAGAAAGCCATCCGTCGACATAGTATCAAGGCACGTCCCGTCTGGAAGAAATCACGACGGAAGACCCAGAAGGATATCGAGTGGCTGAACCGTCGCGAGTACAACCCCTTCCTCTGGCGTGCCTGGCTGTTGCTGGGTAAGTCACAGTTCCAGAAAGGAGAATTCGAAGAGGCATCTGCTACCTTCGGCTATATGGCACGACTCTATCAGACCCAACCCACCATCCTGGCTCGTGCCAGGGCATGGCAGGCGAAATGCTACGCGGAGATGGACTGGTTGTATGAGGCAGAAGACCTGATCACCAAACAGCGGCGTGACTCCATTCCGTATAAGGCTGCAGCAGACTGGGACTACACCCTTGCCGACTACCATATCCGCAGTGAACACTGGCCAGAGGCGGTCACCTACCTGCGCAAAGCCATCAAACATGAACGGCGGAGGAAGCAGCGTGCCCGTATGTGGTTCCTCATGGGACAGATAGAAACACTGCAGGGTCACAAGCAAGAGGCATACGAAGCCTACCGCCATGTCATCCGCCTCAGTCCACCATATGAGTTGGAGTTCAATGCTAGAATCGCCCAGAGTGAGGTGATGGCGACGATGGACACCCGTAAGACCATCAAAAAGCTGCGCCGCATGGCCGCCTCCGACAACAACAAAGACTATCTCGACCAGGTATACTATGCCATCGGTAATGTCTACCTGATACAAAAGGATACCGCTAGAGCCATTGCCGCTTATGAGGAAGGCAACAAAAAGGCGACACGCAATGGTACGGAAAAGGGTGTCCTGTTGCTCCAACTGGGTAATCTCTATTGGCAACAAGAGAAATACAGTGATGCACGGAGATGCTATGGAGAGGCGATTGGTCTGTTGGATCAAGACCGTCCCGGTTATAAAGAACTGGCACAACGTTCTAAGGTACTGGACGAGTTAGTACCTTATACGGATGCCATCCATCTGCAGGACTCACTGCAGGAACTGGCAGCCATGCCGGAGGCTGAGCGCAACAAAGCCATCGACCGTGTCATAGAAGAACTGATTCGAAAAGAGAAAGAGGAGAAACGTGCCCAGCAGGAGGCAGAGACAGAACAACAACTACAACAGAATGGCGGGACAAATACAGCAATGCCACAAAACCAAACTCCTCAGCGTCCGACTACCAATCCGCAACAGAGCAACATCTGGTATTTCTATAACCCACAAGCTGTCAGCCAAGGCAAACAGCGTTTCGAACAACAATGGGGACGACGACCTAATGCCGATAACTGGCAACGTTCCAACTTGACGGTCGTTAAGTTAGACTCGGAAGACTCAGAAAATCCGGAGGGTTCTGAGAACACAGAGAACTCGGAGAACTCCGACCAAGGCACCGTGGCTGGCGATTCCCTCGCCAACACCCCCACTGCCCTTGACAGCATACCCTCCGACCCTCATACCCGGGAATACTACCTTGCCCAGATACCTTTTACGGAAGAGCAGAAAGCAGCCAGTGACGCAATTATCATGGAATCGTTATTACGGGCAGGTATCATCCTCAAGGACAAATTGGACAACCTGGTACTCAGTCACAAAATGCTCTACCGCCTGGTCAACCAATATCCTGACTACGAACACAACGACGAGGCATGGTACCACCTCTACCTTATCTATGCCCGTCAGGAAAGATGGGAAGAGGCGGAGATGGCACTCGCCCAGATGAAACAGCAACATGCAGAGAGCCAGTGGACCATCCTGCTGTCTGACCCCTACTATGCGGAGAACCAACGTTTCGGACAACATATCGAGGATTCCCTCTATGCCGCTACCTATGATGCTTTCCGGGAAGAACGTTATCGCGAGGTAGCAAGTAATGTCAGGCTGTCTGCAGAACGATTCCCAAACGGACAGAACCGTGCTAAGTTCCTGTTTATTGAAGGATTGAGTCTGCTTAACAACAATCAGGCAGACAGTTGTTTGGCAAGGATGCGCCAGATTGTAGAGCAATACCCTCAAAGTGAGGTCAGTGAGATGGCCGGACAGATTGTCAAGGGCGTACAACAAGGCAAACGACTACAAGGCGGAAGGTTGTCAGCTGCGGATATCTGGCGACAGCGACAGAACTTGGAACACCCCAACGATTCCATGACGATCGATACGCTCAGTACGGAAAGGGATACACGGTATACCTTCATCCTCGCCTACTCACCTGATAGCGTGAACCAGAACCAGTTGCTCTACGACATTGCAAAATACAACTTCACCAGTTATCTCGTCCGTAACTTCGATATCAACATCGACACTGACGGCCCTATCAGCAGAATGATGGTCAGCGGCTTCCGCAGTTATGACGAGGCACTGCAGTATGCCCACCAGCTCACGGCAAACCTGCAGATGAAACAACGGCTTGCCGGATGCCGGCAGATTATCATCAGCGACCAGAACCTGCCGTTACTGGGTACGACTTTCAGTTACGACGACTACGACATCTTCTTCCATGAAGAACTGGCACCCGTGGAGGTTACCAAGCAACAACTGCTGCTACAGCCTGACACCATCGTGGAGGAACCTGACGAAGAAGACGCACCGCCACAACAGCAAGAGAATGATGATGACGACCTCTTCGACTCTAACACGCCACCGCAGAATGTGGAGACAATTGACTTTGACGATGATTTCTATTATTAACACAAATATGACTATATGACAAACGGATTGTTACTTTGGGCTGACGATGAGATGGAGCTGCTCCGTCCACACCTGCTGTTCCTGGAGAAGAAAGGTTATGAAGTCGTTACCGTAACAAACGGTATTGATGCCATAGAGGAATGCCGTAAACAGACCTTCGACCTGGTATTGTTGGATGAGATGATGCCTGGACTGACGGGACTGGAGACTCTTCAGCGAATCAAAGAACTGCAACCGACTGTTCCTGTTGTCATGGTGACGAAGAGCGAAGAGGAGGACATCATGAACCAGGCAGTAGGACAGAATATCGCCGACTACCTCATCAAGCCTGTCAACCCCAACCAGATACTGCTCACTCTGAAGAAGCTCATCCACAAACGGGAGATTGTCGCAGAGGTAACACAGACTGCCTACCAGCAACAATTTCAGCAACTCAGCATGCAGATGATGGACTGCAAAACCTGGGATGACTGGACAGAACTGTACCGTCAACTCATCAGATGGGAACTACAACTCTCTGCCACCGACTCAGCCATGGCGGATATGTTACGGATGCAGAAAGAAGAGGCGAATATCGGATTCACCAAATTCGTGAAGAAGAACTATATGAGTTGGTTAGGGAATCGGGAGATGATGATGAGCCCGGATGTCTTCAAGCAAAAGATATTCCCCACTCTCTCCACCGGCAAGAAAATCTTCCTAATAGTTCTTGATAACTTCCGCTATGACCAGTGGAAGACGATAGAGGCGGAACTCTCCGACTTCGAGATTGACGAGCAACTCTACTGCAGTATTCTGCCCACGGCAACGCAATACGCACGCAATGCCATCTTCTCCGGACTGATGCCCGACCAGATAGCCCGCATGTTTCCTGACCTCTGGGTTGACGAGGATGAGGAAGAGGGGAAAAATCTTAACGAGGCACCGCTCATCCAGACACAGATTGACCGATACAGACGACACGATACTTTCTCGTATTACAAGATCAACACGACGGATGACGCAGAACGCTATACGAACCTGTTTCCTTCCTTGGAGAAGAACAACCTCAACGTGCTAGTCGTCAATTTCATCGACATGTTATCCCATGCCCGTACAGAGTCCAAAATGGTACGTGAACTGGCTCATGACGAAGCCGCCTACCGTTCACTGACTCTGTCGTGGTTCCGTCATTCCATCATGTCACAGCTGCTGCGACAACTGGCCCAGACGGATTATCAAGTCATCATCACCACAGACCATGGCTCTATCCGTACGGACTCTCCTGTCAAGATTATCGGCGACCGTAATACCAATACCAACCTGCGTTACAAACTTGGAAAGAACCTTGCCTACGATGACAAGGACCTCTTCGTCATCAAGGAACCCCAGAAGGCCTTCCTACCCTCTCCCAACCTCTCTACGAGTTATGTCTTCGCCACAGGAGATAAGTTCTTCGCCTATCCCAACAACTATAACTATTACGTCACCTACTACCGGAACACTTTCCAGCATGGAGGTATCTCCATGGAGGAGATGATCATACCATTCATCACACTTAAAGGAAAAAACAGGTAATCATGGAAATCAGAATAAACAGCATAGACGGCATCCGAGAGGCTGCCCGTGAGTTTATCCAGCATATCGGAGAAGCACGTGTCTTCGCCTTCTACGGGAAGATGGGAGCCGGCAAGACGACTTTTGTCAAGGCCATCTGTGAGGAATTAGGCAGTACGGATGTCATTACCAGTCCTACCTTTGCCATCGTCAATGAATATACCAGTAACGACACCCCCATCTACCACTTCGACTTCTACCGTATCAAGAAATTAGAGGAGGTCTATGACATGGGCTATGAGGAATATTTCTACAGTGGGGCACTCTGTCTGATAGAATGGCCCGAACTAATAGAAGAAATCCTGCCCGATGATGCCGTACGTGTCAGCATCACCGAGCAGGAAGATGGCAGTAGAACAATTATGTTCTGATTACAGCAGTGCTTCGAATTTCTCCTGTATCTTCGCTTTAGGCTGTGCGCCTACGATCTTGTCTACAATCTGACCGCCCTTGAAGAACAGGATTGTCGGGATGTTACGGATACCGAATTCAACAGCCAGATCCTCGTTTTCTTCCACGTCGCACTTACCAACGGTAATACGACCGTCATACTCCTCAGCCAGTTCTGAGATAACCGGACCTACCATACGGCAGGGACCGCACCATGTTGCCCAGAAGTCAACCACTAAAGGCTGCTCACCATTCTTCAAACTCTCTAAATTCTCTGATGTGATAGTTACTTCCATTTTCTGTAATTTTAAAATTAATACTATATGTTTTCTATTCTTATTCCAGCAAATATCATGCCACAACTTAGTTAATCTTATAGTCAAGAGCCGGGGTATGCTCTATAAAATTAACCAGTGTACTCTTGACATCCACCTTTTTCGTTGAACTCCGCAAAAGCACATGGTTTTTCCCCGTACCGTCCACCATCTGGAGGAATAACTTCGTATTCCCAGGGTTTGAGTTAATCAGTTCACTCAGTTCCATCACAATCTGTTCATCCAGCATATCCGTAGTCAGCGTAATGGTGATACGGTCGATGGCACGTTCCTTGACTGACTGCAACAGTTCGACATTGGTCACTTTCAGTTCCTTCTGGTCACTATACTGGAAACGGGGAGCCATCTTGCCTGTGACATAGACAGCGGCTCCGTTCAGGAACTTACCATTGAGGTTGAGCCAGTCGTCACCAAAGAGCATCAACTCACCGGAGCCTTCAAAATCCTCGAGCGTTATGATACCCCACGGTTTGTTGTTCTTTCCGATGCGAGTCTGAACATTCGTGACAATACCACCCATCGTGATATCGTCACGGTCGGTGATGGCGGCACAGCGGTCTGCCAACTCGGCACAACGGGTATTGCACAGGTTATTCAGCACGATCTTATACTCGTCCAACGGATGGGCAGAGAGATAGATACCCACATACTCACGTTCCTTATTCAGACGCTCGATATCACTCCATTTCGCACCCGTCGGTATCGGTGGAGTGGCTATATCCACCTCGTTCTCTCCGCCAAAGAGGGAGTTGCGCATCTCTTGCTGCTCCATCTGGTATAACTGTCCATAACGTAACAGGGTGTCCAGGAACACCTCCCCCTTACCGTTCTCTGCAAAGAAATTCTCACGCGGTATGCCAAAACTGTCGAAGCCGCCACTCAAGGCAAGACTCTCGAAAGCCTTACGGTTGACATTCGAGTAATTGACACGTTGGGCGAAATCAAAGATATCCTTATATAATCCGTTCTTCTCACGCTCCATGATAATCGACTCTGCCACTCCATCACCGATGCCCTTGATGGCTGCCAGTCCGAAACGAATCTCGCCTTTCTTGTTCACACCGAACTTCAGGTATGACTCATTGACATCGGGTCCCAACGTAGCAATACCCATCGCCTTACACTCGTCCATCAGCTTGGTTATTTCCGTAATCTGGTCACGGCGACGACTCATGATGGCTGCCATAAACTCGGCAGGATAATTAGCTTTCAGATAAGCTGTCTGGTACGCCACCCATGAATAACAGGCGGCATGCGACTTATTGAACGCATAGGAGGCAAAGGCTTCCCAGTCAGCCCATATCTTCTCCAATGTCTTCGGGTCATGCCCATTCTTCTTACCACCCTCGATGAATTTGGGTTTCATGGCATCGACGATGTCTTTCTTCTTCTTACCCATCGCCTTACGTAAGGCATCACTCTCTCCACGGGTAAAATCTGCCAACAGACGGGAAAGCAGCATCACCTGTTCCTGATAGACCGTAATACCATAGGTATCCTTCAGGTATTTTTCCATGACAGGGATATCATAGGTAATCGGCTCGTCACCATGCTTACGACGTATGAACTGCGGGATATAACCCATCGGTCCCGGACGGTAGAGTGCATTCATAGCAATAAGATCCTCAAAGACGGTGGGTTTTAGTTCACGCAGGTATTTCTGCATACCGTTCGACTCAAACTGGAACGTACCGATCGTACGTCCCTGCTGATAGAGTTCGAATGTTTTCGGATCGTCAATGGGAATGTTGTCGAGGTCAATATCAATACCCCGGTGTATCTTGATATTCTCACACGCCTCCTTCAACTCTGAAAGTGTCTTCAAGCCTAAGAAGTCCATCTTGATGAGTCCCGTTGACTCAATGACATGTCCGTCGTATTGCGTACAGTTAGTCTTGGTGTCTTTGAAATCCGGGTCATCTGCCGTCGAGACAGGCACCCAATCACTGATCGGGTCTCGGCAGATGATGAAACCACAGGCATGGATTCCCGTTCCACGGATAGTACCCTCCAGCATCTTCGCATACTTAATGGTATTAGCGAGCTTGGGGTCATTCGAGGTTTCCGCCTCACGAAGTATAGGAACGGCCTTGATGGCATTGGTGAGATTCATCTTCGGTGTCTTACCGTCCACATCAGGCAATCGGTCTGGGATTGCCTTGCAGAGTTCATTCGACTGTGCCAAGGGCAGTTTCTCCACACGTGCCACATCCTTGATGGAGTTCTTTGTTGCCATGGAGGCATAGGTGATGATATGTGCACAGTTCTCATGACCGTATTTGTCTTCCACCCATTTCAACACCCTTCCACGACCGTCATCATCGAAGTCAGTATCAATATCAGGCAGGGAGATACGGTCAGGATTCAGGAAACGCTCAAACAGCAGGTCGTATTTCAGAGGGTCAATCTTCGTGATACCCAGACAATAGGCAACCACCGATCCTGCTGCAGACCCACGTCCAGGTCCCACCATCACACCCAGTTCATCACGGGCGGAGTTGATGAAGTCCTGTACGATGAGGAAGTAACCCGGGAAACCCATCGTCTTCATAATATGCAACTCAAAACGGATTCGGTCGTCAACTTCTTTCGACAATGGCATAGGATAATGCTTGGCAGCTCCTTCATAGGCCAGTTTCGCCAGATAGTCTGCCTCAAACTTGATGCGGTACAACTTATCATAACCACCCAGTTTCTTGATCTTTTTCTCTCCCTCTTCTTGGGACAGTTTATTCTCACCGTTCTCATCACTGGTAAACTCATCGAAGAGTTGTTGCTCCGTGAATTTCTGTCTCCACTCCTCTTCTGTTCCAAATTCCTCAGGAATAGGGAAGAATGGCATGATAGGGTCATGGTCAAGACTATAAATCTCCACCTTATCCAATATCTCCAGCGTATTGGCAAGTGCCTCCGGAACATCCGAGAAGATGGCGTTCATCTCCTCCTTGGTCTTAAACCACTCCTGCTTGGAATACAGCATACGAGTAGGATCGTCCAGGTCCTTGCCTGTCGACAGACAAAGCAGATGGTCATGAGCCTCCGCGTTTTCCTTGTCCACGAAATGGGCATCATTGGTACAGATCAGTTTAATACCGTATTCCCGTGCCAGTTCTATGAGAACCTTATTGGCTTTCTGCTGCAAAGGGAAGGTCTCCCTATTGGCACGGATAGTAGGGTCGGTCACCTCATGGCGCTGGAGTTCCAAGTAATAATCCTCTCCAAACAGGTTATGATACCATTCTATAGCCTCACGGGCTCCAGCGATATCACCCTGCAGGATTTTGGCAGGTACTTCACCGGCAATACATGCCGAGCAGACAATCAGTCCTTCATGGTATTTCTCCAGGTCGGTACGATCCGTACGGGGACGCATATAATAGCCGTCTATCCATGAGTTACTCACCAGTTTTATCAGGTTCTTATACCCTTGGTAGTTCTTCGCTAGGACAATCAGGTGATAACCGCTCATGTCCTCCTTGCCCCGTTTCAGTTCCTTGGCACCATGACGTGCCACATACATCTCACAGCCAAAGATGGGCTTGAAAGGTTCCAATCCCTCCTTCTTGCGTCCTTTGTTGACACCTCCCACATAATCATGAAACTCCTTGATACCGAACATGTCGCCATGGTCCGTGATGGCCATGCCACGCATGCCATTGCCCAAGGCTTTGTCTACCAGTTTCTTGATACTTGACTGTCCGTCAAGGATCGAGTAATAAGTATGTACATGTAAGTGTATGAAGTCTTCCATAAAGACGATTATTCCGATTTTGAGCCTCAAAGATACGGCAAAAAGCCGGAATAACCAAAAAAAAACAAATTAAGATTTAAGAATTAAGAATTATTTTGTACCTTTGCATATTGAACGACAAACAATCGACTTTACCACTCATGGGAGAAAAAATACAAAGAATCAAGAAATTAAAAAAAATTAGAATACACCGTGAAGGTACTACAGAATTGCTCTATAGTGCCATTCTCATCATTATTATCTGCACAGCCCTATGGTATGGACTTCATACGCTTCATCCACTCACATGCCATATCGTCATGCCGATTTTTTGCGGTATCCTTGTCGCAGCATGGCTGATGACCCTTAATTTCTACCGTTGTCCTATCCGCTATTTCAACGGCGACACCGAGAAACTGGTCGTTGCACCTGCCGACGGAAAGATTGTTGTCATTGAGGAAGCAGAGGAAAATGACTATTTCCATAACAAACGACTAATGATCAGTATCTTCATGAGTCCTCTGAATGTCCATGCTAACTGGTTCCCTGTCGACGGCAAGGTGAAGTTTGTCAAGCATTTCGACGGCAATTATCATAAGGCATGGCTACCTAAGGCAAGTGAGGAAAACGAACGTGCAGACATTATGATTACCACTCCTGAAGGAGAGGACATTCTGGTACGCCAGATTGCCGGTGCGATGGCACGTCGCATCGTCACATACGCAAAAGCAGGGGAAGAGTGTTATATTGACGAGCACTTAGGATTCATCAAGTTAGGTTCCCGTGTGGATGTCTACCTTCCTTTGGATGCCAAGCCCTGCGTCATCATGAATCAGCCGACGACTGGTGATCAGACAGTAATAGCAAAACTGAAATAAATGAGTATCAAGAAACATATACCTAATACTATCACGTGTTGCAACCTTATTTCTGGCTGCATTGCTACTTTTTGGGCTTTTGAGGGGAAATGCGATATGGCCTTGCTGTTTATCGTGATTGGTGCTGTGTTCGATTTCTTCGATGGCATGGTAGCACGTCTACTGCATGTATCCTCACCTATCGGTAAGGAACTCGACTCACTCGCTGACGACATCACTTTTGGTTTTGCCCCCTCTGCCATCGTATACGAATACCTCAGACCTGAGACAGAACTTCTCCCGTTCATTGTTTTCATCATGGCAGCCTTCTCTGCACTGCGTTTGGCAAAGTTTAACCTTGATGAGCGACAGGCTTTAGGTTTTATAGGATTGCCCACTCCTGCCAATGCCTTGTTCTGGGGTTCACTCATTGTCGGAGCAGGCGACTGGATGAAGTCGGCACCATTCATTGCTTCCAATCTAAGTCTGGTCATTCTGGTAGGTATCTTCATCAGTTGTTACTTACTTGTCGCAGAGATTCCCATGTTCGCCTTGAAGTTCAAGCACTGGGGATGGAAAGGCAATGAAATCAAATACATCTTCCTGCTCACCTGCATTCCGCTCCTTGCTTTCTTAGGCATCAGTGGACTGGCTGCCATCATCGCATGGTACATCCTCTTATCAATAGCTACTAACCGTCATTCTACCAATACCAACTAATATCTCTAGAACTATGAAAGAAAACATGGGATTCCTGATTTTTATCTTTTTCATTGTCGTCTTCATCCTCCTGTTGACGGGTGGAAAGATTATCCAGTCTATCAAGAAAGCAAAACTGAAAGCAAAGAAGGCTGCTGATGACAAAAGCCAGAAATACCGTGACGAAACGGGACGTCAGCAGCAGCAATATCACTATAGCGGACGTAGCGAGACACCTAAAGAGGAAGCCAAGCCCCGTTCAGAGCAAGAAAAAGTGCAAGAGCCACAAGTAGAGGAGCCTGTTGAGATACATACCAAGACCGAGACAGGAGAGACCATCATCGACCGTCGTGCAGAACGTGAAAGCAAGAAAATCTACGATGACAACGACGGTGAATACGTTGAGTTCAGCGAGTCATAAAGAAAAAGGCACCCGATTGGATGAATAAGGCACTCGAAACGGAGTGCCTTATTACATTTACTATTGTCACATTAACTTTTTCTACTTCTCATCTATCTTAGTGGCATTGACAGATGACAGAGCTGTGGTGGCTTCGTCTTTGTCGCGCCCCTGTTTCACCGCTACGTTCTCAAACTTCCAAGAGTTCATGTGTTCACCCGTGTTGGGGTCCTTGGTCTCGTAGATAATGGTGTAGGTATACTTGTCAGACAGTCCCATGAAGGCATAGTCGCTCTGGTGGTAGGACATATCGTCAACTGCCACTGGGTCCTTTTCTTCCTCGCCCGTTATGTAGTATCTGATGGTGGTCATGACGGCATCGGTATATTCACTCTTGATGGAGATGAGTCCCCAGCTATCACGGTGAGGAGGCTGCAGTTCCCATGCATAGTTCTCAACGATGCAAGGGGT